>Ga0213868_10000419_pt1:10000-39757 | contig 39757 bp, 52 predicted proteins | sample PICome_9_FD_160087 | JGI IMG/M metagenome (GOLD analysis project Ga0213868, IMG submission 160087) | Coastal seawater microbial communities near Pivers Island, North Carolina, United States - PICO127 | ecosystem: Environmental > Aquatic > Marine > Coastal | place: USA: North...
CACTAATTGTAAATCAACATCTTGATATTTAGAAATTACTAAAAATAAAATACATAATAATGAACCCATAATTAATGTAGCATAGCTTACCATCATCATACTAACATGCATCATTAACCAGTTTGATTGTAAAGCCGGTACAAGTGGGCTTGCTTTCTGCATTTCAGGTGATAAAGTTAAATTAGCAAACCCAGTAATTAATAAAGCAACAGGTATTAAAATAGCCCCCATTAATTTACTTTTAGTTTTATTTTCAATATATAGATAAATTGTTAGCAAGGTCCATGTTAAGAAAAGTAATGATTCGTATAAATTACTTAAAGGAAAATAGCCAGCAACAATCCAACGCGATGCTAATATAAAGAAAAGTAAAAAATTTGCACTGACTGCACTTAGGCGTCCAATAAAAATAAGTTTATTTGTTTCTTTAAATAACGATAAACTAATCCAATAAATGGTCATAGCAAATAGCAAAATCCCAAAAACGATATTCGACGAAAAATTTTGAAGAGTATCCCAATCCATCTTAATTTTGAATTTTTTTATAAAATTGTTTTACATTATATAATTCTACTAAAAATATAATTGATTTGACTAATTTTCTCAATAATTAATGTTTGCTAATATATAAAAAAGTTAAAAAAACAATAAGGAATTATGTCAAATCAAAAAATTAAAATTGACATACTTAATAACTTCCCGGTATTATATTTTTAATTTTAAGAAACGTGTATATTATGTCAGTAACAATGAAATACGAAATGATGATTCTTTTAACAGAAGAATTTAATGATAATGAATTAAAAACATGGGCGTTTAATTATGCAAAAGCCTTAAGAAAATTGAGTGCATCAGAAATTTCAGTGATTTCACGTGGAAAACGTGATTTAGCATATACGATTAAAAATCAAAAACGTGGAAATTTTATTCAAATCAATTTTTCAAGTCTTCCAAAAAATATTGAAGAGTTTACAAATAGTTTAAAATTGGATTCAAATGTTTTAAGATTCTTGATTTTAAATAAAAAAGTAGGATCAAAAAATTTATAATAATCAAAATTATAAATTTTTTCATTTCTACTTGAATTTAATAAAAAGGTATGATAATATATGAGTAATTAGAGTTTCCTCAGTAGCTCAGTGGTAGAGCAATCGGCTGTTAACCGATTGGTCGTAGGTTCAAATCCTACCTGGGGAGTAATATAAAATAAAGAATGGAAAAAAATTTAGATCAATTACAAATAGGTAGTAAGTCGTTTAATTCACGTTTAATGTTAGGAACAGGTAAATATCGAAATGTTGATGAGGCAATAAATAGTATAAACCAGAGTCAATGTGAGATAGTTACAGTTGCAATTCGTCGTTTACCATTAGATTTAAGTAATGATAGTACGACATTTCTTAATTTTTTAGATTGGGAAAAACTTTGGTTATTACCAAATACAGCTGGTTCACAAACTGCTGAAGAAGCAATAAGGATGGCGTTTTTAGGTCATGAATTAGCTTGTCAATTGGGTCAAGAAGATAATTTTTTTGTTAAATTAGAAGTTATTTCAGATCCTAAGTACTTGCTTCCTGATCCAGTTGGTACATTAAAGGCTGCTGAATTTTTAGTAAAAAAAGGATTTACTGTTCTACCCTACATTAATGCTGACCCTATGTTAGCATTACATTTGGAAGATATTGGATGTGCTACGGTTATGCCCCTAGGTTCACCTATTGGGTCAGGACAAGGTTTAAACAATTTATCAAATATTCAAATTATTATTGAAAATGCTAATATTCCAGTTATAGTTGACGCTGGTATCGGAGCACCGAGCGAAGCAACAAAAGCAATGGAAATTGGAGCGGATGGGGTTTTACTAAATACTGCTGTTGCTCAGGCTAAAAATCCAATACAAATGTCTGAAGCTATGAATTTAGCTGTACAGGCGGGTCGTTTAGGGTATTTAGCTGGTCGAATGGAAAAAAAATATTATGCAAGTGCAAGCTCACCACAAATCAATTTAAGTAAACTTTATTAAAACTATAAAATATTGTTAAAGAATTTAAACTATTTTTAAAAAATAGTTTAAATCCATAAAAAATTTATTAATTTTCATTAGAAATCGTTTCTAATGCATTTGAGTCAATCTCACCTTCACCAGATTTTAGTAATTCTGGATCTACATCACTATAATCAATTTCTACTTCAATATCATTTGTATAATCAATTAATGAACCTTCTCGTTTTACTCGTTTAACAACTAACCTAGTTTTTGGATATAATGGTTTTGTTAAACATTGTTGAGCTAATGTATCTTCTAATAAACGCATTACTGCTCGACGTAATGGACGCGCCCCATAGACTGGATCATAACCCTCTTCAGTTAATAAACTTCGGACAGCAACATCTACTTCTAATGTAATATCTTTATCACGTAGTCGCTTTTCTAATTGATTAATCATTAAACCACAAATTTCCCAAATATCGTATTTTGTTAAATGATTAAATACTATAATCTCATCAATACGATTTAAAAATTCTGGTCTGAAAAATTCTTTTAATTCTTCATTTACTAATTCAGTAACTTTTTCAAATACCGAAGCGTCTTTGATAGCTTCAGGGGTTGGTTCCCAACCAACACATCCATCTTCATCGATTCGGAAAGCAGGTTTATTTTGTTTTGATTTAGGTTTAATTCCACTTTCTCGTTCAATAATTTTTGCCCCTAAATTTGTTGTCATAATAATTAAGGTATTTTTGAAATCAATCACTCTACCCTTAGAATCTGACAAGCGACCATCATCTAAAATTTGTAATAATAAATTAAACACATCAGGATGAGCTTTTTCAACCTCATCAAATAATACAACAGAGTATGGTTTTGTTCGAACCGCTTCAGTTAATTGCCCACCTTCATTATAACCTACATATCCAGGTGGTGAACCAATTAATTTTGCAACAGTATGTTTTTCCATATATTCAGACATATCTAATCTGATCATACTGTCTTCACTACTAAACATATATTCTGAAAGTGCCTTAGTCAGCTCAGTCTTCCCTACTCCTGTTGGTCCTGCAAAAATAAAACTTGCAATTGGACGATCTGGGTTTCGTAATCCTACTCGTGCTCGTCGAATTGCTTTTGAAACTGAAACAATAGCATGATGTTGACCAATTAAACGTTCATGTAATGTATCTTCCATTTTTAATAAACGTTTTGATTCAGAATCAGAAATTTTTGTTACCGGAACTCCTGTCCAACCAGAAATAACTTCTGCAACATCATTTTCTAATACTGTATCAACTTCTTTACGAGTTAGACCTAGTGCTTCATTTGTTAAAGCAGCTTGTTTCATAATTGTAATATGTGTTCTAACTTCCATTTCATGATCAACTAATTGTTTTGCAATATCAAAATCGTGCTCTTTTATACTTTCTTCTTTATCCCGTAAAGTATCTTGTAATTCTTTTAATAAACGTTTCATACCTAATGGTAAGCGACGGTTTTCTAAACGAACACGAGAACCTGCCTCATCTAAAACGTCAATAGCTTTATCAGGTAAAAACCGGTCTGCAATAAATTTATCTGCCAGAATAGCTGCTTGTTCTACAGCTTTATCATGATATGTCAATGTATGGTGTTGTTCAAATTTTGATCTTAAACCTCGTAAAATGTCGATTGTAACAGCCACACTTGGTTCATCTACTCGTACAGGTTGGAAGCGGCGTTCTAAGGCTGGATCCCGTTCAATGTATTTTCTATATTCATCAATTGTTGTAGCACCAATACATCTAAATTTACCACGTGCTAACGCTGGTTTTAAAATATTTGCTGCATCTACAGCCCCTTCAGCTGCACCTGCACCAACTAAAGTATGAATTTCATCAATTACTAAAATAACTGCTGCATCATTTTGAGCTTCTTCAACGATACGTTTTAGACGTTCTTCAAATTCACCACGATATTTCGTGCCGGCTAAAATTGAACCTAAATCTAAAGCCATAATTAAATGACCGTCTAAGAAATCAGGTGCTTTTTCTGTTAAAATTAATTGTGCTAATCCTTCTGCTACTGCTGTTTTTCCAACCCCAGGTTCACCAATTAAAACAGGATTGTTTTTACTACGACGAGCTAGGACTTTAATAACTTCATGAATTTCTTTGTCACGCCCAATAACTGGATCTAATTTTCCTTCAACGGCTTCTTTTGAAATATTTTCTGAGTACTCATCTAATGTAGGGGTTTGACTACCTTTTTTCTCGCGATCTAATAAAATTTTCTCAGCTTGAGTTAATGGACGTAGAATTTCTTCTTGATTTTCTTCGATATAAGCTAAAATTAAATTACGTAATTTTGAAACATCAACTTTTAATTTATCTAATGTACGCATTGCAACGCCATCTGATTCACCAATTAAAGCAAGTAAAATGTGTTCAGTACCTACAAAATTTTGACCTAAATCTTTACCTTCATGAACTGCCATTTCTAAAACACGTTTTGCTCGTGGAGTGAATGGTATTTCAGAGGCTACAAAACCCGTACCACGACCTATATACAATTCGATTTCACGACGCGCTTTTTTTAAAGTTACTTTCATTTTTTTTAAAGCTCGAGCGCCAATTCCATGACGTTGACCAATAACACCTAAAAGTAATTGTTCAGTACCTACGAAATTATGACCCATGCGACGAGCTTCTTCCTGGGATAACATAATTACTTTAATAGCACCTTCTGTAAATTTTTCAAACATACAAAGTTTTACTCCTTTTCAATATCATTAGACTTTTTAGAGTCTATTTACTTAAATCTCATTTACTTATTTTTATTTCACTGTTACACCCTAAACTCAAAATCCTAATCACTCTTTTAATTTTTCAACTGCTTGCATTCTTATTTATTATTGATTATACTAAAAATAATGATAATTTGCAATATTATGTTGGCGGTATGGCCAAGTGGTAAGGCAGTGGATTGCAAATCCTCGACCCCCAGTTCGAATCTGGGTGCCGCCTAAGATAATTTTTCAATATCATTGCTTTTTAATCTAAAACAAACTACACTGATTCAGTGTATGGCTATAACTTTTTGTTGTATAGAGTATAAGGGGATGTGGTGGAATTGGTAGACACGACGGACTTAAAATCCGTTGCCTAGTGATAGTGCGTGGGGGTTCAAGTCCCCCCATCCCCAATAATTTAACAGACGTTTTATTTTTTAATTATTTTTTATTAATTTAACTACAAAAATTTATTTATTTTTTATAATGCCCTTGGTTAAAGGGCATTATAAAAGTGTTTAGTATTTATGATAAACAAATTCGGTATAAAATTCCTGCAGGTAAATCAGATTTTGCTAAAATATCAAAAATATTAATATTAGCATCATACGAAATATCTAACATTCGTTTATGAATTCGAATTTCAAAATGTTCTCGGGAATCTTTATCAACGTGAGGTGAACGTAAAACACAATAAATTCTTTTATCAGTTGGTAATGAAACCATACTATAAGTATTTACATCATGGCTTTTAATTAATTCGATTAATTTTTTACATGATGATGTTAAAAGTTCATGATTAAATGATTCTAAACGTACACGAATTTTCTCATTCGTTTTCATATCCATAAATTTATTTAATTATTTAACGATTTTAGAAACAACACCAGCACCAATAGTACGGCCACCCTCGCGAATAGCAAATCGCATACCATCTTCAATTGCTACAGGATAAATTAATTCTGCAGTCATTTTGATACGATCACCAGGCATTACCATTTCTACAATAGTACCATCATCTGCAGTAAATTGAGTGATTGAACCAGTTACATCTGTTGTTCGAACATAGAATTGTGGACGGTAACCAGTAAAGAATGGTGTGTGACGACCACCTTCTTCTTTTGTTAATACATATACTTCTGATTCAAAACTAGTATGTGGTGTAATTGTTCCAGGTTTTGCTAAAACCATACCACGTTCAATATTTTCACGTGTAACACCACGTAATAAAATACCCACGTTATCACCAGCAAAACCTTCTTCTAATGTTTTCTGGAACATTTCAATACCCGTAATTGTTGTTGTTTGCGTAGCACCAACACCTACAATTTCAACACTTTCACCAACTTTCACAACACCACGCTCAATACGGCCTGTTGCTACTGTACCACGACCTGTAATTGAGAAAACATCTTCAATTGCCATTAAGAATGTTTTTTCAACATCACGCTCTGGAGTCGGAATATAACTATCTACAGCATCCATTAATGCATAAATTTTATCTACCCATTTATTATCCCCACGTTTAACTGTTGGATTCGATGAAATTTCTTCAATTGCTCTTAATGCTGAACCAGGACAAATTGGAATATCATCGCCTGGGAAGTCATATGCTGATAATAATTCACGAACTTCTAATTCTACTAACTCTAATAACTCAGCATCATCTACTTGATCTTCTTTATTTAAGAAAACAACAATATCTGGAACACCTACTTGTTTTGATAATAAAATATGTTCACGTGTTTGTGGCATAGGACCATCAGCAGCTGATACTACTAAAATTGCTCCATCCATTTGAGCTGCACCAGTAATCATATTTTTAACATAATCTGCGTGGCCTGGACAGTCTACGTGAGCATAATGACGTTTTTCAGTTTGATATTCTACGTGAGCTGTATTGATTGTAATACCTCGAGCACGTTCTTCAGGTGCTCCATCAATTTCATCATACGCTTTTGCTACACTTTCACCATCTAATGCTAACGTTGCAGTAATTGCTGCTGTTAAAGTTGTTTTACCATGATCTACGTGACCAATTGTACCAATATTAACGTGTGGTTTCGTACGTTCAAATTTTTCGCGTGCCATTTAGTTTTAAATCCTTTTAAAGTTTAATTTTTATGTAAATTAATGTATTGAAAAAAGCTTTTAGCGAGAAATACTTTTTAATTATTAGTATCTAAAATGTGCAAAAGCTTTATTTGCATCTGCCATTCTATGAGTTTCTTCTTTCTTTTTAATAGTATTACCTATGTCATTTGCTGTGTCAATAATTTCACTTGCTAACTTAATAGACATACTACGTCCAACTCGTTGATGTGAATAACTAATCAACCAACGTAACGCTAAGTTAGTTGCGCGGAATCCATTTACTTCAATTGGAACTTGATAAGTTGATCCTCCAATACGACGTGCTTTAACTTCAACAACAGGGCTAGCATTACGAATAGCTCGCTCAAAGACAGCTACTGGGTCTTCATTTGTTTTTGCTTTAATAATATCAAAAGCACCATTTACAATATTTTGAGCAATGTTTTTCTTACCTGATTTTAAAATACGACTAGTTAATAAACTTACAAGATAACTGTTATAAGTAGAGTCGGCTTCAGGAAATCGTTTTTTTGAAATATTTCGACGAGACATAATATCAAATATAATTTTTTAAATAATATGTAAAAATGATTTAATCCTATAATTTTTAAGAACAACTTATAAAATTATAGTATTGAACAAAGAAATTTACATTTTTTACTTGTCAGTTTTTGGTTTTTTCACACCGTACTTTGAACGCCCTTGAGTGCGGTTTTTCACACCACCACTATCTAAAGCGCCACGAATAATATGATATCTTACACCAGGTAAATCTTTTACACGACCACCGCGAATTAATACAACTGAATGTTCTTGCAAGTTATGCCCAATCCCTGGAATATAAGCTGTAACTTCAAAACCAGATGTTAATCTAACACGTGCAACTTTTCGAATTGCCGAGTTTGGCTTTTTTGGTGTTGTTGTATATACACGAGTACACACTCCTCTACGTTGAGGACAGTTTATTAATGCAGGTGATTTTGTTTTCTTTTTGATGTCGATACGTGGGGAACGAACTAATTGTTGAATAGTTGGCATATAATATTTATTTAAAAATAATAGATCAATGTTTTTATTAGTTTGTTGAGTTTAAACCATATTTTTTCATGAATCGCTCAACTCGACCTTCAGTATCAATCATTGTTGATGATGTATTATAAAATGGATGATTTGCTAACCAAATATCTACTTGTAATTCTTTTTTGGTTGAACCTACTGTACATATGGGTTTCCCATCACAATATACTGTTGCGTTTTCAAACCAGTTTGGGTGAATATCTGTTTTTGGCATATTTATAGAATGTTTAATATTAACGTTTTGAATATTGTGGAGCTTTTCGAGCTTTACGTAAACCGTATTTTTTACGTTCTTTAATGCGGGCGTCACGTGTTAAAAACCCAAATGGTTTTAATATTGTTCTATGTTGTGGTTCCATTTTGCAAATTAATCGGGCCACACCTAGCTGAATTGAATCAGTTTGACCGGTTAATCCACCACCATTAACAATAACTAGAATATCAAATTGATTTTCTAAATTTAATTTTTTTAATGGAGCCCAAATCTTATTTAAATATGCAGTGTTATATTGTAAATACTTTTCACCTGCAACTTTATTAATTATAAGATTACCATTACCTGGTACAAGAAATACTCTGGCTACTGCCTCTTTTCGTTTACCAAGACCAATTTTGTCTTTTTCTAATTTTGTCGTCATAAAATTTTTCTAGATTAATTAGTAGTAAAATTCTCAATATCATCGATATAGATGGGATTTTGTGCTGTATGTGGATGATCTGAACCTTGATAAACTTTTAAGCGTTTTGATAATTTTTTTTTCGCAACACCATTTGGCATCATCCCATAAATACATTTTTCAATAATTTGTTGTGGTAAACCGTTAACAATTCGCTTTAATGACGAACCAGGACGACCTGGATTAAATACATGTACTTGTTCAATATGACGATCAACCGTTAAGGCCTCTGCATTAATTAAAATAACATAATCTCCTGTATCAAATGCAGGATGATAATAAGGTTTAATTTTTCCCGACAATAAGCTAACAATTGAAGAAGAAATACGGCCTAATTGTTTATTTTTACAATCAATTACATACCATTTTTTTCTTGTATAGTTAGGTGTTGGAATAAATGTTTCGTTCATAAAATATTTATTAATTTAATAAGTAATTACTTTAAAACTATTCCGAGTTTATTTTTCAGAGTAGTAAAAACTTCATCTGCCGATTTTCGACCAAAGTTTTTAAGTTCTTGTAATTTTTCCGGTGAGTATTCTAATAAATCACCTATTGTATTAATTTGCGCTCGTTTTAGACAATTATATGCACGCACAGATAATTGTAATTCTTCAATTGCGATATTAATATGTGGATTAATCGGTGTTAAATTATTTACTTGTTGTGCACTCTCAATTTCTTGAGTAAATTTATTTTCCATTATTGAATTAAATAGTTGGATAATAAATTGTGATGCTGAAGAAATAGCTTCTTCAGGAGAAATACTTCCATTTGTCCAAATATCTAAAAATAACCGCTCCGTAATTGAATTTGAATTATCATACACATTTTCTATTTTAAAATCCACTTTTTGAATAGGCATGAAAATTGCATCAATTTGAAGAAAATCTTCAGATTTGTCACAAAATGTTTGACCTGCTAATTTATAACCTGTGCCATGTTCAAATTTAAATTCAATTTCCAGAACACTTGCTGTTGAAAGAGTAGCAATATAATGATTTGGATTTATAATTTCAATATTTGACGGTAATTGAATTGAGTCTGCTGTAAGAACAGTAGGACCTTTAACTTGTAAACGGCCAAAAGATACATCCGTTGATGTACTTTTGACAACAATTCCTTTTAAATTTAATAAAATCTCCAAAATATCTTCACGGACACCTGGAATAATAGAAAATTCATCAAGGACTCCAGCAATACGAACTGCCGTAATAGTCGTACCACCTAAATCGCTTAATAATATGCGACGTAAAAGGTTTCCCACTGTTATACCTTGACCAGGACGTAACGAGTTTATTAAAAATTGCCCATACATTGCCCCAGATTCAATTTTCTCTGATTTCAAGCATTTAATATATAAATTATTCAGAGTCATAGTTTAGATTCATTTGAGAATTCTTAGAAATATATGGTTTTAAACTCTTCGACGTTTTGGCGGTCGACAACCATTATGTGGAACGGGCGTAATATCCTGAATCGAAAGAATTTCAAAGCCGGCTCCTTCGATTGCACGAATTGCAGTTTCGCGCCCAGAGCCTTGTCCTTTAATTAAAATTTCCACATTTTTCATTCCAGTACTTAAAGCTTCAATTGCTGCTTTTTCTGCCGCTGTTTGAGCGGCAAATGGTGTTCCTTTACGTGCACCTTTAAAGCCTGAGCTACCAGCAGATGCCCATGAAATTGTATCACCTGCTAAATTTGTAATAGTTACAATAGTGTTGTTAAATGTTGATTGAATATGAACTACACCAGTAACTAGATTATTTTTATCTTTTTTAAAGGCTGTTTTACGAATTTTTTGTGCCATATTAAATAAAATCTGCGATTATTAAAAGTTTCTTAAAAAATGAAATTATTTCTTTTTACCAGTTACTGTTTTTTTAGCTCCTCGACGTGAGCGAGCATTTGTTCTTGTCCGTTGTCCACGTACTGGTAAACTGTTTCGATGTCTTTTTCCCCGATGGCAATTAATTTCGTTTAATCGTTTAATATTTAATCCATTGAAACGACGTAAATCACCTTCTAGTTTTAAATCACCTTCTTCTAAAACTTTTCTTAATGCTACCGTTTGTTCTGTTGTTATATCATTTGTTCGTATATCCGGACTAATATTTGCTAACTCTATAACTTGTTTTGCTGTCTGAATACCAATTCCATGAATATATGTTAAAGCATATGCAATTCTTTTATTTCTAGGTAAATCTACACCTATTAATCGTACCACTTTATTAACTCCTTGAAATTATTAACCTTGACGTTGTTTATGTTTTGGGTTTTCACAAATTACCATAATTTTTCCATGTCGTTTGATTACACGACATTTATCACACATTTTTTTTACTGAAGGACGAACTTTCATTTTAGTTATTTAAATAATTAATTTTTTAATTAGATTTAATCAAACATATCATTATAAATATTAGAAAGAATAATACTCCGAATTTCTCTCGATAATTCAAGAATAACACCCACTAAAATTAATAAAGATGTTGTGCCTAATCCATTAAAACTAGAACCTGGAATAATAGTTTCAATTAAATTGGGTAAAGTTGCAAGAATTGATAACATTATTGCACCTAAATAGGTTACCCTTTGCATTACTTTTTTAAGGTAAAATGTTGTTTCAATACCTGGTCGTACACCTGGAATTGAAACCGCCATTTTTTGTAAATCATTAGAAATATCTTTTGGATTTAAAACTATTGTTGAATAAAATGAACTAAAAATTATAATCAAAACAAAATAGCCTATCCAATAAATAATTTTTGATGATTTTAAAAACGTAGGTAATGTTACAAATGGCAATAAACCTAAACTAGTAATATAATTCGGAATTACTAACACCGCTGTTGTTAAGATTATCGGCATTACACCAGCCTGATTAAATCTTAACGGTATATAATTATTTTCTAGCGAAGTAGATGTTGATAAAGTTTCAGTTGTTTTTGTTAATTGTTTTGAAGATATTAATGGAACCATTCGTGTACCTTCTTGTAATAACACAATCCCATAAATTGCTGTAAATAATAAAATACTAATTAAGACCCATGAGACAACTGATATATCACTTCCTGCTGTGATGAATAAATTTTTGCCAAAATTTGGTAAATTTGAAACAATATTAGTGTAAATTAATAAAGATGCACCATTACCTAAGCCATATTCCGTAATGATTTCACTGAGCCAAAGAACAATCATTGCCCCGGTAGTTAACCACACAATTATTTGAATTGCTAAGGAAATATCCCAATCAAATAGTGCTCGTTTTAAATAAAATGCAATACTCGAACTTTGAATTAAAGCCCACGCTAAAGTAATTAAACGTGTTAACTTAGTAATAGTACGTCTTCCTTCTGCACCGCCTTCTTTTTGAAGTTTTGATAAACTTGGAAAAAGCGTAAGTAACAATTGCATTAAAATAGAAGCATTAATATATGGAAATATATTAAGTGTAAAAATACCAATTACAAAAGTATTGTTTCCTGAAAAAGTACTTACCAAACTTTTTGTCATTGAATGACGTTCAAGATAAAAAGCTAAATGATTATGATTTATTCCTGGGACTGGTAAAAATGTACCAATTCGAATAAAGATTAATATTCCTAAACTAAGTAAAAGTCTGTTTAATAGAATATTTTTATCATTAGTTTGTTTAATCATACTTTAATATTTAAGTAGTTAGTCTTAATTTACATCAATGTCACGTTTTTTTGCTACTTGTGATTTTGTCGTTAAATTAGCTAACGCACAAATAGAAGCACGAGCATTATTTAATAAATTATCTGAGCCTAACTGTTTAGCAATTACATTTTTAATTCCTGCAACCTCTAAAACAGTACGAACAGCTCCACCAGCAATTACCCCAGAACCTTCAATAGATGGACGCATCATAATTTTCGATGCACCAAAATCACCAATTACACGATGTGGTATACTTAATGATTTTGTTACGGGAATTTTAATTAAATTTTTTCGTGCATCAGTCTTTGCTTTTTTAAAGGCATTTACAACATCATCAGCTTTAGCTACACCAACGCCTACTTGTCCGTTTTCGTCTCCAATAACAACAACAGCACGGAAACTTAATTTTTTACCACCTTTTGTTACTTTTGAAACACGGCTAATTTTAATTAATCGTTCTGCGAATTTTGGTTCATTTCGATTTTCTGTTCGTCTTGAACTTCGTTTTCCTTTATTAACTTGTTTTAAATCGGTACTCATAAAATTATTTATAGTTTTAATTTTCAGATTGGTTATTAAAATTGAAGACCACCTGCGCGGGCACCGTCAGCTAAAGCTTTGATTCGTCCATGGTAAAGGTATGGTCCGCGATCAAAAACAATTTTAGTAATATTTTTTTTTAAACTAAGTTCAGCTAATTTTTTACCCATTAATCTTGAAGCATCACAAGTTCTTCCATTTTCACTTTCCAGTAAAATATCTCGGTCTAATGTTGAACAAGAAACAAGTGTTCGGGATGTACTGTCATCAATAATTTGTGCATAAATATTTTCATGTGATCTATAAACAGATAAACGTGGACGCTCCCCTGTTCCTTTAACTAAACCACGTAAACTTTCGCGTTTTATTTGTTTAAATTTTTGTGGCTTTAATTTTTTGTTTTTATCTTTGAGCTTTAATAAAACTCGTTTTGATAATTTCATAAGTTATTTTATTGTTAAAGTTAATTGTCTTAAAATAATTTGAAAAGAAAAAAGGTTATTTTTTACCTGATTTACCAGCTTTTCGTTTTACAACTTCACCTTGATAAAGAATACCTTTACCTTTATATGGTTCAGGAGTTCGCCAACTTCTGACTTTTGCAGCAAATCGACCTAATTGTTCTTTATCACATCCTTTGAAGTTTAAATTAACATTTTGTTTTACTTCTACAGTAATTCCTTCAGGAATTTCCATTTCAACTTGATGGCTATAACCTAAATTTAATACAAGTATTTTTCCTTGGACAACAGCACGATAACCAACCCCTTTTAAAATTAAATCTAATTGGAATTGTTCTGAAACACCAATCACCATATTATTCAATAAAGTACGGTATAACCCATGTAATGAACGTGCTTCATTAGTTTGTTCTTTTGGACTGATAATTAAAGTATTTTCAATTTGTTTGATTTCTAACAAATTTGGAATGGTATTTTTTAAAGTTCCAAATTTTCCTTTTACTGTAATATTTAAATCATTACAAGTAACATCAACCGTTGAAGGTACTTTAATTGGTAATTTTCCGATACGTGACATATTATTTAATTACTCCGATTACCAAATATAACATAAAACTTCACCACCAACACCCAGTTCTTTTGCTTTAAAATTTGTCATGACACCTTTTGATGTTGACATAATTGCAATTCCTAGATCATCTAAAACTTTTGGTAGTTCTTTTGAGTTTGCATAAACTCGTAAACCCGGTTTACTTACTCTTTCAAGTTTTTCAATAACTGGCTCACGTAATTTTCCTTTATATTTTAAAGAAATTAATAAGTATTCTTGTGATCCTTCATTGTAAACTTCAAAATTTTCAATAAACCCTTCACTTTGTAAAATTGTTGCAATTGCTTTTGACATCTTAGTACTTGGTACTTGTACAATTTGATGCTTAACCATATTTGCATTTCTAATACGCGTTAGCATATCTGAAATAGTATCTGTTACCACACTTCTCTCCTTATTTTGACGTTTTATTTTATTCTTGAGACCAGCGTTTACGACGTAATTGTTTCTTTCTATCCCAAGACTGGTTAATTTCCGCTACTGACTCGAATTTATCATAATATCCAGAGTCATTTAATGGAAATCTTAAGAATTTTAAAAGAATCATACCGTTTAGCACTCTATCAAATGTACGTGAACGATTTCTCGGATTTGAACCTGAAAAAACTAAGGTGATACTAAAACCTTGAGTTTGATCTACGTCTTCATAGTCAATTTCTGGAAAAATTAATTGTTCTTTTAAACCTAAAGTGTAATTTCCAGCTTTATCAAAACTTCTGACAGATAAACCACGAAAATCTCTGATTTGAGCGAAAGTAAAAAAGATAAGTTTCGTTAAAAATGCATACATTTTTTCACCACGTAATGTAACTGTTAATCCCAGTTCCATATTTTCTCGTATTTTAAAACCCGCTATCGCTTTTTTAGATTTTGTGATAAGTGGTTTTTGACCTGTAATTACCGTGAACTCCTGAATGCTCTTTTTTAAAATATTTGTATTTTGAGCCGCTAATCCTAAACCACGGTTAATTTGTATTTTTTCTAATTTTGGAAGTGTATGAACATTTCGAAAACGTTTAGGATCATTTTTTCTTAAAACACTACGGATTCCTGTTGTGTATTCTTTTTTAATATCGGTTAGTAAACTTTGAATTTCAGCGACTTCTTCTAATGTATTTTGATTACGCATATTTTTAAGATTCCGTTACATTTAATTTTACATTTGAATGATGAATAGGAGCTTCAATTTGTTTAATTTCACCTACTTCATTATCAGTATTCGGTTTAATATGTTTAAATTTGTAATTAATACCTTTAACTAGAACTTTTCCAGTATTTCGATAAATTTTAATTACTTCACCTGTTTTATTTTTCTCAAAACCTGAAATAACTTGCACTTTATCACCGATTTTAACATGCATTTTTTGCTTTTTTGTCATTTATAAAACCTCCGGTGCTAATGATACAATTTTAGAGAAATTTTTATCACGAATTTCACGTGCAACAGGTCCAAATACGCGTGTTCCACGAGGGTTATTATCTAAATTCACGATAACTGCCGCATTATCATCAAAACGAATGTACATACCATCTTGACGGCGAATTGATTTAGAAGTTCGTACAACAATAGCTCTTATAACATCCGATCTTTTAATAGGCATATTTGGAGTAGCCTCTTTAACTACACCAATAATTGTATCGCCAATTTTGGCATATTTTTTATTTCCACCTAAAACTCGAATACACATAATTTTTCGAGCACCGGTATTATCGGCTACTGTTAACATAGTTTGTGGATAGATCATAAAAATTTAATTTTAATTAATTAAAGATGATTTTGAAAGAATCTTGGTTAATGTCCAACGCTTTCTTTTGCTTAATGGTCGAGTTTCTTGTACTAGAACTTCATCACCAATATTACATTGCTCCATTTCATCATGAGCTAAATACTTTTTCGTTTTTACCATTGTTTTTGAATAAATCGGATGCGGAAACCGACTTTCAACTTGTACCACAATTGTTTTATTCATCTTATTACTTACAACAATTCCCACTCTCTCTTTTACTGGCATTAAAACTCCTTATATATCTTTTAAGCTTGATTTAAAAATTGTCAGCGATATAGTTTTGTTTTTCAATTAAATTTGAAACTGCATTTTTATCTGTTTGTTCTAATGCATCTAAACGTAATGTTAAAATTGTTTTAAACTGTGCTAATTTACGTTTGGTAAATTTAATTTCATGTGATTTAAAAGGCTGGCGCGTTGCTTTCTTGAATTTTAAATTAAATAATTCTTTTTCTGCTTTAGCAATTGCGTCAGAAATTTCAGTATTTGAAAGTCCCTTAATATCATTAAATTGAGGAAAACTCATAAGTTAATTAACCTTGGTTCTAATAATAAATTTTGTTTTAATAGGTAATTTGTAGGCAGCTAAATTAAAGGCACCACGTGCAACTTCTTCTGGTACAGATCCTATTTCAAATAAAATTGTGCCTGGTTTCACCGTTGCTACCCAATAATCAACAGCCCCTTTACCTGAACCCATTCTTGATTCGGCAGCTCGTGCTGTCACGGTTTTATCAGGAAAAATTCGAATCCATAATGATGCACCACGTTTTGTATAACGAGTGATAGTACGTCTCGCTGCTTCAATCTGACGTGAAGTAATCCAAGTAGGTTCTAATGCTTGTAAACCATATTCACCAAATGTAACTTCATTTCCACGTGTCGCTTTTCCACCCATACGACCACGGTGGTATTTTCTATATTTTGTTCTTTTTGGACTTAACATACGATAGTGAATTTATAAAAGATATATTTGTGTTTATTTTGTTAAAATTTCATTTTTAAATAGCCAAACTTTAACACCTAAAACGCCATAAATTGTATTTGCTTCTTTAGTGCAATAATCTATATCAGCTCTTAAAGTTTGTAATGGTACACGACCTTCTCGAATCCATTCACTTCGAGCCATTTCTGCTCCATTTAATCGTCCTGAAACTTGAATTTTAATACCACTTACGTTGTCTTCTTGAGCGGCTTGCATAGCTTCGCGAATTGCACGTCTGAAAGCCACACGATCCTCAAGTTGTTTAACTACTAAATCACCAATTAAAGAAGCATTTAAATTTACTTTTTCAACTTCAAGAATATTAATGGTAATTTGACGATTTGTTGGTAAAAGCTTTTTAATATTTTTTAATAAATTTTCAATTCCTAAACCATTTTCACCAACTAATGCACCAGGCCGACCTGTTTCAATATTTAATTGAATCTGATCTCCTAATCCATTACGGTTAATTTTAATATCTGAGATACTAGCTGATCTTGCTAATTTATTTAAATATGTTCTAATTTTATCATCTTCCTCTAATAAATGAGAATATTGACTAAAATTGGCATACCATGCAGATCTATGTTCTTGTGTAATACCTAATCGAAATCCTAATGGATGTGTTTTCTGTCCCACTTAAATAATCCTTTTAATTTAAATAGAGTTTATAACGACAATTAATTTGCCTCTTTGACAACAATTGTAATATGGCAAGTTGGTTTTAAAATTTTAAATGCACGTCCTTGTGATCTTGGTCGAATACGTTTTAATTTTGGTCCTTCATTTGCATAAACTTCATCAATAATTAATTTTTTTTTATCTAAATCATAATTATTTTTTGCATTTGCCGCAACTGAATGTACTATTTGCCATACTGGCCCACCAGCATCATATGGTAAAAATTCTAATATCATTAATGCTTCTTGATATGAACGGCCACGAATTTGATCTAAAACGCGTCGTACTTTATGTGGTGACATTCTAATATATTTTGCTACCGCTTTGACTGATTGAACGTTAGACATAAAATGTTTTTTTTAATTTTTCTTTGAGCTTATAGTTTAACTTTTTAATAATTTTCAAATCAGAATGAACTCTAAAATATTCATAATTTTTTCAATTTCTTACCAAATAGTTTCAAATTTTTTCTGAACAGACTTCACTTGATAAGCAAATTTTATATTTAAATAAATTGAGTTTTGAAAATAGTTTAGTTCTTCATTTATAAATCTATTAGATTTTGATTGTTCGATTATATTAATTTCATATAGATAAATATCAAAAAAATTCACATGGAAATTGTTTTGAAGAAAAAGAACGCTAGAGTTTAATGTTTGTAAAATAGAATCACATTCATCCGGATTTGATTTTAAAAGATACAATAGATCATCAATGACATAATAATAAAGTTTAAATTTAAAACTTTTTAAAATTGTTTTAAGAAGGGGTGATAAAGCTTTATCACATTTCACATTAAATGTTTTAATATGAAAGTTTGGATCTATAATCTTTTGTACCATGGAAAAGTTGTTTTAGCGTTTTGACTTTTTATCAGTTTTAATATGTGATTTGAAGGTTCTTGTCGAAACAAATTCACCTAATTTATGACCCACAAATTGATCAGATATGAAAACTGGTACATGTTGTTTACCATTATAAACCGCAATCGTATGTCCTACCATACTTGGTAAAATCGTTGAACTACGTGACCAAGTAGTAATTACATCTTTTTTTCCTGCAGCATTCATTTTATCAATTTTTTTTAATAAATGATATGCAATAAAGGGGCCTTTTTTTAATGATCTTGGCATCTTTTTAATAGTTAATTAATTTATTATTTAGTAAAAATTCAATTATGCTCGACGACGAAGAATGTAAGCATTACTTGCTTTTTTTGTTTTTCGTGTTTTTATCCCTAACGCTGGTTTACCCCAAGGTGTTACAGGACGACTACGACCAATAGGTGTTCTACCTTCACCACCACCATGTGGGTGATCACATGGATTCATTACTGAACCTCGAACAGTCGGTCGTTTACCTAACCAACGAGTACGCCCTGCTTTACCACTTTGAATTAAAAAAGCGTCATTATTGCTAAGTTCACCAATTGTCGCAAAACATTCTTTACGAATTAAACGTACTTCTTTAGAGGGCAAACGTAATGTTACATAATTACCTTCTTTTGCTAAAATTTTCGCTGATGTTCCAGCCGCTCTAACAATTTGACCACCTTTACGAGGAATTAATTCAATATTATGTATTGAAGTTCCTAAAGGAATTTCCTCTAATGGCAATGTATTACCAATATTTAATGATGCGCCAGAACCAGAAATAATTTTATCCCCAACTGTAATATTATTTGGGTGTAAAATATAACGTTTTTCACCATCAGCATAGTTAATTAAAGCAATACGAGCGTTTCTGTTTGGATCATATTCAATTGATACTACAGTACCTTCTATATTGTATTTATTTCGATTAAAATCTATTAACCGATATCTTCTTTTATGTCCCCCACCTCTATGACGAATTGTAATAACACCTCGATTATTGCGACCTTTTTTACGGTGGTTTTTACGAAGTAAACTTTTTTCTGGTTTATTTGTTGTGATTTCTGAAAATGCTGATAAAGCTCTATTACGTGTACCTGGGGTATATGCTTTATAAAGACGAATACTCATAAACTTTATTAATTTCGATTATATAATTATTAATTTTCTGCAAATAAGTTTATTGTATTACCTTCAGCTAAAGTTACAATTGCTTTCTTATATTGCGGTTTCCAACCAATATATTTACCCACACGTTTTTGCTTTCTTGGAAGATGACAAGTAGTAATTTTTGTCACTTTTACGTCAAATAAATATTCAATTGCTGCTTTAATTGTAAGCTTATCAGATGATGGATTTACAACGAAACTATATTGATTATTTTCTAAAAGTCTTGTAGCTTTATCTGTAATAATTGGATATTTAATAATATCATTAGTACTAAGATTAAAATATGAAGAATCAACCACAATAAGTCTCCTTTATTTTATTTACGGCTAATGGAGTTAATAAAATTTGTTTTGCTTTTAATACACTTAATGTATTTAAGTTTGAGGCTAAAACTAATTCCACATTTTTCATATTTCGGATCGATAATGTTAAGGCTGGTGTTTTCTTTGAAACAACAACTAACACTTTTTGATCTAAATTAACATTACAGTTTTTACAAATATTAAAAAACGCTTGGGTTTTAGCTGTATCGATAGCAGTTTCTAAATTTTCAATAACTGAAATTTGGTTTCGTTTATTATATAATAAAGTTTGTAAAGCTAATTTACGTTCTTTTTTATTTAATTTTAAAATAGTTTTTTTGGGTTTTGGACCAAAAGTAACACCACCACCTCTCCATAATGGTGAACGGTTTGAACCTGCACGTGCTCGACCCGTACCTTTTTGTCGCCATGGCTTACGACCACCACCACGCACTTCGCTACGAGTTTTTGTTGCTACTGTTCCTTGCTTTTGAGAAATTTGTTGTCTTAAAACATCACGATGAATTAGATAATTACCTGATGTTTCAAGTACATTTAATTCGATTTGATGTTCGTCATTTAAGACTTGTCCATTTATATCTAAGGAATTGTATTTAATAAATTTTTGAACAGTCATACATTATTTTATTTATAATCGTTTCTTTGCTAATAAAAATTACCTTATTCTGAAGCAGCGATACTTAATAAATTCCCTGGCTTTCCTGGTACTGAACCTTTAACTACCAAAATATTTTCATCAGTATTAACTTGAATAATTTTTAATTTTTTAATACTTGTAATTTTATTTCCTAATTGCCCTGACATTTTTTTACCAGGTAAAACTCGACCCGGTGTTGTACCCATACCAATAGAACCTGGTGCTCTATGATTTTTTGAACCATGTGTCATTGGACCACGATTAAAATTATGGCGTTTTTGAAGACCAGAAAAACCTTTACCAGTACTCTTACCTGTAATGTTAATCAGTTGACCGCTTGAAAAAGAATCTACATTTAAAATTTGTCCCACTGTAAATTCTTCAGGATTTTCAACACGAAATTCTTTTAAATATTTTAAAGGTTGAATATTTGATTTTTGTAAATGACCTAATTCAGGTTGTGTTAAATATTTACTTGGTACTATTCCATATCCAACTTGAATTGCATTATAACCATCACTTAAAACTGTTTTAACTTGTGTAACAACACATGGACCTATTTTTAAAATTGTCACGGGAATAATATTTCCGCCTTCATCAAAAATTTGCGTCATTCCAATTTTATTACCTAATAAGCCTAAAGCCACAATTGTTCTCCAAAAAATATGATATATATATTAACATTTTTATAAAAACAAAAATTATTAATTAAAAAATAAATAAAACAATTAGAATTGTTAAATTACTTTTTTAAATGTAGAAAATTTTTAAGATTTTGTCTATATAAGGTAAATTAACCCTTTTATTAAAATTTTAGGGTAATAAAGCTTCCATTTATTTCAAAATTAATATTAGATAAGAGTATATATATATTTTAATATTAATTAAATTTTAAATTATGGCAAAAGTTGTAGGAATTGATTTAGGCACAACAAATTCTGTAGTAGCTGCAATTGAAGGTGGTCAACCGAACGTTATACCAAATGCAGAAGGTTTACGTACGACACCATCTATCGTAGCATATACAAAAAAACAAGAATTATTGGTTGGACAAATTGCAAAACGTCAAGCAGTAATTAATCCAGAAAATACATTTTTTTCAGTAAAACGTTTTATTGGTTCAAAAGAAAGTGAGATTTCTGAAGGAGCAAAACAATTACCATATAAAGTTGCAAAAGATTCAAATGGAAACATTAAAATTAAGTGTTCGTCTTTAAATAAAGAATTTAGCCCAGAAGAAATTTCTGCGCAAGTATTACGAAAATTAATCGGCGATGCAAGTACATATTTAGGACAAGATGTTACTCAAGCAGTTATTACGGTACCAGCCTATTTTAATGACTCACAACGTCAAGCAACAATGGATGCAGGAAAAATTGCTGGTATTGAAGTATTACGAATTATTAATGAACCAACAGCTGCATCATTAGCGTATGGTTTAGATAAAAAACAAAATGAAACTATTTTAGTTTTTGATTTAGGTGGTGGTACTTTTGACGTTTCAATTTTAGAAGTAGGAGATGGTATTTTTGAAGTATTGTCAACAGCTGGTGATACAAACTTAGGTGGTGATGATTTTGATAAAGTTTTGGTTGATTGGTTAGTTGAAGATTTTAAAGCTGCTGAAGGTATTACTTTGACTTCTGATATTCAAGCTTTACAACGTTTAACAGAAGCGGCAGAAAAAGCTAAGATGGAATTATCAACTGTGGATAAAACAACAATTTCTTTACCGTTTATTACAGCTGATAAAACAGGTCCAAAACATATTGAAACGGAATTAACAAGAGAGAAATTTGAAAGCTTATGTCAAAATTTAATTCAACGTTGTAAAATTCCAGTAGAAAAAGCGCTTTCTGATGCACGTCTGGAAAAATCAGACATTAATGAAGTAGTTTTAGTTGGAGGTTCAACAAGAATTCCAGCAATTCAAAATTTAGTTGAATCTTTAACAGGTAAAAAACCAAATCAATCTGTAAACCCAGATGAAGTAGTTGCTATTGGGGCAGCAATTCAAGCAGGTATTTTAGCAGGTGAAATTAAAGATATTTTATTATTAGACGTAACACCATTATCTTTAGGGGTAGAAACGCTAGGTGGAGTTATGACAAAAATTATTGCTCGAAATACAACTATTCCGGTTAAAAAATCTGAAATGTTTTCAACTGCTGTAGACAATCAAACGAATGTTGAAATTCATATTTTACAAGGTGAGCGTGAACTTGTAAGTGGAAATAAAAGTTTAGGTAACTTCCGTTTAGACGGAATTCCAAAAGCTGATAGAGGTGTTCCACAAATCGAAGTAACCTTTGATATTGATGTTGATGGTTTATTATCTGTTAAAGCAAAAGAAGTCGAAACAGGCATTGAACAATCTGTAACAATTCAAAATGCTTCAAATTTAGCTGAAAATGAAATTGAAAGTATGTTAAAAGAAGCTGAAAAATATGCTGCTGCAGATCAAGAAAAACGAAAAAATATTGATTTAAAAAATCAAGCTGAAACTTTATGCTTTGAAGCTGAAAAAGAATTAGGATTATTACAAGATACAATTACTTCTGAACAAAAAACTCGAGTAACTGAACTTATCACAAATATTCGAGAAAATATTAAAACAGAGAATTTTGATGCATTAAATAGTGTTTTAGATGAATTAAAAATGGCTATGAAAACAATGGCTGAAACAACGCAAAGTGATGCTGATTCAATGGGTGATTTAAATGACCTGTAGAGTTTTAAAAAGTTTAAACGAATTATTATTCGTTTAAACTTTTATCTTCATCAACAATAATACACTCAGTCGTTAGAATCATACTGGCAATTGAAGTAGCATTTTGTAGACCAGAACGTGTTACTTTTGCTGGATCTACTACACCTTCTTCGTACATATTTCCAAATTTGTTAGTGGCTGCATTATAACCTATCTCAAATTCTTGTTGTTGAACTTGTTCAATAATTACTGCTCCATTAATTCCAGCATTTTCGGCAATACGACGTAGTGGAGCTAAAATTGCTCGGGCAATAATCATTGCACCAACTAATTCATCTTCTTGTAAATTTGTTTTGGCCCATGTTAGTAAATTTTCTGAAAGATGTGTTAAAGTTGCTCCACCACCAGGTACAATACCTTCTTCAACAGCTGCCCGTGTGGCATTAATTGCATCCTCTAATCGCAATTTTTTATCTTTCATTTCTGTTTCAGTTACAGCTCCGACACGAATTACTGCAATACCACCAGATAACTTGGCTATTCGATCTTGTAATTTTTCTTTCTCATATGATGTATCAGCAATATTAACTTGTTTTCGAAGTTGTTCACAACGCGTTTTTACCGCTTCAGCATCAGCTGCGCCACCAATAATTGTTGTACTATCTTTAGTAATAATTACACGTCTTGCTTGACCTAACAAAGTTAACTGAATATTATCTAAACTTAAACCAGCATCTTGAGTAATTACTGTTCCACCAGTTAAAATTGCGATATCTTGTAACATTAATTTTCTTAATTCACCAAAACCCGGCGCACGTACAGCTGCGGCATTAATAATTCCTCGTAATTTATTTAAAATTAGAGTAGCTAATGCTTCTTTTTCAACATCTTCTGCAATAATTAATAATGGACGTTTTGTTTTTTGAACTTGTTCCAAAATTGGTAATAAATCTTGCTGAACTAAAGTAATTTTTTTGTCTGTTAAAAGAATATATGGATTTTCATATGAAACTTCCATTTTATCCGTATTAGTTATAAAGTAAGGAGAAATAAAACCTTTTTCAAATTTCATACCTTCTGTAATTTCTAATTCGGTTGTTATACCTTTTCCTTCTTCTAATGAAATAACACCTTCTTTTCCAACTTTCGCTAAAGCATCTGCAATTAATGATCCGATAACGTCATCATTTCCAGCCGAGATTGAAGCCACTTGTTTGATCGATTGAATATCTTCAACGGGTTGGGCAAATTCATTAATTTGTGTTACTAAATATTGTGTTGCCTTTTCCATACCTAACTTAATCGAAATAGGATTTGCCCCTGCTGCCACATTTTTTAAGCCTTCTTTAACCATCGCATAAGCTAAAACAGTAGCCGTTGTTGTTCCATCACCAGCAACATCATTTGTTTTTGCTGCCGCTTGACGAATTAAAGAAACGCCCGTGTTTTCAATATGATCTTGTAGTTTTATCTCTTTAGCAATTGTAACCCCATCATTAACAATTTGAGGAGAACCATATGTTTTGCCTAACACAACGTTTCGACCTTTAGGCCCTAATGTCACTGAAACAGCTTCGACCATAATTTCCATCCCACGTTCTAACGCTCGACGAGCATTATCTTTATATAATATTTTTTTTGACATAATTGTATTTAAATAAGTTAATTCTTTAAAATCTTCAAAGTTTGATTTTAAATGAAATTACATCTTATTTGCAAGCCAATTAAGCAAATAACTTAAATTAATTTCGTATAAAAGCTTTACGAAACAGTAATTGTAATAGTATTATATTATTGTATAACACAGTTTGGGCTTGTAGCTCAGTGGACTAGAGCACGTGGCTACGAACTACGGTGTCAGGGGTTCGAATCCCTTCTTGCCCAATAAACAAATGTTCAACTGTGTTATTATTTTGGGGTGTCGCCAAGTGGTAAGGCTGTGGACTTTGACTCCGCCATTCGTAGGTTCGAATCCTGCCACCCCAGATTAATATTATTTAATTGTGAATTTTTACATCATTTATAATCTATAGCCTATTATATACTTTAAAGGTATGATAAACTTGTTAAAGCTTATGGAAGCAAAAATTCAATTTATTAAAGGTCTAAATGAACACACCATTCCAGATGTTCGTTTAACCCGTTCAAGAGATGGAAGTACAGGAACCGCCACATTTATATTTAAAAATCCAACTATTTTGCATAAAAAAACCGCCAAAAAAGGGGAAATAACAGGTATGTATTTAATTGATGAAGAAGGGATATTAGAAACACGTGATGTAAATGCGCGGTTTGTTAATGGAAAACCCGAAACTATTGAATCAATTTATATAATGAAAAATCCTGAAGCATGGGAACGTTTTATGCGATTTATGGAAAGATATGGGCAACATCATGGCTTATTATTTACAAAAGCAGATTAATTAAAAAAAATTATTTTAACTCAAGAAATGTATACATCATTAGATTGGATTAATGAATTAGTTAATTTAGAAACTATTGAATTAGAAGACTTAATCAACAAACTTACTCTTGGTGGTTTTGAAGTTGAAGAGATATTAAAGATTAATATGAATAAAACTCAAAAAACTATTTTAGATATTTCTGCCACAGCAAATCGAGCAGATAGTTTATCTATTAAAGGTATTGGGCAGGAAATCATATCTTTATTAAATAAACCAGTAAAAAATTCTAAATATACTTCTAGAGACTCAACTTCTTTTATAAATCTTGAAAAAGCAATTTTAACCGATAAGATGAGTTGCGGATGTTCAATATTGGTTGCTATTACGGTTGAGAATTTAGTTGATTTAACCGTACCAAAATGGTTAAAAGAAAAATTAATTTGTTCAAAAATTGAACCAAAAAATAATCTTCTAGATTTTCAAACTTATATAACTCTAGAAACAGGTTATCCTTTTGAATTTTACGATTTACATAAAATTCAAGAGAAAGTTAAAACTTCAAAATTTAAATTTAATTTAAATTTTGCACGAGAAAATGAAATATTTATTGGAAGTAATAATTTAAATTATAAATTAACTTCAAATACTCCAATGCTTAATGTAAATAATTATCCGTTGGGGATTGCTGGTATTATTTCAAATAATGAGGTTGCTTATACTTCTCAAACAAATGCTATTTTAATTGAAGCTTCCATTTTTACTTCGCAACAAATAAGACAACAATCAAGAATACTAGGATTACGAACAGAACGTTCAGCTAGGTATGAAAAAGGTCTAAATAAAAGTTATTTTATTGAAGCTATTATTCGTTTATTATTATTATTAAAAACTACAAATCCTAATTTGAAATGTAGACTTCATACTGCCACGCAAATACCTACTGAAAAGAATCCAACTTTAGAATTAAAGTATAAAAATATAATTGAAATTCTTGGGCCCACTAAACATAATGAAACAAACAAGGGAATTAATTTAAAAAGTCAGCAAATTGATGAATATTTAAAACGATTAAACTTTAATTTTATTTTTAATGCTGAAAAAGAAAGCTGGGATATTAGCATCCCATTATTCCGAGCAGATGATATTCAAAGAGAAATTGATATAATTGAAGAAATTGGTCGTTTACATGGTTTTAATAATTTTGTTACTCAACTACCAATTGTTAATAAAATAGGAATCGAAGATGCGAGTTATCAAACGCGTAAAAAATTAACAACTTGTTTTTTGAATGAGGGTTTAAATGAATTAATTCAATATTCTTTAGCAAATGAGAAATATGAAAACTCGGTTGAACTTATTAATCCGTTAATTAATGATTACTCAAAGTTACGACAAACATTACTACCAAGTTTAGTTAAAACTGTTAGTGACAATTTAAAACAAAGTAATACAATATTAGAAGGTTTTGAATATGGTCATGTTTTTTTCGGAACTGTTCCTCATGCCTATACCGAAGAAGAAGTTGTTTCTGGAATTTTTGGTGGAGTTAAAAGAAAACGTCAATGGAATGAAACTGCAGTCTCATTAAGTTGGTTTGAAGCTAAAGGAAAACTTGAAGATTTATTTAATAAATTAAATTTCGTTGTTAGTTGGCAACCCGCGACAATTGAAAAATATAAAAATATTTTACATCCTTATCGGACAGCTGAATTATGGTTAAATTCACATTATTTATTAGGTGTTTTTGGGCAGCTTCATCCGATGGTTGCCAAAACTAATAATATACCAAAAGATATCTTTTTATTTGAATTAAATATTGATATAATTAAAAATACATTTGAAAATCAAAAGTTAGCTTTATATAAACCTTATTCTATATATCCAAAAATTACTAAGGACTTATCTTTTTTAATTGACCAAAATATTAATTTTGATAATATTCGAAAACTTATTTGGAAAAATGGTTCTGAGTATTTAACAAATATTAGTTTATTAGATGAGTATCGTGGACCAAATATTCCAAATCATCAAACAAGTTTATGTATTCAATTAACTTTTCAAGCTACTCAAAAAACATTGATGACAAAAGAAATTGAAGAAATTATAAATAATATACAAATTGTTTTAGCGAATGAGTTTAAAATTTCAATTCGAACTTAAAAAAAATAATTCTATAAATAATTTATAGAATTATCCTCCTCCGACAATTGTAATAATTTCAATTCGATCATTATTTTTTATAAAAATATTATCCCAATTTTGTCTATTACAGATAAAATTATTATATTCGATTATTAAAACATCTGTATTGTAACTAAAATAATTGACTAATTGATTAAGATTTATTTTTCGCTCACTATAATATTCTTTACCATTAAAAAAAAAGGTTATTTTTGTCATGGACGGCAGTAGTTAAACATTAAACTATTATAAAAATACTATAACTGTAGACGGAAATCAATATAAACTGATAATATAAGTGTGTAAATCGTATGGCGGGTGTGGCCAAGTGGTTAAGGCAGCGGGTTGTGGTTCCGCCATTCGCCGGTTCAAGTCCGGTCACTCGCCCAAATTTAGATTGATTTCAAGGATAATTTAGAAAATTTAAAGTAAAAAAAAAATTGTTATATGTCACGCTACCGTGGACCTAAATTAAGAATTACACGTCGTTTAGGAACTTTACCTGGATTAACTCAAAAACAGTCAAAGAAAAAAGATCGTCCGGGTCAACATGGAAAAGGTTCTGAAGGTAAAAAGAAAACAACAGAATACGGTGTACGTTTAGAAGAAAAACAAAAGTTAAAATTTAATTATGGTTTAACTGAAAGTCAGTTATATCGTTATATTAAAGAAGCACGACGTCGAAATGGTGTAACAGGTTTAATTTTATTGCAATTACTTGAAATGCGTTTAGATAGTATTTGTTTTAGTTTAGGGTTTGCACCAACAATTTCAAGTGCCCGTCAATTAGTAAACCATGGTCATATTACGGTAAATGGTAAAATAGTAGACATCCCTAGTTTTCAATGTCGTATCAATGATATTGTTAGTGTTAAAGCAAAAACTTCATCAAAAACTTTAATTGAAAATAATTTAAAAACTATTCGTTTTGCAGAGCGTCCAAATCATCTTAAATTTGATGCAATAAAATTAGAAGGCACAGTAACAAATTACTGCGATCGTAATGATTTGTTATTAGAACTTGATGAGTTATTAGTTATTGAATACTATTCACGTCGCTAATTTAAAACGTTTTCAACTTTTTAAATTTATATTAAAGTTCAATTTATAAAATTAATTATTTAAAAAATATAAAGAGGTTTTATGTTAAAATTACGTTTAACACGGACGGGTCGAAAAAAACAACCAATGTATCGATTAGTGGTTATTGAACATTCAACGCGTCGTGATGGTCGTCCAGTTGAGTTATTAGGATATTATAATCCATCAACAAAAGAATCAAAGTTTAAAGTAGAAAAAATTCAAACTTGGTTATCTAATGGTGCTCAACCTACACAAACAGTACATGCATTATTAAAAAAAGCTAATATTATTACCAATTAAAATAAATAATTTCATTTAGAAATTATTTATTTTAATTGGTAATAATATTAGCTTTTTTTAATAACAATAAATAGACGTTTAAACTTTAATTACAGTATTATAATTAATAATAATAAATTTAATTATAATAAAAATCCTATGTCACACTTTACAACAATGAAAACAAGTTTCCAGAATCTTGTTTATTTAGAGCAAGCCTTAAATAAATTAGAAATCAGTCATAAAAAACGATTAAATAACGAGACAACTATACCTAATTTAGTAATCAATCAATCAAATGGTTACGATATTGAATTTATTTGGAATGGTGAAGAGTATGAGTTAAGTGTTGATATGAGTTTCTGGGAGCAGTCATGTCCAGTTGAAAGTTTCATTGATAAAGTTGCACAACAATATGCTGGTGAAGTTATTATTGGTGAAAGTCAAAAATTAGGATTCCAAGCTATTAAATACCAACAAAACCAAGATGGTTCTAATACTGTTATTTTAGAACGTTGGAATCAAACGAATTAACAAAGAAACAGTAAATTCATTTACCTACAAAAATACCATATGTGGGTAAATGGATTTTATTTATGTCTTATATTTTACAAGGAAAAATCAAATATTTTTTAATTTTTCCCTGTAATCTATTTTTAACGTGATAAACGTTGAATCTGTTGAATAGCTAAAGTACCAATATTGATTAAAGCCCAAGTTGCTGCTGTCAATAAAGGA
>Ga0213868_10000420_pt1 | contig 39716 bp, 29 predicted proteins | sample PICome_9_FD_160087 | JGI IMG/M metagenome (GOLD analysis project Ga0213868, IMG submission 160087) | Coastal seawater microbial communities near Pivers Island, North Carolina, United States - PICO127 | ecosystem: Environmental > Aquatic > Marine > Coastal | place: USA: North Carolina...
GTTGGAACTGGCGTTGCAACTACTGTAGGCACTGGCGTTGGAACTGGCGTTGCAGCTACTGTAGGCACTGGCGTTGCAGCTACTGTAGGCACTGGCGTTGGAACCGGTGTATATGCTACTGTAGGCACTGGCGTTGGAACTGGCGTTGCAGCTACTGTAGGCACTGGCGTTGGAACCGGTGTATATGCTACTGTAGGCAATGGTGTTGCAGTTGGAGCAGGCGTTGCAGTTGGATTATTTTCTGCAATCGGGTGTATATTCCAAATAACATACTTATTAACATCTTGAGGATGACTTATTCTAACAACCCATGGTGTACCTATTGCTCTAAGCGCAGTTTCTATAATAACTCTACTATTAGCAGAATCTACAGTGATATTTAAACCGGGTTCATTAACAGAAATGTCTGAATAGTCTAATTCTGTATTTGCTGGAGTAATTACATAATTTAAATATAAAGTCTCAACTTTATTGTATACGTAATATAAATCGGCTACAGTATCACTGTCACCTGTAGTATATAATGGATCTATAAAAATAGATGCATTACCGGTGGGTGATCCATCAGTGTTAGCATCAATATCTCCTCCAGATATAGAAATAGTATCTGTAGCGGGTGATCCATCTGCGTTAGCATTAATATCTCCTCCAGAAATACCTATACTATCACCTACCGGAGAACCACAATCAGTACATAATTCTTTCCAAGTGTTATCGTTATAATAAGCTTCTACAATATTTAAATCGGTATTATATCTAATCATACCATACTGTGGTGTTACTGGTCTTTCTCCAGTAGAACCTGCAGGCAATCTTAAATATCCTTTAAACTCTGCATTTATATCAACATCTAATATACCATTACCAGAAGTTTCTAGTTTTATATTAGTGTCTCCTATAGATTTTAGATTTACACCCGCACCGGTAGCACTAAAAAAAGAAGTATTGGCTAAGAATGTAATTTTATCTGTTGTGACACCGAATTCTATATTAGTACTACCAAATGAATTTTGAAAATTAAATTTAGAATATGCACCAGATTCAGTACTAGTTAATACTATTGTTTTGTCCACATTGTGCTGTAATTTAATATAATTTTCAAATGTTATATCTTTTGCAATTGTCAATCTAGAATTAGTATCAATATCACCATCCGTTAAACCCTCTTCAAAGCTAGGATCACCTAACCAAATAATAGGCATATTTAAATCAGTGCCTATTTTGGGTTTTAGAATGGTAATTTCGTTTCTACCGTCATTATTAGAATCTACTTCGACTTTATACCATGGGCTATCAGTAGCACCAGATTCACCCTTTTGACCAGTATTACCGATATCTCCTTTTTCACCTTTTTGTCCTGTTGAACCAACCTGTCCTTGATCACCTTTTTGACCTTTGGGACCAGCAGGTCCTCCTCCATTTGCTAAAATTTGATCAAAATTATAGTTAATCTTTTCAAACTTTATAGAGTCTGAATCGCTTGGATGTAATATCTCTTGAATGTTAATTGCCATTTTATGACTTTATTTTTATCATAGGTTTGATGTCGTAAGAATATCCTAATCTTTTATTATATATCAACCTAAAATTCATAGGCTTTTGTTTGTGCGGTTTAAACGTAAAGTTATTGTCGGGGGAAAATCCATTTTCACCTGGATTATCAACATCTGCGATGTCAATTATATTCGATTCAGAACCTTTAAATCTGCGAGTATACAAAGATATAGAATCAACTACAAATTTCTTAATAATATTTCTATTTATGTAAAACTCTGCATCATCTTCTAATGTTGTTTTATCACCAGCAGAATCAATAGCATTTACATAGCTTTTAATTCTATTTAAAACTCCATCGTTTTTTAATAATCTAACAACAGAATCACTTATATAAAAATCGGCTACTAGTTGATCTTCATCTTCAAATATTATTACTTCACTTTGATTTGTAGCATTCTTTAAAATAAGATCTAAATCCTCTTGACTATTTACATGTTGTGATGTAAATGAAATAACATCGTATGAATCATTTATTTTCATCGCGGTAGAAGAAAGATATGATTTTTCTTCTGCGTTGTTTATAGTTCCAGGAATATCTTGAGATTCTCCTGAAGAAAAAGATCTAGTATAATAATCTTTATCCCATGAAGATTTAAAAACATTTACATCTTTTTTAGAAATTGCAATTTCATCAATTAATGGATATAGCGGTAGTTTATCACTAGACTCAGATAATTTAGTAACACCCTCTGGATTAATTTCATTCACTTTGTGATAGAAGTGATTTTTAATAATACCCCAATTATTATCATGTATATTACCATCTTTAATAAAACCTACATTAAACGTAGTTCCGCATCTATTATATCTTTCATAATATGATTTCGCAGTCTCTAGTTCTTTAACACTATTTAAAGAATGTCTATATAAAATTGACTCTAATTTAGACTCATTAATATCAGTTGTAGATTGTAATCTATTTGATTTAAAATGAGTGTACATATCTGTGAACGTAATAACAGGTTTAAAATCAACAGTATAATCTCCATTGTGTCTAATCAAAAATGGATAATATTCAGGTTCTTCAGAATTAACTAAATTATATCCAATAATACCTTTAAATAGTTTATAACTCTTAGGCTTATCATTGTCCTCTTCTATACCAATAGATGCATATTTAACTATCTCGGTACCATCTTCGAAATTAATAGTAAATCTATTTTTATTTTCGGTACCATCTTCTTCAACCGTAGTATATGACACGCTATCGTCATTTAAGTTTATCATATTTGCTACATTATTAATAGATAGTTTTTCTAATAACGACCTATGTATACCAGTACCACCGTTGACATAATAATATTTAATTTGTCTTTGTATATAGTTTGGCATATATGTAACATCTAATACATCGGTAGGATCAGATACATTAACGGGTAAAGACTGAATTTTAATAAGATTAGAATTTTCTACAGAAGCAATTGAAAATTTATATATGCTATTTCCTGGTGTATTTGGGTAAATATCCATTAATACGTCTCCGTATAATCCATTCTCACCTAATAATATTTGATTATCAAAATTAGGTTGACTTCCATCAAAGTGATCTATACCTTCTATTGAATATGGTGTATTACCTGTAAAATCAGCTTGATTCCAATTAAGTGCACCGTCGAATGTAGTATTAGCATATTCATAATCTCCTTCACTGTGATTGTACAGTATCTTATGATTTAATTCATACAAGAGTTTTCTATTCATGTTACCCTTAATCCAATAATCACTAATATCTACAGTAATAAAGAATATTACAAATTTGAATTTTTTATTTTGAATAACCTCAAAATCTATGTCATTTGCATTAACATCTGTTTTAGTCTTTAATAAAATACTAAATTTATATCCATTAAATTCGCTACTTTTTACAAAATCTAATGCTGTTTTATTAATAAATTCCTTTCTATTTTTTAAAACAACCTTAAGACCTTTAAATATTGTACTAGCAAATGAGCTTGTATCTCCACCATCTATTAGTGTATATTTTTTCTTTAATTCTGTTTTAAAGAATGTGTTGTTAAAGTCATCCTCTATATTTTGTATAAAACTATAATTACCAATATCATTTTTCATTAAGCTTAGATCATCTACCGTTAGATTCTTTTCAAAACCTTCGGTAATCATAAACTTATCAAAATAATCATTTTTAACACTTTTAAATAAATCTGGAGTTAATTCAAAATCCTCGATATAATTAATATATGAGAACGTACTATTTAATTGATCATATCTTAAATATTTTGGAATTTTATCCATATAGAACCACTCATGGGTCATATCATTTTTATTTCTAGAAGTTGAAGTTATATCTGGGGAAAAATTAGTTCTACCAAAAGCCTCATTAGCATTCAAATAATATGGTTGATCTCTAACAGTTAAAGAATCTTTTAAAACCCACTTATTTATATTAGGAACTACTCTAGAATTAGTAGCAAATTCTTTTAATTGATTCTCTTTTAATCTGTCATATTCACTTTCTATTTTATCAGCAATATTATCATCATTAGACTCTTCTTTTAAAATACTTGATAAATTAGAGAAATAATCTTCAGGGTTAAGTGCGAAATTATCATCAAATATATCAGTTGCTGCCAATTTAGTGTTAAATTCACCAGTTATACTGTCTATATTATTTATAGCATTTGTGTATGGCTCATAATCTATACTTTCTAAAGTTTCATATACCAATTCCTTTAAGTCAGAATTTGATTTATCATAAAAATCAAAATTCATATCATATATGTTATATGCAGAAAATAAACCTATTTGCACTATATTTTGATTGAATACTCTAGCTTCTCCATTTTTCAAAGAAGACTTTTTATCTAATATAATTTTAGATTTATCTGAATTAGGTGTAGTAATATCTTCAACAATATCTATGACTTTATTGAATGTATTTTTATAATTAGTTTCTAAATAATCTCCTACGCTAATTTCGCTTAACGTATTATTATCTACCAAAATAGATTTTCCAGTAGAATTACCACCTGACAAATAGTGTGCTCTCCATTGAGAGAGAATTGTATTTTCTCCAGATCTAAGTTTTAATAAGTTATTAATATCTTGATTTTCTACTTTAACAAAATCGATAACATTTTGAAGATTAACTAAAACAACATGTTGTAGTAGTTTATAACCTGGCACCTTGCTCTTGACCCAGATATCTGATCCTATGTTATACGCATCTAATGTTTCGCTATTTTGATCAATAGCTCCGGCCAATGCAGATGCAACTTCACCTAAACTACCCTGTGAAGAGTACTGTTGACCTTTATATGTACCTTTTGGTAAAGTATAATTAGCAATATATGTACCTTTTTGAATATTAACATTAGTCTGTAATTGATCAACCCTAATTATAGTACCCAGCGTACCAGAGACATACATATTTAGATCTCCTAAATTGGTTTGCTTTTCTGTAATAACAAAAGATTCATCATTTTCATCTATTTCTAAATTTAGATAAAATTTAATAGACATTAATTCCCAGGAATTTTCTATATTTTCTTTAGTTTCACTAAAATTATTACCATTATTGAATGTAAGTACATAATTTCCAGTAGAGTCACCTATGTTTATATTAACAGTTTCGCCTGGAACATGTTTAATAAAGGTAAACTTATATGATTCTTCTCTAGAATCTAATACCGCTATTTTATCAGCACTTTCTGGGTTTGAAATAATAGACATTTTAACAAAATCAAATCCTCTTTCATCTGTATTAGTTAAAGAAATTGATCTACCAGTGTGTGAGATACCAATACTTTTTTCTATCTCTCCAGATGTATTGTCTATTTTAACTTCAAACTTTTCAGTATCATAAACACCAGAGTTGGAAATCTTATAATAAACATCGTTTATTTTTACATAACCAAGTGTTGGTGATGTTGTCATTTGTTTTTGAGAAGGTATTGCTGTAAATGGTTTTTCTGGATCTACAATTGAAGAAACCTCGCTAAATTTAATTATATTATTATTAATAGAGTTAATCTCACCTATACCTGAATTGATATCATCAACATACAATCCGAAATAACGATTTACACTATATTCACTTGCATTATCATCGTCAAATAAAAATTCTAAATTTAATAAATTAGCACATAATACATCATTCCTTCTGAACCCATCCGTAATAAAGTCATTAGCCTCAATAATAGGCTTATCAGCTTGTACGAAATCTTTATAAATGTATTCCCCTTTGCTTGTAATTTCTCCTGACTTTAAGTCGATACCATTAAATTTAGTAGTTTCATTTTTACCAAAAGAAACAGTTATTGGAGATTTAGGGAAAGTTTCCTGTTGAATGTGATTTCTAATATATTTACCGAGAGCTGATTTTTTAGTCAAATCAAATGATTTAACAATCTCAGCGTTTTTAAGAATATCAGATATTCTATCAGTATTATTATCATAAACCTGCGTTTGATTAGAAGGATTCTTAACCTTAAATATTACAAAATTATTGGGCATGTTTTGATCTGCCCATATTGGTGCAAATATTCTATAGTCTTCTTCGTAATTCTTAGAATAATTATACGATGTTCCGTATTGATATGCTTCTTCTATTTGTTTCTCATATGAATCTAATACTGATAAATCAGATTGAGACCTATATGTTTCATATATCAAATCAGAAGGTGTTTTATTACCTTTAAAAAATCTAGAAACATCAACACCGTAATTGCCATCAGGATTAATACTATTTTTTTTATATTTAATATTAGACAACTCTTTAGATGCACTTATGCTTTCTAAATAAACTTCATCGTTAGAAGTAGTGACTATTTTAATATTTCCAGATAGTTTTGGATTAGTTCTTAATAATGGTTTAGCAACATTGTCTAAATTGTAATTAGTTTGTGTATTAAAATTAGGACCCGCATTAATAGTTTCATAACCATCGACGATAGGGAATGTGTAGGTATTAATAGATTGATCATTATCACCAATTATACATTGACTAGTTTTATCACTTTCAAATATAAGAACTGAAGACTCACTACTTAGTCCTAAACTAATACCATCAGTTATAGTAGGCCTTTGTTGACTATTTATTAAAAATTCATTTAAAATATAAACGGCATCGTCTAAATCTTCTGCAGTAATTTTATAAGCGTATGTTAAACATTCACCCGTCAGTTCTGGTTGGATTACATTACCATACGATAATTCATCTATAAAGGTTTTAATATAACTACCAGTATCTCCTGAATTGACCGTATGTAATCCATCGATTACATATATTGGCCAATAAAGCGTTTTAGCAAAATTATTATATTGACTACCTAATTCTATCTCAGGATTAAGAGACATAAACCCATAGAATACATTTGTATCATTTACATTAGGAACCTCTCTTTGTATTTCGTTCTCTGTAATCGTGGGTATTTGGTATGCATCACATGTACCATACTCTGTTATATTTGAACCGCTTACAAAATTAGTAAGATCATAACCATACCACGATAAATTAACATCGTCTCCTTGGTTTTCCCAAACTAAATAATTTGAGTCTACGCTAAATATGTTAGATTCGTGTAAATCAATAGGATCAAATGTACTTGCACCTAATGCTGTTTTATAAACAGGTGTGTTAGTTTTTGCTAGATCTAATAAGCTATCAAATGGGGTAGAACCCAGCGGTCTAGTATACCATAAGGTAGTTTCGTATACATCTGAATTACAAAATTTATTTATATCAGTTCCATCTAAATGAGGTCTATCAACGACCATACTAAATACTGACGTTTCTTCAGCTTCTCCACATTCCCATTCTAATCCACCTTCAGGATTTTCACCCCAAGTATTAAGTGTAGATCTTTTGTAATATATTTCACTATCAACACTACTGTAAATACCGCTATCTATTAATCCTGTTACAGTAGATCCGTTAGTACTTTGATATAAATTCGAAGCATATTCGCTGCTAAATAATTCAATCCCATCACTTATTAATGATGATAAAGACGATGTTTCAATATCACCGCGATACCATACCGTTAAGTATTGAAAATCATTGTTACAGTAAGCAATAGAATTTACAGAATATTTTACAACTGTTGATTTAGATGTAGAAACTGGTCCACAATCATTAATTTTAGTAATTTTACCACTAGAATTTATTGTCAATATAACAGATGCTGAACTATCAGAAATTGGGAATAAATTATTAATACTGCTTGACGGTACTATAGTATTAGTTAAATTAACGTCACTATATATTGACATACCTACTTCTACCTGTGACACATTATTTGCATCCTCTGTAGATATGTATGATATGTTATTTTTAGGTGCAAAACAAATAGAATTTATATCACTTCCAAATGAACCTGAATTTACAGAAATCCATGGAGCACTCTCTACATCTATAGAGACTGTTAATTGAGTAGACTCTGCGCCTTTAGAATCAGTTGCCTTTATAATCCAATTGTCTACGCCCGAATAACCTAATAATGGTGTATACTTATAACTAAAAATATTGTTATTTTCACCAGTAAATTCTATTACACCGTTATTTACATCAGATATTGTAGTTATTGAAGCACTGTCATTATCTGTATCAATTACTTCAATCGTAAAATTAACAAATCCATTTTGAGTTACTAAAATAGTTCCAGGATTTTGAATTACTGGCGCTGCGTTTAGCGGATTTATTGTTATTGTACCCTCTGGTGAAATTTGTCCGCCCTCATCCTCTACAGTATATGTAAAAGAATCACTACCAATAGTGGACGAAGTATGTGTATATGTTGCTATTCTACCAGTAAGACTAACTATACCTCTAGTAGGTTGATCAACTATAACATAAATTAAATTATCTTGATCAGTTTGATCATCTGTTCCAAATAACGTAATATCTTCAGTAGCACCCCAATTAATATCATATGTTGCATCTATCGCAGACGGCGCACCATTAGGTGTCGCAGTTGGCGTAGGCGTTGCAGTTGGTGTAGGTGTCGCAGTTGGCGTAGGTGTTGCAGTTGGGGGTATTTCAGTAGCTGTAGGCTCTGGTGTGGGGGTCGGCGTAGGCTCAACTTCAGTCGCAGTTGGTGTAGGCTCAATTTCAGTTTCAGTTGGCGTAGGCTCAATTTCAGTTTCAGTTGGTGTAGGCTCAAGTTGAGTCTCAGTTGGTGTAGGCTCAAGTTGAGTCTCAGTTGGTGTAGGCTCAACTTCAGTCGCAGTTGGCGTAGGCTCAACTTCAGTCGCAGTTGGCGTAGGCTCAACTTCAGTCGCAGTTGGTTCTATTGTTGGTTCTGGCGTTGGCGTTGGAGTTATAGCAGGTGCAGTACATTCATATTTTTCACTCACAGTACCATCTTCACCTATTAGTAAAGAAAATGTATCACCGTCAATAACGTACCATAAGTCTCCACCATTAAATACTACACTGTCAAATATCTCGTATAATATTGTACCGACTTCTATTGATGGTGTTATAGAAGCATCGTAATATAATGAAATCGGAGAATCTGTTAATCTATTATCACATGACGTTTGACCGTCATTATAACCGTTAACTTTAATCAATATTGCCGTAGGTGTTGCTGCCATTTATTTAAATCTTTTTATATAGACAGTACTCATGTCTGTATTATATATCCAGATTTATTAGTCACCGTATCTGGTCAACTTAGCAGCTCTAATAGAATTTAAATTTTTACCTTTAGGACTATATTTAGCAAATACTTCTAAATCAAATGAAAACTGTTGATCGTGTTTATCAAATATATCCAATCCTATTTTTTTAGTATATGTTAGATTAGGAAATCTTAATTTAGCTTGTCCGCCTATTCTACCTACATCTGAATCAGGATCATTACCAAAATAATCTGTCATTCTATATTGGAATATAATATCTACCGAAATAGCGTTAGAATTATCTAAATCGCCGACACGTTTTTCTATAATCTTATTACTCTGTTTAGTATCTCCAGAAACTCTTAATGTATTTAAGTTAATTGGTGATAAAAACAAAAATGCTCCACAAGATCTTCCACCTAATAGATATTGATCGTTTGCATCAAAGGACATTTTAAATGTTCTGTCTCCACCTAATGATATTAATTCAGATGTTTTTTGGAATGCTAACTGTTGTGTTGCTTTAGTAGAATTTACAGCTGAAGTAGAAAAAGAATTACCAATCAATGAATTAACACCGCTGTATACAAATGTTGTTCCAGTTGCATATGTTGATGTAATAGGCATTGTATAAATAGCATTATCAACGAGTGTTTTAATGTTATTTTTCTGTTCAGCATCAGTTACGTTGGTTTGATTAGCAACGTTATCTAAAAAGTCAACATATAGGTTTTCTAAATCTGGATGGCTTTTATGTATAAATAATCCATTATTGTAATTTGCAGCACCTAACGTAGCAGTACTACACACATCTACCATTGATTGTGAAAATTCAGGATCTAAATTGTTACCATTATTTCTACCGAACGTTCCAGTCCATATGAAATCAACAGATTCACCATTACCAGTGTGCGACAATATTGAAATAGTATTACTATCTACGTTCATATCAGCATAACTTAATGCGTATTCATAATTAGTTAATTTAGATACACCAGGTTCTAATAATGACTCAGTAACATACAATGGATTTTGATTTGCAATATCCATAAATCTAGAATATACAAATTGTCCACGTCTTTGTGCAGATTGATACGGTGCTTCAGCTAATAAATCATATGATGTAATAGATGAAGTATCTATATTTTGATATTGTATTGGAGCCAAATCGTATTTACCTTCAGATGTATAATAGTTATCAGATGCAACCTTAGGATCTATATTTGCTGTCCCAGAATCATTTACCATTACACCAAATCCATTATCTGTAATAGCATCTCCAGCTGCGCTGGATTTATACGCCGGTAAGTTTCTGTCACCGACTAATCTAGCCACTAATTCTAATTTAGTTGCTTTAGTGTTTTCTAATAAAAGCTTAAATGTCTTAGTGACAATATGGCCCTTTTTAACCGTTAAACTTGCAACCTCATCTGTATAATACCCTGCAAAGATTTGGTTCTTAGTACCATTGTTAATCACGGTCACTGTTCCATCTTCATCCATTACTTTAACGACCAGTTCACCTAATTCAACTTCTACAGTACCTTTTAGTTCAGCGATTTGAGCCTCTAATTGAGCAATCTTGTCATATACTGAAATAGGTTTTTGTTCATTAGATAAAAATCCTGATGCAATACTCGTCGCACTGTGTGCGTAATATTTTTCATTAGCGCTAAATGAATCATCAATATGTGAAAATACGCCTTTAGAAATTAATTCTTCAGATATTTTAACTGCTGCTGTTTCAGCTGAATTTGACATTAATAAAGTCTCTACATTAGAAGTGTCTATTTCAGTAATAGGGAAATCTATGGTAATAGCTTCTGACCAATCAGAGTATATTGGACTGGTTGGATAACCTGCCTCAGAGACAGACTTAACTCTAATTTCTATTAGTTCACCTTCATTAATAGGTAAATCTAATTGATTAAAATTAACCTCTTGTGCATCTTCTACTAAACTATCTTGCCATTCAAATTTACCAGTTTCAGAATTTCTATAGCGATCTCTTGGCTTAGTTTTAATTTCATTCCAATTAGAAAATACTGCAGTTTTTTGTCTAGTACCTTCAGTGAAAGGTAATTGTGTTACTTCACTAGCTTTACCACTAGTTGAAAGATATCTATATTGTAATACGAATTGAACAATATTTTGATCTAGTGTATCTGCAGTTTTCTTTGATGATGGTATTTCCCAAAATCCTCTAACTCTATATTTAGGTGCAATCTTAGTTACATTTGAACCAGATGCTAAAGATTGTATTTGATTTACAATACTATTATATAAACTAGTCTCACTTGTTCTTTGAGTAATTAAAGAATTTAATTCGTTTCTATCTTTATCTTTTTGAATAGTAGAATCATATTTCTTAGTAGACATTTCTGACCTCTTTTTAACAATAGTCTCGTCTAATTTTTTTATATTCTCTTCTACATTAACTTTATCAGCAGATAATTTTTTAATCTTATCAGCAGTATCATTAGCTGTCAGGTGAGCATTGATTTGCACAACCTTAAAGTTGTTAACGTCTAACGATGGGGCATCAGGTGTGATACCCTGTGTTGCCGGAGGAATAGAATCCTCTTTAAGCGCTGAAATATATTTACCAAAGTCTGCAACTTCAGCTTTGTAATAATCATCTAATCTTATTTGAGAACCATCTTCTTGAATGAGTGTTAATTCATTGGTGTATAAGCCAATTCCAGGTGACCAGTTTTCAGCCAATATTTTTGAATCAGGGTCAATCGCTTTAACAAATACCAATAATCTTTCATTAAAGCCAACATTGATATTAATATTTAAATTAGACTTATCATTTTTATATATGCCTAATTGATTAGAACCTACTTTAATAGATTCATATCCTTCTACCACCAATAATTCAACTTGATTAGTAGAACCATCAACTCTAGTTATTCTATATCTAGTATTTTTAGATCCACTCTGAACCATCAACTCATCTCCTATTCTAAGCATCTCAGTTTCCATAAGATCTTTAGTAGAATCAGTATACGTTAATTTATCTAGTGTGTATAATTTAATAGCTCTATTTTTAACAACACCATCAACAGTTACTTCTCTCTTAGAATTATTGATTTTTAAAACATCAAATTTACCCGTAAATTGAGCGCTTCTATATGGCAAGTCTCTTGTATCTTCGTCTAAAGTATATGATAAATTATTATTTGCAATATCTCTAATTACAGTTTCATAATCTAAACCGTCTTGGTTTTTAAAATTAGTATTGAAGTATTCAACAGTTGTTGCATTAGAAGAATTAAATACAATTCTTTTAACTAAAATTCTCTCAGTATTATTTGGTATTTGACCACTAACATTTATACTCGTTGTTAATATAGGATTTAAAAAATCTTCAAAAAAGTAATTTGGCTTTGTTGAAAAGTTTATAGGTCTATTAAATGAAGTAATATCATTTGCTGGAGTCTTTAGTGTAGAAGTTATGATATTTTGGTATGTACCATCCGGTAATTTAATTCTAGTATTACCTTTGCCTAAACCAGAGAGAGATTTTAAATTAGTATCTAATCTCTCTAATTCTCTTTTCATATAACCGAATGAGGGCACATATACTGTTTTAGAGCCTTCATCTGTTAGTATCTCAAGAGGTACATCCTTTTGATCAGTCGTGATCGCCTCGTTAATTCTCTCAAATGTCTTTAAGGAATTAGAGTTAATTTCAAGTAGTTTCTTGAGCGAATTAGAAATAGAGTTATTAGTGTTCATATTATCTTAAAATATCAGCTTCAAATTGATAATTAGCAGGATCAATACATACTAATTCAATATATGGTTTATTTGTTATTAATTGACTAGGGTTTATATCAGCCACTAACACGTCATAGTTAGTAGTAGTGCTAGTCCAAATTTTAATATTATTACCTAACATGTTTATTGTGTCAAATACTATTTTAAATGTTTGTCCTTTTTTCCAAGATATAACACCGTCATCTATGTATATATTAAGATCACTTTCGGGATCATTTTCAATAAGACCGTTAAGGCTTAATCTATTAGAAAAAGATTCTAATCTAGACCAAATTGCAAACTTTGAAGCACCGGCTCCAGCTAAACCTATGTCAAACTTATTTGTTGTTGAAATTTGACCAGCTATAGCATTTCCAGTAATATTCCAAAGATATACATTACTTAGTGTATAACCGTCTATCGTACTATTGATTTTAATTTTATTAGGAATAGATTTATCGATTTCTGTACCTTTACCCGCAAATATAACATCTGTGTTATATTGTAATTCAACTGGAATAGAACCGTCTATTAATTTATTAATTCTATTATGAGCCTTTGAAATTAAGTCTAATAAAGAATTAGAATCTGCCAATTGAATTGAAGCATTTTGGAAATCTTCTTCTAATTCAGCAACTCTATTAATAAGAGATGCCGTATCTTCGCTTGCAGTAACTAAATTTTCTATACTATCTAATCTAGCATCTATGTTAGCATATCTGTTATTGGCTTGAATAAGAAGTTCAGTTGCATTCTCCAGCGCAGTCGTTGTATCCATGAATAAATCCATGGAGAATGTTGTGAAATCATTAACGCTTGTTTCAACACCTACGTTATCTAATGAAGAATTAAATTTAAGATTTAATTTTAATGAAAAAGCATTACCATTAAGACCTGTAACTTCATTCGGTTTATATTTAATTTGCTCGTTAATTTTAGAACCAGGCCCATAAGAATCTTGTATATCGTCTAATATTAAAATACCATACAAATTAGTCGCTCTATTTGCAGGTACTGATTGGCTATAAATGTCATAGTAAACTAAAATAGCATTAAAAGTAAACTTTTGACCTTTTTTAGCAAAATCTAATAAAGACTTAACATCAGGATTATTATTTATTTCTTCATAAGCATTGGCATTAAATTCCAAACCAACACTATTTGTCGCATTAGTTTGAATATTATAATATGCTCCACTATTAGAAGTATAATCATCCACTACCGTGTTAATATTAATATTAGGATCTGGGTGTGTTTGACCAGCTCTGCCTTCTATATAATCCGAAGCGTATAATTTAGTTGCCGTGGTATTATAATTACCCGGTTTAAACAATACAGTTGGTGTATAACCAACAGACGTTGGTACATTAATGTATACTTCGTGATATGTGTTACCTTGATATGCAACATCATTCTCTACGTCAATAGTACCTAAATACTTTACAACTCTATCATAATTATCACTCGCAAATGCTCCATTAACTTTTTCAGTGTAATTACCAAACAGTGTTTGATTTGAATCCGCTGCAACAAAATCAATTGCGCCTAAAGCAGATAACCATTTGAAGAATATTTTTTCAGCATCAGATTGTAAAATGATAGGATCATAATCGTCATCTTGCAACAGAAGTTCTTCTAAGTTCAGTGCATAGTTCTGAAATGTTTGAGCGAAGTCAACATTCGGCATACCAGGGACATAGTTTTGCCCTGAAGCTTGCTTAAGGTTTAATTCGAAATCAATTGTGTTAGAACCATTAACTGAATCAGTAAAATCTGGAAGATCTAATAAAGCATATTTACTAAACTCAAAATTTAAATCTGAACTGTTAAAAGCCCTAGTCATATCTCTCGCAGAAGATGCGAAAGCATACATTGTGCCGCCCATTGGCTGCGGTATTCTAACTAGAGGAGTTGCCATCTATTCTTTAAGTTTTGTTTTATACGATTGTTGTTGCGTGTGATGAAATAACGTACCATACGTCATCAAAACATCTTAGTGTTACTGTTGAGTTTAATCCATCTAAAGCGATTGATGTAGCTCCTAAAGATACATTTGCTCCCGGTAAAATTGATTTTGAATCAGAATCTACATTGATAATTGTAACTTCTTGACCATCAACAGCCTCGGGTAATGTAAAGTTTACATCAACAAAATAAGTAATAGCCTCTATAGAAGTAGGAGTTACTTGTGTAGTTGGTATTTCTTTAGTACCTAATACTCCGCTTTTAACCAAAGATCCACCGAGTGATACTGATGAACCGAATGTTGCAGCAGTACTAAATACAGCACCTAAATTACTTACACTTAACAAGTTTACACCTGCTTGTGAAATAATTAAATTTTCTGCAGTAACGCTTAGTAAACCCTCTAACGTCAATGTAGTTGGGTTTAGTAGTGAAATAACAGATGCCAATTCATCGTTTAATAACTCAAAGTTACTATTAATGATCGGTCTAGATGAAGAAACTGAATCAGTTCCTAAAATTTCAGTAATGTTTGCCATTTTATTGTTTTTATTATTTTACTTTTAACATGTTCCTTTTTATAAGGTTTTTATTACCATGTGTATCTTCCGCTTCCAATTGAATTGAATAGTATCCAGGTTCTTTGAAAATGTAAGTTAACCACATATTATTATAGTATATATCAGTGATTTCTGGGTTAGTTATATTTGTAATAGTCCATTTTGAATTTTTAGCACCTGGGAACTTAGAAATATCTGTAGAAATTGTAACATGAGTAGATCTTTCTACTTCCGCAAAATCTTTAAATATCTTAGTATCGTCAAATGTTGGATTGTAATGTTTAACATGTACTTCACCGCTTATATTAGAATTTGACGAAGGATTTATTTTCTCAATATAGACTTCTTCAAAGTCATATGTTTTTGAATATTCCCAACCCACGGCTAATATAAATCTAAATACATCGCTAACATCATTGTCATCAAGATCTTCAAACACTGCGTTAAAATTAAACTTACTAATTACAACGTCTTCACTTGCATTTAGCTCATCCATAATAGCAGTCCAACCATTTACGTCATTGACAGCAGTAGGAGTAGCATTAGTTATAACGTGTTCACCAAAGCTTATTGCTTTTGTTATTGGATCTTGAAATTTTATTACTAATTTATCACCCTGTTGAATGTCATTTATTTTAAAACTGGCCGTTAAATCTGGTCCAACTCTCATGAAGTCCCACGAAAGATGTTCAGTATCTTTATATCTGAATGTAGATTCGTCCCATTGGTATGGTCCAGTAGTCTCTGTAAAGCCAGTTCTAGAATAAGTATCAATATATCTTCTAACCGTTGAAAACCTTAAACCTTGATCTTCTTCCAGATGCACATAGTTCGCACGATCTAACGTTAAATAAAGAGTAGCAATAGCATCATCGATTTGTGTTACATTATCTTGAGGAGAATCCCAATAACCGCCTGAACCATTCCATGGTAACGATTTGCCGTCCCAAGTTTGGTTTTCTAACCACTTATAAATACCATATAATTCTAGTTGTTTTAATTTAACATCGATAAGGTCTTTATGTTTATAATAAGACATGTGTCCAAATAAATCGTATGTTCTCATTTCGACATCGTATAAATCATTATGTGGCAATATTAATGGGAAAACTAAATAATCATCAATAGGACCTCTATATGTTTTACTCCAACCTGTGCCTTTACCAGTAATTAACCATTCTATTTCATATACCCACGCTTTCCACCAATTATCCCATGTGACCAATAGTGTTTCATTTGGATTATGTGCATCTTCCCATGTAAATTCAGCTTCATCCCATATGTCATCAAACGATTCAGTTCCATCTAATAATACTGGACATCCTATAGGAATATTAGGATTATAAGAGTGTAATTCTCTATCATGATATGTTTCATAAAATAATCTAAAAGCATCCTTTAACTCCGCTCTTTCATCATATGTAAGAGTGCTTTCTTCTCCTACTTTTAAATTAAGAAATTTATTATAGTTATTAATAAGACTGTTTTGATCTAAAGATGGTTTTAAAACCATTGATAAATCCTCAACAAAAAGTTGTCTATCGTTTGGAAATATATTAAATTTAATAGTGTGACCTTCGCTAAAGAAATTAATATCATTTTGAATATTCCAAACGTTTATATTTCTTTGTGTAAAATAATCACCTTCAGCTGTGATATCTATTATTTTAGATTGTAACGGTAAATATTCTTTTTGTAATTTAGCCTTAAGTCCATATAATTTAATTAAAACCTCTTCGGGTGTATAATCAAATGTTTCAGTTACGTTAGGTATATCCCATTGATCATATGTCCCGTTAGGTTCATTTAATCTATACACTAAACTAAACTTACTTGTTTTTTTCATTGTACTAGAAGGCAACTTAAATTTAAGTTTCTTTCTAGTCATTTCACCTCTTGTAGAAGAATTAGCAACAGGTATTGCAAATAGTTTACCAAAGTTTTTTACTCCACTATCTACATTTAACCAATACTCTTTTAGAGTTAATTTATTATATCCAAAGAAATCGATTGCATTTAATATAGCTTTATATGTACCGACAAATGGTTTAATATTGTGTAACTCTAATAAAAGCTCTTTTCTTTTTCTATTTAGTAATTTATAGTCAGGCGACATTTCACTAATATCGTGATCTTTAAATAACATAAAGTCAGCTTCATCTAATGCTGCGCCGAAGTTTTGTAATAACACTTTAAGTCTTTCGTCCTCAGTAACTACTTCACCATATATTTCTATTTGAGCTATTAGTGTTTTACTACCATCCACACTACTATAAATATTTAATATTCTAGCATGTTGACCGGCTTGTGTAGAATTCAACGCTATATTTATTTGAATAGCAGAATTATTAATTGTATTAAGATGTTTAACATCATCAATGATTGAATCTACTGAGCTATAATCAATTAACTCTATCGATTGTGATTTTAATTCACTAATGACTGGTAAATTACCAGAATGATCTATGTCATATAATATAATAGATTTACTATTAAATTTATCAACCTCTTCCCATTCAAAAATAAGACTATCTTTGTTTACAGAATCAGATATAGGAAAATTAACTACACTGTCACCCCTATATACACATTCTTCTAATATAAAAAGATTAACTGTTTCGTATAGACCTGCAGAAACTTCTGGTAAATGAATAGTTCCAGTATATACGTCAAAATCATCTTTTTCAAAATTGAGATCGTATTCTAATCCTCTAAAAAATCTTAAATTGTTGTACATTATCTCGTTTCGTTATCGTCTTCTTTGACGGTATAATTTTTATAATTGTTAAGGTATCTGGTACCCTTCAATAAATATTTAATAGTATCATCCATAAATATTAGAAAATGCTGGATAGTCTCGTTTCTTTGAATGTGTCCAGAAAGAGATCTACCTATAAATTCTCCGGGTGGTAATTCTTCATACTTATAACCTGCGTTTAACCTAGAATCCTTTCTAGATTTTACAAAATCATATCTCTTACGTCTTCTATATCCTAATAAGTTGTCGAATAATCCCATTACTTAAGTGCTCTTCTATTTCCAGCTTGAACCCTAGTGTAAATTGTTTTAGGCACAGGATCTGCTTCAAAGTTAATACTAACGGCCGCTTCTGCATTCATTAGCACATCATCTTCTATTAAATCACCATCTCTGTCTAACCATCCACCTCTAAATACAGCAACTTCTTCTTTCTCCATGATAATATCTCCCCACTGATCTAAACCTCTCACGTGATCAGGTATTTGAGTAGATTCATCTACTGTTACTAGTTTAACATCTTCTATTTTCTTAAAGAAAACATATTTTTGTTTACCATTTCCTATAGTTTCTAGTGTGACAGGTTCTTGAGGTACTACACTGATATTAACAGATTCGTAATAACCTTGTCTTCTAGCGGTTTCTTCAGTTTCTGAAATAAATCTAATATTAACAGCATCTATACCTTCTATTTCTTCTAAGATATAAATAATATCAGATTTAGGTAATTTATCTCTTCGAGTAATATTTAATAAATATTCTGAAACTTTGGATCTAACACTATTGTATATTTCTTCTTTAGTGTAACCCTCAAAGTATCTAATATTAATATCCATACTATAGTGTCTAACTTGTGGTTTAACGAAAACGACTTCAGTTGTAACCATTTGTTGACCGCTATCTTCTAATACTTTATGCATAGCATCATACTCACCTTGATCTAAAAACATTTCTTGTTCAGGCATGCTAAAATAATCTTGATTTTTTGCTAATTTTTTCTTAGCATCTGGAATAGCAAAAATATAAATAACATTATCATCATCTAAATATTGATCATCTGTAGTATTATATGCATCTATATATGAGAACATATTATATCTAGATAAAAAGTATTCATAATTATCGGGTGTAGCTAGGACAAATGATTTACTAGCTAACGGTGTCATTATTTTAGTAAATTGAGTAGATTCTCTATCACTCCCCATTTTAGGTGAAGACGTAATAGTAACATCTAAAAATTCATTTAGATCATGTTCAGTTCCCAGTGAATCGGAACCAACTGCGTCCCATTTGATAGTTAAATCAGGTGAATCATCTAAATTACCATTTAAACCATTGTGTTTTACATATTCAACAACTATTGAAGCGCCTGCTGGTGGTATAGCACCAAAACTACCATTTCCAAAATAAATATCTAAACCTCCACTAATACCTGTTTTAACTAGATATGCTTTTTCTTCATAATTAATATCATATAAAGAATTATGTTTAGTCCATAACTCACCGTTTACGCTTACACTAATTTTACTATGATCAGTCAGACCGCTAGTATTGACATTATAAGACTGTAGTTTTTCACCAGTTGCAGTTAATGTTTGAGATTCAAATTCACCTTGAATTATAGAAGTTCTAAATGAATTAAAATTTGTTTTTTCTAGTTTAAATTTATCTATAGAATTTAATAGAGTGTAAGTTAAACCATTTATATCAAATTTAAGTTTAGCTCTACCGTCTATATTTAATGTGCTACCTGCAATTTTAGCCATATCTGCACCTGGTTTCCACCTAAAATCAATCTCACCAGTCGCTGCAAAACCTCTAGTTGCGTCATGACCGGTTAATCTAGACATACCATAAATAGATTCAGGTTGTTGTGCAGTATATATGTTTTGTTCAACGACAGAATCTTCTATATAGAACATAACTAATTCTACCATCTCAGATAAGACGCTCAGTATCTGTGCAAAAGGAGAAGCAACTGTAAATAAGTTGTTTGCTCTTTTATACACTCTAGAAATATAAGTTCTAGCGTCATTATTTATTTGACTAGCACTTGTTCTAATTGTATTTAAAAATTTTAATTCTGCCATTTTTTTGTATACTTTTTTATAGCATGCTTATTTTTATAGCATATCTACTATCTATTGTAATATCGATTAAACCAATATCTCTAACTTCACCCTTTAAAAACTCAACATTAACATCTATATTGAATTTTTCAGCTAATGGACAATATTGATTTATTTGTTCAATTATAATAGATTTCACATTATATGCACTTGCGTTGAAATCATATATAAGTTTTTCTAAATCACAACCAAATCTATAACTACCCATCACTTCACCTGTATTAGTAAATAAAAGTGTTTGAATTTGTGTAATCAACATTTCTATTTCACTATTAGTTTGAACTTGATACGGATCGTAATTAGGATCAGTCGGATATTTTATGTATAATTCCATTTATATATTTATCTTGTTTATTTACGAATGCATCATCCAATCTACACCTTCGTCTCCCTTAATCTCTTCTTCTATAATACTAAGTTCATCATCTCCCATCGACTTAATAGCATCATAATCAAAATCGACATTACCAGGTAAAGCAAACTTAAAGATTCCAAGTTTAGTACCGATAGATTGTTTAATTTTAGCGCTAACATATCTAAAGAAAATCTCATCTTCATATAACGCACAATCAGGAATAGTTTCGTAAATCTCCAGAATAACATCACCCTTTGGCGTATCTCCTAAAAACTTAAGTTCACCAGTTAAACTGGAATATGCATAAGAAATGGGGTTCTCTAGGATCTGTCTAGACAAATCTGCCATTGAAGCATTCAATACATAGTATTGCAATTCTTCTGCAGCCTCAGCCATTCCAGAACCTTCATACATACCTCTAAACAACATTCTCTCCATTGAGAAGTCACCACCAGACTGGAATCTAAGATCTAATCCGCCTCCTTGACCATGAAAGCCAGACATTAGATCATATAATCCATAAACAGAAAATACTCCACCTCCACCGTCTAAACTTGGTCCTGGTAAATTAAGAGTTCTGTGAGATTTAAAATAATCACTACTAAATACGCTATTTGGAATATGGTATAAATTCTCTTTTACAGAATATTCATATTTTTTATAAAACCATTTTTTAGCTCTCTTAATTATATTAATAATTTCTTTTTGTGGTAAATTAATAGGAACCATACATGCTCCTGTGATATCGTCACCTAATTCATCTAGAAATGCGTTCAAACAGTTTGCATCAAATTGTCTTCCGGTTGTCAAGTCGTTATTAGACCCGCTTCTAATTTCACTCATTATATTAGTTTATTTTTTTACTTACTACTATTTCAGTTTCTTCAAATCTAGCGTCTTTACTTCTAAAGCCCTCTCTAAATATTCCACCTATCATTTTACCTTTAAACATAGTGTCTCTTCCGGCAACATAACAGTTAGTTAATTCACAACTTCCATGCGTATAACATGATTCTACTTTAGACTCCTTTACTTTAGTACCTTTATATAGACTGCACATCATAACGGCAGAACCACTAACTTCACAATTATAAAAACTACAGTTAGTTATATTACCTGTTAATTCACAGTCTATAAATTCAAAATTTTCTAGTAAATAAACAGTTGGAAACTTTCCATCTTTCACTTGAACTGCACCATAATCTGAATCATAGTTTATAATTCCGGCTTCCATAGAACCATTGACCAATAAATCAACAACTCTATGTTTAAATCTTTCCCAGTGTACATTAATAATAGTAGGATTACTTTGTAAATCTACTAATATTTCTATATTAGGCCAATGTTTATTGACATTAGTATAATTTTTAAGTGCCTCTGAAATAGGTTTATTTTTATTTAAAATTCTCTGAAGTTCTATTTTATTTTCAGCTGTAAATCTAGGATCATTACAAGAATGCCACATTTGCATTAAAAAACTCTCAGTTAAATAAAGTATATTATCAACTTTCTTTTCATAATTTTGACCTCCTAAGTATCTGAATTCTAAATAATTCTTTTCCTTCTTTGAAAAGTTTATTCCATAGTATTTAGTATCGGCAAATTTAAAATTATTAGATGCAATTTGATTTGCGTCAAAATGAAATGCTTCCCATTTTGGCATTACCCATTTAACACTCTTTGCGTATGCGGAATTTTCTCTATTAGGAAAGAATTTATAAACTTGTTTTTCATCAAATTCTAAAATAAACTTAAGAACGTTCATTCTAGAAATAAGATCTTTATCTTCTAAGAATTTTTTATCGAATGATAAATTAACATGAATTGATGCTCTATCGTTAGTGTATCCGTTTTTAGATATCCAATCTAAAACTTTGTTTACAACTATTCTAGCATTTCTATACGGAATAGGTCCTGTAACTAGTTCCATTAGACCTTTTCCACCCGACATATCTGGTTCTATTTTAAATTCTTCTGCAGATGGTTGGAAATCCGAATGAGCTTTGTCTTCCAACCTAATCTTACGATCTAGAAGCTGAGCCAAAGATTTTTTGGTAGCTTCTAGATCGATATTAGAATAGAATTCAAATTCAACACCCATAAGTGCTGCATTCAAAATTGATTCCCTTGAAGAATCTATATTTAATTTTTGCATATTAGATTATGATATTATCGTTTCAATATATATCACACTCTCGTTGCAATAGTTATTGAGGCATCTTTAAAAAGACTTTCATTGAATCGACATCGATTCTTGTAATTTGAACAGTGATCTTATCACCGGCCTTAAATACACTCATAACTTCTTCACTTAATTCGCTTACATGTAACAGTCCAGTAACGCCCTCTTCTATTGTAATGAATAGACCATAGTCTTTTTTAGTCTTAACAGTAGCTTCTATTACAGAAGGAATGGTGTATCTTGATGTGATATCGCTCCATGGATTTACTACGATATTTGCTTTCTGTGTTAATGTAATTTTTGTATTACTTATGATATCTTTTACCATAAAAGATATTTGATCACCCGGTTTAATTTCTCTAGCTTTAAATTTAGCTAAAGTTTCTTCGTCTAAGTCATTATTATGAATCATACCGGTTAGACATTTATTAAACTCTACAAAAACACCATATTTTGCAGTTCCTGTTACATTTCCGGTAAGAGTTTCGCCTTGTGTTTCTTTTAATGACGATATTTCATTAGGAATTAACGCTTGTAAATATTTTCTATGAGAAACTACTAATGTGCCTCTTTCTGGTGAGAAACTAACTGGCACAACATATAGTTCTTTACCAATGATGGATGAAAAATCATGCAGTTTATTAATTCCAGCAAGTGATCCTGGCATAAAACACTCAATACCTTGAATCATTACCATGTAACCTCCATTTTCAATCATATGCGTTACAGTACCCACCCATGCGGTTCCACCTGTTTCTACACCTTCTCTAAGATCCATGAATACGCGATGTTTAACACCTCCGTGAATTGATCCTAATATATGTGAGTTTTTAGCAAGTTGAGTAATTAAAACAGATGTTTCATCGCCTGGTTTTAATGCTTGTATATCAGCAGGTTCTTTATCATATTTAACGTATATTAATTCTCTATAACCAATATCAACACTAATAAATTCAGAACTTACTCCGTAAATTTTACCTTCATGAATTTCACCTACATTTAGTTTAGTAACTAATTGACCGTATTTACTGTCAAATTCCGTTAGTAGGTCATAAAAATCTTGTGCGTAATCTTCTCTAGAAAAAACTTTATCTCCTCTTAGAGTTCTGATATGTGGATTGGGTTTTCTTGTTTTAGATGGGCAACTAGCTTCATATGCGTCCCACATAAATTCACCATTTTCATCGTAATAGGATTCGGTGACATCCTGTAAATCTTCTTGTGAATTTTCAACTTGATTGTTTACTTCTTCGATTTTAGTTTCCTCGACTTTAACTTCGCCAATTCTAACTCTTTTGTTTTTTTCGTTGTTCATTTATTTTTATATTAAAGGTGTAACATAATATATATCCAATTAATTATTAGAATACCACAGGTACAAAACCAACCATAGGTACTGGACCCACTGGTGTAGGTATACCTCCTAAATAAAGTAATTTAAATTCCAATAAATGCAAAGCATATGCTGCAGCGACCGCAGTAGAAACCGCAAGTGCAGGTGGCATTGGGGCAGGTAATACACTAAATGTTTTGCCAGTATTCCAAGCCTTCCTTAAATTATTAGCTAATCTTTTTTTACTACCATAATATAGTGGTATGTAGATACCTGTTAATGGCGGAGGAATTAACGCAGGTAAAGCGGATGGAGTTGGTGCAAAAGGTTTTACTAAACATGCATACCAGTAAGCAATAGTAACGGCTGCCATTTCTTCATATGGATCGCCACCTGGCCAATTATAATTAATATTAGAGCTTGGTTCAATAGCTTCACATTCATCGGCTACCTTTTTTGCATCTAAGGCTTCTTTCATTTGAAACTTAAATAAAGTACCCCCTAATTTTGGATCTATTTTTAAAAGTTCTTCGCCCGGATCAGACGCTCTAGAAGCTTGTCTTATTTTATCTTCAGGTACTTTTCTCCAATGATTTTTCCATTCACCTTTTTCATATACGGTTTCAATCCAATTTGGAGTTTTTATCCACTTAGGTGCAGAAACAGCAGATCCATTAAGATAAGAAAAAGAACCTTGTCTTAAACCAGGATACCAGCTAAAAGTAGCCACTACATTAGATGTTAATATCTTAGGTCTTTTACTTGGATTTTCAGGAGGATCATGATCAAAATCATATGCTACTTGAATTTTCCATTCATTTAATGGACACTCTAACGTAGGTCCATTACCTTCTATACCAGCTATAAATAAATCACTCACATTATCTGCTAAAGATTGCCAGTTATAACCGGCTGCTGTTATATCAGCCCTAGTTTGTGTACTAATATTAGGATATGGTTTGCCGCTTATTGCTAGAGTACTATCTTTATATTTTTTAGAACCTAAACATTCTGCCCATAGTTTGAATTCATCTTTATCATTAGATGTTTTATATTGTTCTATTAATCTAGCCGCAAATAAATTCTCTAATTCAACTTGTGTCTCGTTGCCACTTAAACATGGAAATTCAAAAAATCTAAACTTATATAAATCCCAATATGAATCGTTCTTCTTCTCATCTACAAATTTATCAAACTTTTTATCTAGTTTCTTTTGTTCCTCGACAGGATCTGGCGGTTCGATAGGCCCGGGACAAAAATCAGCATAATCTGGATGAGATTCTTTACCTTGTTCTATGACATTACCGTTCTCATCCTTTTGATCCAATAAAGGTATATCACCTTCTTTTAATAGTCTTTCAAAAACTAAACCATAACCTTGTTTTAAAATAAATTCGGCAGCAGGATTATTAGTATGAACTGCACCGAATGGAGTTTGTGCTAAACTTTTAGTAGCTTCTAAATATCTTTCAGCGACTCTTACACCAAAATCATATCTTCCGCTTAATGGTGATAAATTTATAGCATTAATCATTGAAGTAGGATCAGTTGTTAAATTTGCATTAACAGGATTTCCAGGCTTAACAGACTCTATCAACTCTTTAGATGGTGGAAAAATAGGAACTTGATCAGTTCCAACTTTTGGGAGCTCATAAGAAACCATAGCTCCACCCGGTTTAGTGAATGACTGACCTGCTATATCAGACGCTAATGCTGGTATGAATGTTGGCCAAAGTGCAGGCATGTTTATTTATTCTTTTGTTGATAATTAATATGAGTACTAGATAATTTTCCTACAGTTGCAGGTGTAGGTGGCATAGGTGGTCCAGATGGCCCAACACCGGTTGGGTGAATATGTGCGTTATAATCGTCTAACCACATTTGTAGCCAATCTTGTAAAGATTGACCTCTTACTGCTGGTTCTGTTTCGTCTGCTCCGGGTTCACCTGTATTAGAAACAAATATATCACCACAATCTAAAAACATTTTAGCATCTGTGCTAATTTTAATAAAACCTTCTTCATCAATTTGAATCATTGGTCTTTCTTTAGCTCCTTCACCTCTTGTAATAACTAAGCCATCTTCCGGTGAGTGATATATTCTTAAATTTCTTTCGGCATCATAGACTAAACTTATGACGTCATGCGGTGCGTCAGACGCTTCTAAAATATCTGTTTTAAGATCTGTGTTTTGATCAACTTGAAACCAATATTCTGGATGGTAAATATTACCATTATCAAATCTAACGGCAACAATATCACCAACTCTAGGCACAGCATGCGAACCCACTTGATCTCTATTCATTGGGGTTGCCCATGGAATAGCATCATCAGTTAGTTTATCAAATTTACCATAAACTTTAATCTTACATCTACCGTTTAAGAGAGGATCTTCGTTTACAACTACTTCTCCCAACCAGTGTGAATCTCTGAGATTGTCTAGAAATAATTCATCCATTATGAGTGTACGTTATCGTTAATATTGTTATCGGGTGTACTGTCTACTCCCGGATCATATATTCTACTAGGACTTATAGGTTGATCAGTAGTTTGTTGAATAGGATCATAAACCCTATCATTTAATTTATCATCTGGGCTACTGTCTACACCAGGTTCATATATTTTTTCAGGAGTAATATTACCTTTCGCTGGTTTTTTAGATTTTGTCTTGAATAGTTGTCCTGCTAAATTAGCAATACCATTAATACTACCAGCTTCTAACGCAGAATTTATATCTCCTAAAGAACCCAAACCTGTGCCAGCTCCATGAACATTATCTAATAAAAGTGATTTTACTTTATCCATACCCGCATTAGCAATTGTTGCTGCCGCACCTGTCAATCCTTCCGGATAAACTCTACCTAATGGATTATTACCTTGTCCCGGTAAACTATTTTTTAAGTTATTAAATCTATTTACTAGAGAACTTGCTAAACCATTCACTTTATCACTAATAGCATTCTGTGCGTTTGCTAATGGATTAAATGGTGTATTTGGATATAAACCATCTTCTGGTTTTTTTGGTATAAGATCTACTTTTTCATCCTCTGTAATATTAGGTCCAAATTTAGAACCAGATATGTGCGCATGTTGCCATGAAAATGAAATTTTAGGTTTTTTTAATTCCGGCATTTTAGATGCATCAGCAAACATATCAGCTATAGAATCTGTTATCCACTCACAGAAATCTAATTCAAACATCATGTGAGGTTTTGATTCAGCATTATAATTCTCAACCAACTTATTGTCAAATTTACTAGATTTTCTAGAAATATCAGTTTCACTACTCTTTGCCCTAGGAATAAGTTCAATATCTGACCCTGCTTTATTATCTGGCATCGTCGTCCCGTATAAATTTAAATCCCTGGCTGCAGTATTTTGTTGGAATGTTCTAACTTCTGACATTACAATCCACACTCTAAAATATCTTAGATTTTTTGGTAAAACTTCAACATATCTTTGATAGTCATAAACAGCCTTTCTATATAGCATCATAAGACTTATTGCAGTTAATTCTACATTTTCCTCTAAACACTCAATGTCTATTTTAGGATTTTCTGCACCGTGCCATGGCTCTTGCATTTTACCATATGTCTGTGTTAACTCCAATCCAGATATTTTTTGCCAAAACCATGGCATATCTTTATTGATTTTCATTAAAACTTTTTTAAACGCAGCTAAATTTCCAGCATAGTTTGTACCGGTCACTGGATCTACAAATTTTTTCAAATAAGCTTCTGCTCTACCAGATAATAGTGGAGAATGTTCAGGATCTACACTGTCAAACATAATAAAGAAACTAAGATAAGTTGGATCTTCACTGATCATTCTTAACCTAGTACCCTTTCTAAATTCATTAATATGTTTAAAATCTGACATATGTTATATATTCTATTTTCTTTACTAACACAAAACTTAATGTCTTATGAAGGTGGATTGATTAAATTCTCAGTCCTCGTTGGCCACTCTCTTCTTAATAAAGTTATAGTTTGCTTAGTCTCTCCATCTTCAGTTCTATATACAATATTCTCTATTAAATAATAACCTGACAAAAAAGTATCAAGTGCTTGTGAAGGACTTCTTTTACCTTCATCAGTAATGCTTTCAGTATCTTCACCTAAACCGAATGGTTCATCACTATCCATGCCTAATTCTTGTTTATCTCCTTTAATTCTTTCATTTTGCTCTATCGCTTGTGAATCCATTAAATACATTAATACGGGCACTTTTTGATACTTATATAAAGAAGGGTTAAATGAATTTAGAGTAACTTCCAATTTCATTTTTTGAGTTTCCATTTCATTTTGTTTATTATGCAATTGCGCAAATGCAGCATTAGGATGAACATTACCTAAACCATCTTCACCCGCGTTTTGTCTACCGATATATTTGTATTTTATCTGAGAAGTGTGTCTATCATCATTCCTATTACCCCTCAATGGTTCTTCTAATTCCTTTAAATCATTTCCACCTAAAGGTTCAATTCTAAACTCTTGTTTTTTATCTTCGCCGTTGTCATCATAAATTGTAATTTCCCTAGCATAACCAGCCGTAGTACTAATAGTATTTGAATTATTTATAATTCTATGAGATTCAATAAAAGCATTATTACCCATAAACATTATATGGTTTGTCAACAACAATGGTACTTCTATATCATTACCAGTTCCACTTTCTTCAGCATTTTTTGCAGATTCAGCGTCAGGTGTCATTGACTCGGCAGCAGATGCAAGTGATTCAGCAAACTCTTCAATGGGTGGATTAGGAGAATTAAATAATGCATTAACATCCACATAATTCATATAATAATATGAATCTATCCAGAATTTTTGAAATGATTCTTCACCAATATAACTTTCCTTTACTATTGATTTTATAAAATCTAAATACGGAGTAAAGGCCATAATTCTAGCTTGCTTATCATCAGCCGCATCTATATTAGTTGCTAATCCAATACCTAAATCTCTAGCTATTATTTCCATATGTTCTAAAGAATCTCCAGCTTCAAGACTAACACAATCTTCAGCATATATTCTAGGTACTTTACAAAATCCACTCATACTAAATGTAGCAGGTTCTATATTACCTTCTTTAGGTGCAGAAGATGAACTTATATCAAAATCCATATGAATAGATTTAAACGTTTCTTGATTTTTCGAATTAATCAATATAGTAAAATAATCACCATCTCTTGGATAACTACCAACCGCAAATTTACCCGCACCATCTCTTAGTGTTAATTTACACGTCGGTAAAACTTGAGTTAAATTAAGTTCAAAAAATTCTATATCTCCGGGGGAAAATTGATATCCATTAACTAGAACCATCGGCTTAAGAGTAGCTATAACGGTGGTCTGCTTGAATTCAGCGTCATCTCCCTCTTCTTCCGCAAGAGCATCGATTTTTATTTCCATAGGCCTAATACTAGGCTCTACTACCGCTAATATATTGTTAGATAATTCCATATTTTATTATTTAGAACAAGGTGAATCCGAACTGTCAGTTCCTCCCCCAGAGGTATTATTTCCTGTAGATGTAGGTCCCGAACCGTCAGGCATATTTCCGCCTAATATATCGGCTTTATCTGATTTACCAGAACCACTTCCATTTAATCCAGCACCGCCTATTGATCCAGCACCACTTCCACTTGATTTTATGTAATTACCGCTATTTTTAATAAGAGCATCTTCATACAATGAAATGTTCGATCCATTAGAAGTGCTATCACCGTTAGAAGTGCCATCACCGTTAGAAGTGCCATCACCATTAGAAGTTCCGTCACCATTAGAAGTTCCGTCACCATTAGAATTACTATTTAAATTATCAGACGTGTTTATAACTAATACATCTTCATCATTTAAATCGATCGTATTTGTAGAAAGTTCTCCTTCTCGTATATCAGATAATATAGAATTAACCACATCGTCAGTCTGTACATGCATACCTAATCTAACATTTGTACCATCAAATTGATAGGTCTTTTTGCCTAAAGGAATAACATTAGGTGGAAGTAAAGCCTCTTTATTATATTTTTTCTTAAGAGCTTCTAATCTTCTTTGATCAGTTTTACTTAAGCGCTTAGTATCTATGAATTGATTCTTAATAGGATTGTCCTCGAATGCTTTAGGAGATTCCAATTTATAATATGCTATAGTGTCTATAGGTATCCAAAGAGTTTCTCCAGGACTAAGAGAGAACGGATCAGATACACCATTGAATTTTAAAATAATATCTAAACCATCAGTAGTACCATAATGTTCTACTGCAACTCTATCCGGTCTAACAACGTCATCATCTTTAACAATGTGTTTAGCGATCATGTATGACTCACTAGGACTCAAACTTTTAAACATCATAGTAGGTTGCGCTAAGAATAACTTATTCTTATCACCGTTGAGTTTTTTAGATCTGAATACTTTAAATTCCATATATTAGTATTATTTTATCCAGCAGACATATCAGAAAGTCTACTCATATATGCTTTATTTGAGATATTTTTACCATTTTGGCCATATGCATCTACATTAAGCATTGCATCTATATCTATATTTTCTCCATCACCCCATTCAGGTTGTAAATACATTCTACCTCTGCCTGCGTTAAACATAGATTCTATTTCTGTTTTATCTCTAGGTCTACCGGGTTTAAGTGTTATATCAACTTTCATTTTAGTAGGAAACCCTTCAAAACCTAGAGGACCTTCAAAGCTAAATTCAGAATCTTGTAATGCTAAGTTTCCACAAACCATTATTGGGTTCATTGGATTTCCTATGGTTAAATGCCACTGACCGGTTGGATCACCTGTTAAAAATGCTTTAATAACATCACCACCGGAAGGACCGCCCAACATTTTCATTAAACCACCTCCGACAATATTTTCTAATATGCTAGAATCACCTAAAATTTTATTAATTCCTGCTCCATTTGCAACATTACTTGCAGTTTTCTTAAGTTGATCCATAAAGTTACCTCCCATGCCCGCTAATGTATCAGCGATAGAACCAATATAACCTGCATAATCACCTTTTTCTAAAAGCGATGTATCACCAAATGGTTTTCCAGTTTTACCACTACCACTGAATCTGGTAGCACCTCCCCAAAACGGTGCGTTGTTATACGTAAGTGCTAATACGTTAGATAGTGTATCCATAAATGCAACCTTTGGACTAGTTCCAGGAAATGCTTTTAAATCATAGTGAAATGATAATTTAAATTCTTGATCAAAAGTTAAACCTTTGTCTCTGGTTAAAACTTGATCAATAATGTTAAGAGGTCCAAAAACCTTATTGGGATATGTTTCTTTAGTATGATCTACATTACCTACATTTTTAAGTTTCTTAGCTTGAGCCGCAGTAAAACCATTTAAACCAGATTCAATAGCTGCACCATATTTACTGTCATCTATTGCCTCCCCTAATTTACCTCTATCGCTTTGTCTAGATTGTGCGTCCTGTATTTCTGATTTAGCTTCAGTCCATTTAAAACCAGCCTTAAATTTAAGTATCTCTTTTAAATCATTACCTAATGCCGGAGATAACCACGTAACAGCTCTAGCCAAATCAGGGGCATCTGCATTAATAGGTTCGGGTTTAGTACCCATCATTTTTGGACTTAATAAATCATCACCAACAGGATAAGCAAAACGTCTAAGTGTAATTAAATAATCGTTGGATATTTGACCATAGTGTTCCATTTGAATAAAATCGCTATAACTGTATGCAAAGCTTTCTCCACCAGTACTACTAGCGTATTCAACTATATTTCTAGCAGTTGGATTAAGTATCTTGTTCTCACCCAACGCGCTCATAACAGGTTTATTATAATCTTTACCTCCTATAGTACTTGTACTATCTCGCGCAACTACTCCTACTCTATTATCATATCTATGTAATGTCCAATTATTAAATAAACTTCGAGGTGCTTTACCTAAGGTAACTGTATCTCCTTTATCTTCATACGTAATTTTACCGTCATCTCCGCTAATAGATGTTCTAACTGCGTAACTTCTAGAATCTACACCATTAGTTGGATATAGAGAATCTTCACCAAAATTAGCGGTTGTATTATTTAAATCTAGTGTATTTTTACCTGTTCCAGCCGTATCAATTGGTTCTGGAGGGGCATTATTAAGAGAACCTGGTTTAGGTGAACTGGTTTTTACTTCTTTTCCAGTCCTTGTATCCTCATAAAAATATTGCGTAACATCTAAACCTGTGGTTTTATCAGCAATATTAAGTACCTTCTTAAAAATAAAATGTGCGTCGTCAGTAATCGCCATATATGGATATTCTTTTTTATATATATCTACCTAATATGGTAGGATATTATATTAAACCCATTCTGCGTTGTCCATTTCGTCAGTATCAGGTCTATATAATAATTCATCTACCCATTTAGAATCTTTGGGATATTTATTTCCTAAGAATTTCTGTAAGGATTTTATATATTCACCCTTCGTGTGCCAATAGAATTCACCGTTTCTATATACTGACCTATTCACTAATTCATAAAGTTCTTTAATCTTCATTTCAATATGAAATGTTTGAATTTTATTAAAAAGGGATTCCTGTTCAGCTCGAGTTCTTGTACAAAAAACAGAATCAACTACAATTAAATATTGCTTCCATTTGTCACCGTTAAATATATTATTTTCAATATCTTCAACAGTAGAATACAGTGCTCTTTTTAGATTTATCTTAGTGTCTTTTCCTTCAAAGTTTTTTATAAATCTCCCACCAAATAAGTTCTTCTTTAAAAAATAAACAGGATCGTAGAATTTTTTGATCCTAATTTGATATTGTGGATTGACGTCATCGAATTTGACATCATATATAGTAGCCCTAACAGGTATTAATAAGTTAGGCTGTTGCGTTGTTGAAATTAACGCATGGATTTGATCACCCTTTGCAAATAATTTATGTTTAATCATTATCTATAAACCTAACATTATCGAATTTGCTAAGAACACCTGTTTTTGGAAAATCACACCTATTGACAACCAATAGATCTAATTCACATTCTTCATCGACCATAGTATTTATAAATTCTCTAAATCCATTAACAGTATCTGCGCTCAGGGATTTAAACATATAAAGAATCTTAGCATCACTATCTTCGCCCAGATCTCTTAGAGTTTTTTGAATTGTTTTCCTAATATAAATAGAAATAATTATGTCAGAGGGCTCGGTGTTATTAGGATCACTTTTAATTAATCTATTAAAAATGTCATAATAAGATACAGACAGATCGTAATCACCTGTTTTAGATAATTTATCAAACTCTGTTCTAGTTTTACACCAAACGCCTTCGACTTTTAAATTCATTCTTCCAACATAGATCCTAATCTTTCAATTTCTTTTTGTAAAATTTGGATTTTATTTTTTATTTCCTTTTCGGAACCTTTGTATTTTCTGCCCCATCCGGCAAATATTTGAAGATAATCAGGATCTAATTCTGTTCCAGTGTCAATACCTAAATCAAATATTAAATCTTTAATAAATTTAATTTGATTAGATCTTTTCATAGGTCCTTCGAATTCATAAACCTGTCTAGCCTCAAATTGTTCTCCACCACCATTGACGTTATCGTCTAGTAGTGTTTTAATGACGCCATTATCTGCTGGCTCGATTCCAATACTCAACATAATCTATTGTCTTGTTAACAATGATTCTTTAGCACGTTTCATTAATTGTTGTGCTTCTTTTCTATCTTCGCGGCGTGTTTCTTTGACATTAGCAAAACTAATTGCAGCGGCCTCTTCTAACCAACCGATTTCTTCAGAGTTATATCCCATTTCATACCAAGTTTCTTTCATAGACTCTAATCTAGTCATGAATGCTTCTTCCCACTCTTCTTGTAATTGTTTAAGTCTAATTTCTTGAATCTTAAAACCAGTCTTAATATTTTCTGCTCTAAAATTCGCACGAATAGGATCTAAAAAACTCTTCTTACTAAGATATCTTAATACACCTTGTTGTTTTAGTCTACGTCTACGTTCTCTACGCGTTGGAATTTCCTGATTCTGTTGAGCTTGAGCTTCCACCTGTTCTGTTGGTTGTGTTTGTTCTGCCATTATAATAATTATTAATAAATGTTTCTATTTGTTCTTTTAGTTCGTCTCTTAAATTATCTATCTGATTTTCTACGAGCGCCGCAATTTGTGAATTTAGATCTTTCTTTGTAATATCCATCTGATCTTTAAGTAAAGAATAGACCTCTTTAGAAGGTAGATTTACTTTAATAGGTAAATCTGCTTTATTCTTAGTGCTCATCTTCTTGAGCATTTCCATCATTACATTAATTTCTTGTACAGGTTCTACATCTCTTCGAGGCCTAACAGGAGTTGCATCAGTAGGTTCCACATCTCTTCGTGGTCTAACTGGTGTTGCGTCAGTAGGATCAATATAAGTTGTAATTCCTCCAAAATCTTTCGCGATCATATTAGCCTGATCTTCACTCGAAGCTGGTAATAAAAATTCGCCGGCTAGTTTAGAATTACATTTAGTACCATCTGTAAATTTAATCCAAGATGCATCGTCTTGTGTTTCTGCAACCTCTACAATTTGGCCAATTCTTTCTGATTTAATCCAAACATAAAATTGCTGATTATTAGTATTTGATTGTGTTGACATAAATTTATTTTTTAATATCTGTATCCATTTCATTTTTTACAAATATTAGTTTGCTATTGTTATATGCAAAATCTACAAAAGGTTTAATAAAGTCATTCGACTCAATCGACCCAATGGTTGCATCAGACTTTTGTAAACGTCTTAACCAATATTTTCCAAAATCAGTTTCTCCTAATTCTTCTAATTGATGTTTAAGTGTGTGCAGTTCAGGTAAAAATAATTTGTTAAATCCCATGTTTTTTATTTTAAATTGTCTTTCTTTACATTTGTTGGTTTAGATCTTCTAGGCTGAGTAGTCGTCCTAATATTTGTTCTAACAGGTCTAATATTATTAGGTGTATTATTGATCGGTGGTGTGACAGTTCTCATAGGCGGTCTTACATCAGATCTTCTGATAGGTGTTCTAACTGGTCTAGTATCGTTCTGTATTGTACGTGTCCTAGTTGGTCTAACATTATTCGGCAGTGTTCGAGTTCTTGTAGGCCTAGTTCTAATAACTCTAGTTGGTGTGTTGGTTCTAGTTGATCGCACTCTAGGTGAAACATTACCCCTTCTACCATTTATATTAGATCTTCTCCAATAATATGGCACGTATGTATTGTTCCATCCATAATAGTTATTCCATCTATTACCATAATAAACATTGCCCATCCAGTTATTATATCCCCATCTGTCATATCCAAAAGGCGACCATCTGTGTGGAGTATATCCCCATATTTGATTATTCCAATAATTGTAACCTCCCCAGTTCCAGTTATATAAAGACGCTCTCATAAAACCATCACTGGGTCTACACCAATATGGATTATAAGTAAAATCTGTCCAATTGTTTAAATCATGAAAACCATGAATTCGACAGTGAACCCAATTTCCACCAAATGAAAGTCCTAAATCTTGAGGATCTAAATTTTTAAATGTGTCAAAGTTGCTTGTGAACGTTTTTACCTCAGTTGGACTAGATACATTCAACGACTGTCTTTGTGCAGCGTAATTTAATGTAGCAATTCTAAAATCTAAAGAAGCACAACTACTCATAAGTAAAGCTAATGTACCCACAGCTAAAACCTTTAGCAGTATAGTTATTTTATCAGCAGTACTAAATCTATTTAAAAATCTTTTCATAATAATGTATTTTATTTTATAGTTTTGACTCTTTCCATAAAACTTGGAGGGAAAAACCCTGGTTTATTTATCAAACTTCTAAAACATGCATCCAGCACATATGTTACGGCCCAATCATCTTTACTTCTAACTGATCTACCAACACCTTGCATAACACTAATCCCCGTTTTCCAATCATACCACTCATTTGAGGTTTTCATTTTAGCTTTAATTAATGGATCGCCTAATGAAGGATATGGTACCTTAAAGAATATTTGGAATCGACTTGTATCGTCTTTTAAATCTAAACCCTCTAAGAGAGATGGACCCATTAATACTGCGCCATCTTTCTTTTTAAAAAGTTCTAACATATCTGATTTTTCTTTACTGTTTTCATAATCCATCAATCTAAACGTATGTTTACTGTTTTGCTTGATATAATTAGTGAATGCATATGAACCAGTGTGAATGACTCCGCGCTGACCTTTGTGTTTATCTATAATTTGATCTAATATTTCTACTACCTTTGGTAAACTCTCATCTCGTTCTCTAAATGAAAGTTTATGGCGATTGACAAATACTACTGGTGATTTATCATAATTAAATGCATTATCCATTCTAATAAATTTAGCATTCTTAATTCCCATTATCCTAACAAATGCTCGAGGATCACCTATAGTAGCACTCATAAAAACTTTGAATCCAGCCTTTTCATGCAGATATTTGTTAATCATTAGACTTTCTTCAACACACATGAATTTCGCTTCATGTTCATTTTGATCTAATACCATCTTATCAACTCCAACTTCTTTAATCAAACTAAGATAATCTTCTACTTTACAGTGAACATCTTTAAGTCTGTCAAAATGACCAAATGCTGTTTGCCAATTTTTAGGCACACCTGAAACACCAAATCTTTTTTTAGCAGTTTTATTGGCTGCTTGTCTAACCTTACCAAAACCATGAAGAATTCTTTCAAATTCACTCATCGCACTAAATACATCGTGTTTATCACCACTCATCATATGGTTAACCAATGATTGTATTTTATTTTTAGTATAACTAGCTTCTTGAAATCCATTTTTACTAGCAAATCTATTTAGAGTTACCATTTTCTCAACTAGCGAATGTTCTATTCTTGGGCTAAAATGACTTTGTACAATATCATCTATTCGATGTGCTTCGTCAAAGAAGACAAAATCTCTTTTTTCAAAAGGAACTGTGCGTTCTTCCTGTTGCATTTTGGCTTCAACGTAGTTTCGCTGAATCAACCAAAATGAATAATTAAGAAGTGAAATGGGTTGATCAATTGCCCTTCTTCTGTTTTGAAGATATTCACATGAATTATAACAACTTAATTTCTCAGCTTGTTCATAACCCATGCCCTTAAGTTTACAATCACCCAATGAAAATGGTAAACCATTGACAGAACACTCATAATTATCAACACCTTTAATTGACGGCCATCTCAAACCATACTCATAGAAGTCAGTCTCATATTGATCCTGGAGACTCAGGTCACTAGTAACCATATAACCTCTATTACCTAACTCTTTTAGGATATGAGCAGACCACATCGCAATCAGTGACTTACCTGCACCGGTTGGAGCATCTATAACTAATGTAGAATCAGGATCATTGAGATATGTTTCACATATTTTAGTGATAATCTCTCTTTGACCCTTTCTAAATTTAAAATCCTTTCCGAATATATTCTTTTCTAATGCGCTATCGATAATTTGATCTAATCCGCGTTCCAACATATAACTTGTTTTGTGATGATTCCTGCCTTTTCTAATAATTCAACGCCACTCATATCTCTATAATCTTCTGAATAATATACCTGTTTAATACCTGCTTGAATAATTAATTTAGCACAATCAAAACATGGCGCTGTAGTAGTATATAGGTCTGCATCAATAGATGTCATCGTAGATTTTGCTAATTTTGTAATAGCATTCGATTCTGCATGTAGAACCTCTCGTTTTGTAGTTTGAGTCTCTTTAGTACAACACCCGTTCTCACATACATATCCGTGTTCTTCTACTAAATGTAAAGCATGATCGGGGTTCTCATAATTTTGAGTTTCAACTAAAGTTTCTTCACACTCATTATTAAATCCATGTGGAGTGCCATTATAACCAAATGAAACAATTTGTTCATCTTTAACAATAATACAACCAACGCGGCGGCGCTGAGCATAACTAAGTTTAGCTGTTTGATATGCTATTTGCATATAAATAATTTCTACTGGTATTCTAGGCATATTTAAAGTCTATTAAATAAAAAAGGTCCATGCATTATACACAGACCTTTTAAAAAGTTTAATTCGATGATACTTAAACTCAATTAGTATTTAGGCTCTTCAATAACTTTTAGCTTGATTAATTCGTCAATAAGTTGAGTCCAAGTTAATTTCAAAGCATTTCTAATAATAGTTTTATCACCTTCTACTAAATCACCACCGTCAAAGTAGTATGAATTACCATTGTCCGCCGCTAAAGCAATTACAGTACCTGTCATGTATTTACTAGGAATTCTTCTAGCACCTGAAAGCGCTCTAACTGCGTCTTTACCCCAACCTGAAAGGTATTCCATTTGCTCTGGGTTTGAGTCATATCTTTCAGGATTCAGGCCCATTGATCTAACTTCATCTGCGTGATCGCTACCTTCTACTGCATATCTGTATGCAATGATAGCTTTTGCGATTGGCTCATCTCTACCTGCTTTTAGGCCTTCGTTGATGAACTCTTCATATAGTTTTATGTGTTTCATAGTTTTAATTTGTTTATTTAGATGTTATCCAGCCTATTGCCAGATCTCCAACTTGCTCTTCAATTTCTGCACTATTTTTCCAAAACTTTGGATCTGCTATTGCATGACGAGAACCCGCTAAATATGTAATAACATATACTGGGTATTTTCCATCATAATTATTAGAAGAGAATCTAGAGCCATCTTCGACTAATTCCCACTGATATTTCTCTCTATAGTCAAGATCATCTAACTCTGTGCCAATTGCATCAAAAGAGTCTGCAGCTTTTATAGCCTTTTTTAAGGCTTTTATCATTTTCTTAGTTTCCACTATTGTCGAATACTCATTTACAAATGATTCAAAGGTTGATAAGTGCTTCATAGTTTTATTATTTTGATGACCAAGTCTCTTTTAACTCGTCAATTTTTTTATTGTATGATTCTTTTATGGAGTTTAAACAAGACTCGTATACCTCAATGGTAAGTTCGTCGTCTTTAAGCTCAGCATGTGCTTGTTCTAATGCAGATGCAGACAATGAAGCAACTAATGCAGCGTTTTCTTTAAGGTAACCTTCTAGTGTATGATCTGGATAATCATCTTTGTCATAATCACATGCTTCTTTAATAGCATACTCATAACATTTCTTTAATTGTTCAGAACATGACTCTAATGTTTCCTCATCTTCGTCCTCGTCTTCAACCTCTTCAACCTCTTCTGTGTCTTCAACCTCTTCTGTGTCTTCAACTTCTTCTGTGTCTTCAACCTCTTCAGATTCACAAACACATGGATCTTCACCACATGCGTCACATGATTCTGTGATTTCTTCAGCGCTATCTAAATTTTTACTAGCAGCGTATTCTTCAAATGATAATATTTTTTTGCTCATATTATTATATTATTTTTATTTATATATCTTTGTTATTATTCTCTTTTAGAATAGCATCTGCAAATGAATAACGATTATAACTATCAAGTGTTTTATCTTGACCAATATACGGCTTAAATGTTGTATAAACTTTCATATCTCTAGGGTGGTGATTAAT
>Ga0213868_10000421_pt1 | contig 39708 bp, 37 predicted proteins | sample PICome_9_FD_160087 | JGI IMG/M metagenome (GOLD analysis project Ga0213868, IMG submission 160087) | Coastal seawater microbial communities near Pivers Island, North Carolina, United States - PICO127 | ecosystem: Environmental > Aquatic > Marine > Coastal | place: USA: North Carolina...
GTGAACGTCAACGGAGGGGCCTGTGCGCTGGGCCACCCGATCGGCGCCTCCGGCGCACGGATCATGGTCACGCTGCTGAACGCGCTGGAAAAGCGTGGCCTCAAACGCGGCGTTGCAGCCATCTGCATCGGCGGCGGCGAAGGCACCGCGATCGCGATTGAACGCGTCTGATCCTCTTTTTGGCCCCAAATCCCTTCGGGGGGCTTGGGGCCTGCCCCAAGCGGGGGCAGACAGCCCCCTCCACCCTCACGGCGAGACACCATGCAAGCTGATTACACGACACTTTCCAAGACCATCGCCGCCCTGACCGAGGGCGAGGATGACCCCGTGGCCCTGATGGCAACCGTCACCTGCGAGGTGCATCACGCCGATGATCGCTTTGACTGGACCGGCTTTTACCGGGTCGTGGCCCCCGACCTGCTCAAGATTGGCCCGTATCAGGGCGGGCACGGCTGTCTCGTGATCCCCTTTTCGCGCGGTGTCTGTGGTGCCGCCGCCCGCACGCGGCAGGTGCAGCTTGTTGCCGATGTGGACGCTTTCCCCGGCCATATCGCCTGCGCCTCTTCAACGCGCTCGGAACTGGTGCTGCCGGTCTTTGACGGACAGGGCCAGGTGATCGGCGTTTTCGACATCGACAGCAACCAGCCGGATGCCTTTACCCAAACGGATGCCGATGCCCTGAGCGAGATTCTCAAAAATACGTTTCAGCTCGTGAAATAAGTCTGGATTTTTTCACCAATCCGCAGCAACGTGAAATTCAACGCCCTAATTTCACGAGAATCTCATGCAGCACAGCACGCCCAACGCGCCCGATACGCTTGGTGCGGACGTGCGGGCCTTGCGCAAAAGTCGCGGTCTGACGCTGGCCTGCATGGCCGACCGGCTTGGCCGCTCCGTAGGCTGTCCCAGCCAGGTGGAGCGCGACATCTCCGAACCCTCGATCTCCGACCTGCGCGAGATCGCAGCGCTGCTTGATGTTTCGATCTCCATGCTGTTCCGTCACGAGGCCGCCCCCGCCCATGAGGCAGGCTATGTCGTGCGCCGCGACGCGCGCCGCTCCATCGGCAGCCATACGGCAGGATTGGTCGAAGAACTGCTGTCACCGGATCTGACCGATGATTTCGAAATGGTTCAATCCACATTCCAGCCGCACAGCAAGATCACCAAACCCGTCAGCCGCCCCACCCAGGAGGTCGGCTTTGTCCTCTCCGGTCAGCTCGAGATCGAGATCAAGGGCACCACGCATCTGATCAACCCCGGCGACAGTTTTCGCATACGCGGTGAACCCTTTCGATGGGCCAACCCCTTTGACACCCCTGCGGTGGCCATCTGGGTCATTGCTCCGCCGGTGTATTGACCGATGAGTTTCGAGGCCTGGATTATATTCGCGCTGTTCTGGGTGGTCTTTGTCACCACACCGGGGGCCAACGCCGTCAATTGCATCACCAACGGCATGACCATCGGCTTTCGCCGGTCGCTGGTCGGGGTCATGGGCATCCTTACCCAGGCCACGCTTTTCTTGTTGCTCTCTGCTTTCGGCATCACGGCCCTGATCGCGGCATCTGAGGCCGCCTTTACCGTGGCAAAGCTGATTGGTGCGGGCTTTCTGATCTATCTGGGCATCCGGGGATGGATCATGGCCAAGACCCCCGTCCAGCTGGACGCGCGCCCTGCCAGATCCATCTATCTGCGCGCCTTTGCCATCGCCACGATCAACCCCAAAAGCGTCGCAGGCTATCTGGCCGCCTTTTCGCAATTCGTGCAGCCCGATGTGCCGATCTGGGACCAGATGATCGTGATCATGCCCACCGCGCTGACCCTCACGGCGCTCAGCTATATCAGCTTCACGGCGCTGGGCGCTGGCATTGGCCGTGCGGCCCTTGGTGCTGTGTTCAACGTCTGGGTGCGCCGCGTCATGGCGGGCTGTTTCATCATCTACGGGGTGCTGTTGGGCAGCACCTCGGTACCGGGAAGGGTCTGACATGAAAACCGGAAGCTGTCTGTGTGGCGGCGTCGCATTTGAACTGTCAGGGGCGTTGCGCGACTCTGTCGCCTGCCATTGCCAGCAATGCCGCAAGACCAGCGGCCATTACGTATCCGCAACACAGGTCGGACCAGATCAACTGACCATCACCCGAGGCGACACCCTGCAATGGTATCGGTCATCGCCCGCCGCCGAACGCGGTTTTTGCAATCATTGTGGATCATCGCTGTTCTGGCGTCATGACGATGACAAGGGGGCGACCTCTGTAATGTCCGGCACTTTGGACGGGGCTACGGGCATCAAAACCGCCAAACATATCTTTACCGCCGATAAGGGCGATTACTACGACATCGCAGATTTCCTGCCCCAAGAGGAGCACTAGACATGAGCACTTTCCCAACAACCGCCCGCGTGGTCATCATCGGCGGCGGCGTTGTCGGCACCTCCGCGATCTATCATCTGGCCAAGGCGGGGTGGTCGGACTGCGTCTTGCTGGAAAAGAACGAACTGACTGCGGGCTCCACATGGCACGCTGCTGGCAATGTGCCCAATTTCGCCGGCTCATGGGCGGTGATGAACATGCAGCGCTATGCGGCCTCCATGTACCGGACCCTGGCCGAGGACGTCGATTATCCGATGAACTATCACGTCACGGGCTCTGTCCGTCTGGGCCATTCGCGTGAACGGATGCAGGAGTTCGAACGCGTCGCCTCCATGGGCCATTATCAAGGGCTGGAGATGAAAATCTGCACCCCTGCCGAGCTCAAGGAGATGCACCCCTTCATGGAGACCCATGACCTGGAAGGGGGGCTTTATGACCCGCTGGATGGTGACATTGACCCCGCGCAGCTGACCCAGGCCATGGCCAAGGGCGCGCGCGACCATGGGGCCCATATCGAACGGTTTTGCCCGGCCATTGGCATTGACCGCGACGGCGACGAATGGATCGTCAAAACGCCCAAGGGCGAGATCCGCTGCGAATTCGTCGTCAATTGCGCAGGCTATTACGCACAGCGCGTGGGCGAGATGTTTAAACCCTTTGGCGGGCGCACCGTGCCCATGGTCACCATGTCCCACCAGTATTTCCTGACCGAGCCGATTCCCGAGCTGGAAGCCTGGACCAAGGAAAAGGGCCACAAGGTCCCGCTGCTGCGCGACGTGGACAGCTCATATTATCTGCGTCAGGATAAAAACGGCCTGAACCTCGGCCCTTATGAGCGCAACTGCAAGGCCCATTGGGTCACCCCCGAAGACCCGATGCCGGATGATTTTTCGTTCCAGCTGTATCCCGATGATCTGGAGCGGCTGGAATGGTACATCGAAGACGCCATGGCCCGTGTGCCGATCCTGGGCACTGCCGGTGTGGGCCGCAACATCAACGGTCCGATCCCCTACGCCCCTGATGGCCTGCCGATGGTCGGCCCCATGCCGGGGGTCAAGAACGCCTTTGAGGGGCATAGCTTTACCTTTGGCATCGCCCAGGGCGGCGGTGCAGGCAAGGTCCTGTCTGAATGGATCATGCATGGCGAGACCGAGATGGACATGTGGGCCGTCGATCCGCGCCGCTATACCGATTACACCGACCACGACCACTGCCTTGCCAAGGCGATGGAGACCTATGGCCACGAATACGCCATGCATTTCCCCCGCCACGCCTGGCCTGCCGGACGTGACAAGAAACTGTCCCCAGTTCATGACCGCATCATCGCCGCTGGCGGCCAGATGGGGGCCTATAACGGCTGGGAACGCGCCAATTGGTTCGCCCAGCCCGGCGATGACACCTCCGAGGCCTCGACCCAGACCTGGGACCGCGCAGGCCCTTGGGCACCGCGTATCCAGCAAGAGGTCGAAGCCGTTCGCGATGGCGTCGGGGTTCTGGACCTGCCGGGCTTCTCTCGCTTTGATCTAAGCGGGGCAGGGGCGGCAGAATGGCTGCGCTGCATGATCACGGGGGCCTTGCCCAAGGTGGGGCGCATGAACCTGGCCTATTTCGCAGACAGCCGGGGGCGCATCTTGACCGAAATGTCCCTGATGCGCCACGGCGAGGACCAGTTCACCCTGATCACGGCCGCCACCGCGCAATGGCATGATTATGAACTGCTGGCCAAAGCCTTGCCGGACGGGTTGACCCTGACGGATCGCACCACAGAATATTCCACGCTGATCGTCACAGGCCCCAAATCCCGCGCCCTGTTTGAAACACTGGACACCAAGGCCGATCTTGCCGCCTCATGGCTGTCGATCCAGCCCGCAACCGTCAGCGGGATTGACTGCGCCCTTGCGCGGGTGTCTTTCGCAGGCGAGCTGGGCTGGGAAATCCACGCCAAGAACGCCGATTTGCCCGCGCTTTATGACGCGGTGACGGGTGCGGGGGCAAAACCCTTTGGCATGTATGCGCTCAACTCCATGCGGATGGAAAAGGGCTACCGCGCCTGGAAGGGCGATCTGTCCACCGATTACTCCCTGCTTGAGGCGGGGCTTGACCGTTTCGTCAAGCTGGACAAACCACAGGATTTCCCAGGCAAGGCGGCGCTGCTGGCGGAAAAACAACAGGGCATCAAGAAACGCTTTGTCACGATGATTGTAGATGCAGGCGATCAGGACGCGCCCTACATGTCCACGATAATCCACAATGGCGACGTTGTGGGCGAAACAACCTCGGGGGACTGGGGCTACCGGATTGGCAAATCCATCGCCCTTGGCACCATCCGTGCCGATCTGGCGACACCGGGCACCGAGCTTGAGATCAACATCTTTGGCAAACTGTGCCGCGCCACCGTGCAGCCCGATCAGCCGCTCTGGGATCCTGAAAACGAACGGATACGTGCATGACACAAGTTACACTTCTCGACGGCGGTATGGGGCAGGAACTGATCCACCGCGCCGGTGACAAACCCACACCGCTTTGGTCCACCCAAGTCATGGTGGACCTTCCCGGTCTGGTCTCAAAGGTCCATCAGGACTTTGCCGCCGCCGGGGCCACGATTGCCACGACGAACACCTACGCAATCCACCACGACCGCCTCAAAGGCACCGAAATGGAGGGCGAATTCGAGGCGCTGCACAACCGCGCCCTTGCAGAGGTACGCGACAGCAACGCGGCCCGTGTGGCAGGTGCCATCGGCCCGCTGCGCGCCTCCTACCGCCCTGATCTGCATCCCAAGCCCGAGGTCGCAACCCCCCTATATGCCGAAGTGGCAAGCCTGCTGGGCCCCCATTGCAACCTGCTGATCTGTGAAACAGTCGCCTCTGTCGAACACGCCGAAAGCGTGCTCAAGGGGGCGCTGACTGCGGGTCTGCCCGTCTGGCTGGCCTGCACGGTGGATGACAGGGACGGCACCAAACTGCGTTCGGGCGAACCACTGGCCGATGTGCTGCCCGTGGCAGCACAGGGTGCCGCCGCCATCCTCGTCAACTGCTCCGCCCCAGAGGCGATCCCGGCCGCACTTGCGGTCTTGTCCTCCAGCGGTCTGCCCTTTGGTGCCTATGCCAATGCCTTTGAAAAGATCACGGATGATTTTCTCAAGGAAAATCCCACCGTGGATGCCCTGCAGAAACGCCTTGACCTGACGCCCGAAGCCTATGCCGATCACGCGCTTTCATGGGTCGATCGCGGGGCCACAATCATCGGCGGTTGCTGTGAAGTCAGCCCCGCCCATATCGCCGAAATCGCCCGTCGCCTGCGCGCCGCAGGTCACACCATCGTTTAGCACGCCTCTGGCGAAACATCATCTAAAGGAACACGCCAATGTCCGCAGTCCCAACCCAAGCGCGCGTCGTCATCATTGGCGGCGGTGTGATCGGCTGCTCTGTTGCCTACCACCTGACAAAACTCGGATGGAAAGATGTCGTGCTGCTGGAACGCAAGCAGCTGACCTCGGGCACCACATGGCATGCAGCAGGGCTGATCGCGCAACTGCGGGCAACGGCGAATATGACCAAGCTGGCGAAATACTCCCAGGAACTCTATGGCAACCTCGAAGTAGAAACCGGGGTTGCCACGGGCTTCAAACGCGTGGGCTCCATTACGGCGGCCCTGACCACTGAGCGTCTGGAGGAAATCTATCGCCAGGCGGCAATGGCGCGGGCCTTTGGCGTCGATGTCGAAGAGATCAGCCCGCAAGAGGTGCTCGACAAATACCCCCATCTCAACATCGAAGGGGTCACCGGTGCCGTCTATCTGGACAAGGACGGCCAGGGCGATCCCGCCAATATCGCGCTGGCTCTGGCCAAAGGCGCACGCCAGCGCGGTGGATTGGTCCTTGAGCGCACCAAGGTGACTGGCGTCACCCGCCAAGGTCGGCGCATCACCGGCGTGGACTGGGCACAGGAAAGCGGCGACAGCGGCCATATCGCCTGCGAGATGGTCGTCAACTGCGCTGGCATGTGGGGCCATGAAGTGGGCCGCATGCTGGGCGTGAACGTGCCCTTGCAGGCCTGCGAACACTTCTACATCGTCAGCGAACCAATCGAGGGGCTGACCCAATTACCCGTTCTGCGCGTGCCCGACGAATGTGCCTACTACAAGGAAGACGCCGGCAAGATGATGCTGGGTGCTTTCGAGCCGCGCTCAAAACCCTGGGCGCTGGACGGCATCCCGGCTGACTTTGAATTTGACCAACTGCCCGAAGATTTCGACCACTTCGAGCCGATCCTCGAACACGCCGTGAACCGCATGCCGATGCTCGCAACCGCTGGCATTCACACTTTCTTTAACGGCCCCGAAAGCTTTACGCCCGATGACGCCTACCACCTGGGCCTTGCGCCGGACATGGACAACGTCTGGGTTGCGGCCGGGTTCAACTCCATCGGCATCCAATCGGCGGGGGGCGCTGGCATGGCCCTGTCGCAATGGATGGACGCGGGCGAAAAACCATTTGATCTGGGCGATGTTGACATCAACCGCATGCAGCCCTTTCAGGGCAACAAGACCTATCTGGCCGAACGCTCTACCGAAACGCTGGGCCTACTTTACGCCGACCATTTCCCCTTCCGCCAAAAGGCCACCGCCCGCGGCGTGCGCCGCACGCCTTTCCACCAGCATTTGCTGGACCGCGGCGCTGTCATGGGGGAACTGGCAGGCTGGGAACGCGCCAATTGGTATGCCAAGGCCGGCCAGACGCCACAGTATGAATACAGCTGGCAGCGCCAGAACTTCTTTGAAAACGTCGCTGCCGAACATATGGCCGTGCGGACCAACGTCGGCATGTACGACATGTCCTCCTTTGGTAAAATCCGGGTCGAAGGGCGCGATGCCACGGCATTCCTGAACCATATCGGGGGCGGTCAGTATGACGTACCGCTGGGCAAGATCGTCTATACCCAATTTCTCAACCACAAGGGCGGGATCGAGGCGGATGTCACCGTCACCCGCCTGTCCGAAACCGCCTATCTGGTCGTCACCCCCGCCGCCACGCGACTGGCAGATGAGACATGGATGCGCCGCCATATCGGCGATTTCAACGTGGTCATTACCGACGTCACCGCAGGCGAAGGCGTGCTGGCCGTCATGGGCCCGCGCGCCCGCGATCTGCTGCAAGCCGTCTCTCCAAATGATTTCTCAAATGCGGTAAACCCCTTTGGGACGGCTCAGGAAATTGAGATCGGCATGGGGCTGGCCCGTGTCCACCGCGTCACCTATGTGGGCGAGCTGGGCTGGGAAATCTACATCAGCGCCGATCAAGCGCCCCATGTCTTCGAGACGCTGGCGCAGGCCGGTGCTGATTTCGATCTCAAACTCTGCGGCATGCATATGATGGATACATGCCGGATCGAAAAGGGATTTCGCCACTTTGGCCATGATATCACCTCAGAGGATCACGTGCTCGAAGCAGGTCTCGGCTTTGCGGTGAAAACCGACAAGCCGGATTTCATCGGCCGCGATGCCGTTCTGCGCAAAAAGGACCAAGGACTGAATGCGCGCATGCTGCAGTTCCGTCTGACCGATCCCGAACCGCTGCTCTATCACAATGAACCCGTGCTGCGCGACGGCGCGATTGTGGGTTTCTTGTCTTCGGGGGCATATGGTCATGCGCTGGGCGGGGCCATCGGCATGGGCTATGTGCCCTGCAAGGGCGAAAGCGTCGCGGACCTGTTGGCGTCATCCTATGAAATTGACGTGGCCGGCACGCGGGTGGCCGCAGAAGTGTCGATGAAACCGATGTATGACCCGACGTCAGAACGGGTGAAAATGTAACAGGTACAATGTAGGGCTTTTCAGCAGCCGGTATTTTACCCTACCCCTTGGGCAGAACGGAGATCCCTGATGCCCAGCCCCGCTGCCCCCACGGCCCCCAAGGCAAACGAAGACACGCCCCAGGGCGTGCTATTCGCGCTCATGGCCTACGGTCTGTGGGGATTTCTGCCGCTCTATATGAAAATAATGTCCCATATCCCGGTGATGGAAGTGCTGGTGCACCGGGTGTTGTGGTCCATTCCCATCGCCTCTGTGGTGCTGATCATGCTGGGCCGGACATCGGCACTGAAAGACGCTTTGCGCACGCCGAAAATGCTGGCCATGGCCTGTGTGACGGCTGTGCTGATCTCGGTCAACTGGGGCATCTACATCTGGGCGATCGTATCGGGCCATGCGCTTGACGCGGCACTTGGTTATTACATCAATCCCTTGTTCAGCATCCTGCTTGCCGCGGTGTTTCTGGGCGAACGGCTGACCCGGGCTCAACTGGCCGCCATCGCCCTTGCGGCCGCGGCCGTTGTGGTACTGACCATAGAGGCGGGACGCATCCCTTGGGTATCGCTGGTCCTGACCGTCTCTTGGGGGTTCTATGCCCTGGCCAAGAAAAGCCTGCCTATCGGGCCAAACCAAGGCTTTCTTCTGGAGGTGCTGATCCTCGGCGTGCCAGCGGTGGGATATCTGATCTATCTCACACTGGCCGGGAAATCGCATTTCTCATTGGGGTTTGACACCGACACTTGGTTGCTGATGGGATGCGGTGTCGTCACGGCGGTGCCGCTGATGTTCTATGCCAACGGGGCCAAATTGCTTCGGCTCTCGACCATTGGCATCCTGCAATATATCGCGCCGACGCTGATCTTTCTGGTCGCGGTCTTTGTCTTTGGCGAAACCTTTGGCCCGGCACGCATGATCGCCTTCCCGATGATCTGGGCCGCATTGGTGATTTATTCGACTTCCATGCTGCGCCAGATGCGCAAACCGCGCGCAGAGGTGGGTTGAAAACCCACCCTACATCTGTGACGACAGGCCAATGGATAGCAACTACACCCCACCCCAGGACCCGCTTGTCGTTCTGCACGAGGACGCCGAAATTCTGCTGGTCGACAAACCCGCAGGCCTGCTGAGCGTACCGGGCAAGGGCCCCCACCTTGCCGACTGCCTCATGACCCGTATTCAAGCGATCTTTCCCCAAGCCCTCTTGGTACACCGGCTAGACCGTGACACATCCGGCGTGATGATCTTTGCCATGACACCCTATGCGCAGCGCCACCTTGGCCTGCAATTTGAAAAACGCATGACCCGAAAGACCTATGTGGCACGCGTCTGGGGGGTGCCTACGGAAAAATCAGGAGAGATCGATCTGCCCTTGATCGTGGACTGGCCCAACCGCCCGCTGCAAAAGGTCTGTCACGAGACAGGAAAATCCGCCCAAACCGAATGGAAAGTCATCAAAAGTGACCACAAGACCTCTCGGGTACGGCTCTTCCCCAGAACCGGACGCAGTCATCAACTCCGGGTGCATATGCTTGCTCTGGGTCATCCCATACTGGGCGATCCTTTCTATGCGACCGGCCCCGCAAGGGACTATCCACGTCTGATGCTGCATTCAGAAGAGCTGCGTTTCAAACATCCCCAAGGCGGGCGGTCGATGAAAATTCGGGCCAAGGCACCTTTTTGAGGCTGCGGGATTGAGTTTATGGGCAAGATGAAGCTGGGAAGGTCACCCTGCCTCAGGCGCAGAGCGTTTGAGGACAGGGCTTCACCTTGCACGCGGGGTCGCTCTCCAGCTGTCCGCGCCCAGTGACATTGACCAAGTATGATTAAGAATAGATTAAGCGGCACGCCGGGGTTTCATCTTGCCCATAAACTCAATCCCGAACTCACCCCTTGCGGTACGGCCAAAAAAAGGGTCGCACAATGGCGACCCTTCTGCATTTTTTTGGATCCTGCAGTAAGGCTTATCCGGCCGCCCAGCCTGAAACGGCTTTTACTTCAAGGAACTCCTCGAGGCCGAACACGCCACCTTCGCGGCCATTGCCGGACTGTTTGTATCCACCGAATGGCGACCCTTGGGCAAAGCCAACGCCATTTGTCTCAACCATTCCAGACCGGAGGCGGCGCGCAACGCGGCGGCGCAGGTCGTCATCCTGCGTCTGGACGTAATTGGTCAGGCCGTATGGCGTGTCATTTGCGATTGCCACCGCTTCTTCTTCGGTCTCGAAGGGAATGATCGACAGAACGGGGCCAAAGATCTCTTCTTGTGCAATGGTCATATCATTGGTCACATCTGCAAAGACCGTCGGTTTGACGTAGTAGCCACGGTTCAGCCCGTCGGGGCGCCCCAGGCCACCCGCGACCAGGCGCGCCTCTGACATGCCCTTTTCGATCAGGCCCTGGATCTTGTTGAACTGAACTTCGGACACAACGGGCCCAATGTGCTTGCCTTCTTCGGATGCGGGACCGACATGGGTGTTCTTGGCCACGTCTGCCGCCATTTCAACCGCCTCGGCGTAGCGCGAGCTGTGGACCAGCATCCGTGTTGGTGCATTGCAGGACTGACCGGAGTTGCGGAAACAGCGGATCGCACCTTGTTTGGCAGCTTTTGGATCTGCATCTGCAAAGATGATATTCGCGCCTTTGCCACCCAGTTCGAGGCTGACGCGTTTCAGGGTATCTGCCGCAGCTTTGGAGATCGCGATGCCCGCACGGGTAGAGCCGGTAAAGCTGACCATATCCACCTCGGGGTGCACCGACAATTGGCTGCCGACGCCGGGGCCGTCGCCGTTCAGCATGTTGAAAACGCCAGCAGGGAAGCCCGCCTCATGCATGAACTCTGCAAACAGCAGGCCGGACAATGGTGCCACTTCTGATGGTTTCAGCACCACGGTGCAGCCTGTGGCAATCGCCGGGATCGCCTTGAGGATGATCTGGTTCATGGGCCAGTTCCAGGGCGTGATCAATGCGCAGACACCGATTGGTTCCAGCAGGGTTTTCTCGGTCGCGGTGAAATCTTTCTCGAACGAGAAGGTTTCAAAGGCCTTCAGGAAACCGCCGATATGCCAGCTGCCCGCTCCGACTTGCTGTGTGCGGCTCAGCTCGATCGGTGCGCCCATTTCCATCGACATGGCCTGCGCCATCTCTTCTGACCGTGCGTCATAGATTTCGGCCAGCTTCTTGATCAGCGCCACACGTTCTTCGCGCGGTGTCTGGGACCAGCTGTCAAAGGCTGCACGTGCCGCCCCGACAGCGGCATCCGTATCGGCCTGATCGCCCAAAGAGATGACGGCGCATTGCTCTTCTGTTGACGGGTCGATCACGTCATAATCATGCGCCTTTGCGGGGGCAACCCAGGCACCATTGATATAGAAATCACGTTTTTCCAACATGGCAGAACTCCTCCAATTCAGGGGCCGACCGCCGGGTCTGCCCAATTTCGCGCCACTGTGTCACTGGTCCCTAGCCTCTGCAAGGGGGGTGGTGTGCGGCGTTCGAATGATTACATGAAGATCAGGAACACTGATATCAACCCCGGAGGACAACATGGGCTTGCGCATTAACGACACCATTCCAGATTTGACCGTAGAAACAGATCAAGGCGCGCTGTCGCTGCATGATTTCATAGGCGACAATTGGGCCATCCTGTTTTCACACCCCAAGGATTTCACACCTGTCTGCACCACTGAATTCGGTGCGGTTGCACAGCTGGCCGATGAATGGGCCAAGCGCGGCACCAAAGTGATCGGCATCAGTGTCGACGGTGTGGAGGATCACAAGAAATGGAAGGGTGACATTGAAAAAGTGGCAGGCACTGCCGCTGGTTTCCCGATCATTGCGGATACCGACCTGACCGTCTCCAAAGCTTTTGACATGCTGCCCGCTGATGCCTATCTGCCCGACGGGCGCACGCCTGCACATTCCGCAACCGTGCGGTCGGTGTTCATCATTGGCCCCGACAAACAGCTAAAGTTGTCGATGTCCTATCCCATGACCGTTGGCCGAAACTTTGCAGAGGTGTTGCGGGCCCTGGACGGTTTGCAGATGTCTGCGGGTCAGGGCGTGGCCACACCGGCGAACTGGCATGTCGGGGATGACGTGATCATTCCAACGTCGGTCTCTGACGAAGACGCACGGGCAAAGTTTGGCGATTTCACCACTGTGCTGCCCTATCTGCGCACCACCAAGGCACCCGGCTGAGGCGGGTGTTCACGCAAGCTGTGGCTTGCGCCTGATCTGGTGGCGATAGGTTGCGCGCCTTATTTCCCGCATCAGCAGATCGTTGATGCGGGTCTTGCTTTGGATGGTGCTGGCGGCACCGACCTCTGCAACGCCACTGGGCAAAATCGTCTGAACAGGCTGCCCGGTGATCCAATGCATCTGCAGCGTGGTATCAACGGGTCTGTCGATCACCTGCGTGACATCCAGTAATCGCTGTGCCGCCTTGCGGCCCACGATCTGGCAGACCGCCTGCAGGCCGATTGTCCGGGGCAAGAACAGGGCGGCATTGCCTTGCCGGGCAACCGGGCCGGCGGGCCGCTCTCGGGTCTTGGCAGGCAGGCGAATGAAACTGTTCTCATCTGCATAGCGTACCGCCAGGTCCAGGGCCGCAGTAAACGCCCGGGGGCTGGTTTTCAGATCATCCTCGGCAATCAGCGCATAGGGCGCATCACCCTGGACGATCATCTCCCAACAGCGCCGATGGCTCAGAAAACACCCCACTTCACCGGCACTCAGCCGAAAAGGGTAGGGCGGATCATGCAGATCACCGGCGTATTGCGTGATCCTTGCGATCTGGGCAGGCTCGGACCCGTCGACTGCCTCGACCACTTGGGGCGATGGCAGCATCTGCATCAAACGCGACACATTTTCAGCGCGCGCCGTGGCCCTGGGCAGATGTATAATCAATGATTTCATTGTAACCTTTTACACCCCTTCGACGGCCTGCCAAACCCATCAGCAGTAAATCTTTATGCGGGACTGAAAGCAATTAACTTTCGACCCTAGATTGCGCAACCATCAAGGGCTTTCCACAGCTGGAACAGCGCCGCCATGACCATCGGTCTGCACGCGCCACCTTGCGCCGCAAAAAGCCCCGGCGTCTCCACCGGGGCTTTCTATCGGGCTCTTGATCGTATCAGAAGGTCAGTGGATCACTCCTCTGACTTTTCTTCCTTAACTTCTTCACCGGTTTCCTGATCGACAACTTTCATCGACAGGCGCACCTTGCCGCGATCGTCAAAGCCCAGCAGCTTTACTTTCACTTCCTGACCTTCCTTCAGAACATCTGAAGGGTGGTTCAGGCGGCGGTTTTCGATCTGGGACACATGGACCAGACCGTCGCGCTTGCCAAAGAAGTTCACGAAAGCACCAAAGTCGACGATTTTCACGACCGTCCCGGTATAGACCTTGCCCTCTTCAGGCTCGGCTACGATGGAATAGATCATGTCATAGGCTTTCTTGATTGCCTCGCCGTTGGGCGATGCGATCTTGATGATGCCTTCGTCGTTGATGTCGACCTTCGCACCGGACACTTCGACGATCTCGCGGATGACTTTACCGCCAGAACCGATCACTTCGCGGATTTTATCCGTCGGGATCTGCATTGTCTCGATGCGTGGTGCGTGCTCAGAGAATTCACCGGCACCGGAAATCGCCTTGTTCATCTCGCCCAGGATATGGATACGACCGGCTTTGGCCTGCGCCAGCGCCTTTTCCATGATCTCTGGTGTGATGCCTGCGATCTTGATGTCCATCTGCAGTGACGTGATACCGTTCTCGGTACCGGCCACTTTAAAGTCCATGTCGCCAAGGTGGTCTTCGTCGCCCAGAATGTCGGACAGGATCGCATAGGAACCGTCTTCTTCCAGGATCAGACCCATTGCAACACCGGCCACAGCGGATTTCAGCGGCACGCCCGCATCCATCATGGACAGCGAACCACCACAGACAGACGCCATGGAAGACGACCCGTTGGATTCCGTGATCTCAGATACAACGCGAATGGTGTATGGGAAATCCGTTGCCGCAGGCAAAACCGCCTGAAGCGCACGCCATGCCAGTTTCCCGTGACCGATTTCACGACGGCCGGGAGGGCCCACGCGACCAACTTCACCAACCGAATAGGGCGGGAAGTTATAATGCAGCAGGAAGTTGGATTTGAAGTTGCCGTGCAGCGCGTCGATGAACTGCTCATCGTCGCCGGTGCCCAATGTGGTCACAACCAGACCCTGGGTTTCACCACGGGTGAACAGCGCCGAACCGTGGGTCCGTGGCAGCACGCCCGTCTCGGATACGATATCGCGGATCTCGTCGGTTTTACGACCGTCGATACGCTTGCCTGTTTTCACAACGTCGCCGCGCAGGATAGAGGCCTCAAGGCCCTTCATCGCGGAACCAAGGTTCGCATCGGCCAGCTGCTCTTCGGTGAGGGCGGCTTTGACCGTCTCGCGTGCGGCGGCAACAGCGGCTGTGCGCTCTTGCTTGTCACCAATGGCGAAGGCGGCGCGCATTTCTGTCTCGCCTGCGGCTTTGACAGCGGCAGACAGTTCAGAATAATCGACCGGCTGGAAATCAAACGGCTCTTTTGCGGCATCTTCGGCCAGATCAATGATCAGGTCGATGACAGGCTGAATGCTGTCATGGGCGAATTTCACCGCACCCAGCATTTCTTCTTCGGTCAGCTCATAGGCTTCGGATTCAACCATCATCACGGCGTCTTTGGTGCCTGCAACAACCAGATCAAGACGCTGATCAGGGTTCTGGCGCAGGTCCTGCATGTCATCAACGGTTGGGTTCAGGATGTATTCGCCACCCTCATAGCCCACGCGGCACGCAGCAATCGGACCCATGAAGGGGGCACCGGAAATGGTCAGCGCGGCAGAGGCCGCGATCATCGCAACCATGTCAGGATCATTGACCAGGTCATGTGACAGAACCGTACACATCACCAGCACTTCGTTCTTGAAGCCGGGGACGAACAGTGGGCGGATCGGACGGTCGATCAGACGGCTGGTCAGCGTCTCTTTTTCCGTCGGACGCGCTTCGCGCTTGAAAAAGCCACCGGGGATCTTGCCCGCGGCATAGTATTTCTCATTGTAATGCACGGTCAGAGGAAAAAAGTCCTGACCGGGCTTTTGCTGGCGTGCAAAAGTCACGTTTGCCATGACGCTGGTTTCCCCCAGCGTCGCAATGACAGAGCCGTCCGCCTGGCGCGCGACCTTGCCGGTTTCGAGTGTCAGCGTCTCTTCGCCCCACTCGATCGATTTCTTAGTTACGTTAAACATCTACGTTTCCTGTGTTGGCCCTGTTCGGACCATTTGCATAGAGGCCGAATTGCCTCTGACTCCGATATCGTCTTTTGGCGGCGCTGGAGTCCGGGCACCGGCTTTCAGATGTCGCGCGTGTACAGCAGAATGGGCGTGAGGGAAAGGGCGGTTGGCATGCACGATCCCGCCGCCGACCTGATCCTGAAGTTTCCGCCGCATCAGCGCCCCAGCGCGCGCCCTGTGAACAGGGTCACAGGTTTGGCCCGCACTGTGAACATGGTCACATCCAAGCCGGTCTTTATCTGTCAGAACCTTCCTCAGTCGAAAGGAGCAATCACAAAGGCCCCGCAAAACAGGATCGCCAAAACAGGATCGCAATGACCATTTGTCAGAACGCAACCTGATCCGGCTTTCACCCCTGCGCACCGGCATTTCCGGTGATCATTGGGTCCTCTGCTCCGGTATCTGTCGCCGCTGTATTGTTCAGGCGCGGCAGGCCAAGACATCTAATCCGCTGTCAGGCGCAAGCCTGATGTCGGTAAGGCGGTCGGTTATTTTCCGTTCCGTATCGCGATTTTCAGGCAGAAATTTTGTAAGCACGTCTTGGCCAGTCGGCACTTGTGTCGGCTGGTCTATTCACCACGTTTTGCCAGCCTGTCCAGGTCAGTAAGGATCAAGAACCCGTCGCGGGTTTCGATCAACTGCTCCTGTGTCAGGATCATCATCCGCTTATTCACCGCTTCGCGTGTCACGCCCAGCATCTTGGCCAGATCGTTTTGCGCGAATTTGCGGGTGAAACGCGCGGTCGTGCCTTCGATGATCGCATGGGACAATGCCAGATCACACAGCTTGCGCGCCAGACGGCTCTCCAGGCTGAGAAAAGAGATGGCGGTCATCTCATCCGTATTGCGGCGCAGGATTTCGCACAGGCTGTGGATGATTTCCTTGGCGAATTTCATGTTCTTTTGCAGCAGGGCATCAATCGCCCGGTGCGGCACGAACAGACAGCGCGTCGGTTCCAACGCGGTGGCGGTCGCGGTTCGGGGCAGACCGTCCAGCAATGCGACTTCCCCGAAACTGTGGCCTTCCTCCAAAATCGCGACAGTCAACTCGCGCCCCTGTGGTTCTGAAATCCAGATGCGTACCGCGCCTTGGGTGATGATCCGCAATCCGTCTGCTTCATCGCCCATGTCGAAAATCTGGCTGCCGCTGGTGTATTTCACGCTGGTGCAAAGCGCGGACAGCGTGCCGATGTCGTCCTCTGACAGCGAGGCAAACAAGAAACAACTGCGCAGGGCCTTATGATCATCAGACAGGATCATGCGCGGTATCCGGAATTCAATTTCAATCCCTGCGTGCGTTTTGTAACAGGCCTGAACGCAATGCCGCGCGTAATTCCATCAATTCGCATAAAAGCCCCGGTTCATTTGCCAAATTAACGTGGCCATATTCATGGCACATTGGGGCATTTTTAAAAAGGGCGATATTGGTCAAATTACCGTATCAAGGCATTTTGCCTAGGCTTCAGAGAGATCACATGCCCCCTAACACGTTGAAATCTGGGACCTCAGGCAACCCCAAGGGGGGCTTGGCCCTGGGTGTCGCCAAGACCGGTAGCGCAGCAGCCGCCCCGCGAATGGGGGCGGCAAATCTAATTTAGGCGCTCAGGCTGGGGAAATAATCCTCGCAATCGCCTTCGCGATACACATCTGCCGTGCAGCAATGCAGGCCACCGCCAAAGGCATAGGCATCGCGCAGCTCAACCTCGACCACTTCCATGCCCAGCTTGTCCATCTGCTCGGCCTGATACACCTCGGACTTCTCGACACAGACGGTTTTCGGGTCCAGCACCAGCACGTTCATCGACAACCATGTGGAGGAATAGCACAGCGGCGGCGGCGAATTATGGGCAGGCTGCGCCGCATCCACGATCTCCCAACCGTTCGCCTCGAACATGCCGCGCTGGTCCTGGGGCAGGCGGCGCTGCGGGTTGTTCAGGATCAGACCGGGCCGCAGCGGGGTAAAGGTCGCGTCAATGTGGATCGGATAGGGATCGCCCGGAAAATTGACCGTATGCACCCGGTGATCGGGAAAGTGACGGCGCAGCCATTCGATACCCTTCATGTTGGTCGTAAACCCGTGCTGCACCACCAGGTCACGGCCAAACCGCAGCACATCGGCGGCGTCAAACAGCGGCTCTTCCTCGGTGGTGACAAAGAATTTCTTGGCAGCCCACTCCAGACGTTTGGCATCGCCAATTTTCTCGCTCAGGTAATCGGGGTGATAATCCGCATCCGTCAGGCGCGGTTTGGGCGCTGCCTCATGGCGGAAATTAGGGTCTTCGTTGAAATACTGCTGCATCAGGGGGCGGTAATTCAGGTATTCGAACCACCGGCAGCGATAAGACATCGTCGCCTCCAGCATCTCTGACCCCACGGTCAGCAACACGTCACGCGGCGGCATGCAGCCAAACTGGCTGGCCGTGTGAAAATCCGGTGTCGTGGCAGGCAGGGAATGGTCAATCGGCGTCGGCCGGTCCACCCGCACGCCGCGTTTTTCCAGCATGCCGGCAAAGTTGTCCAACAGCTCATTGGCCCGATCAATCGTTTCTTGCGGGCGGCGGCCCCATTGGCCCCGCATATCGCTGTCCTCTGGCACTTTGGCGTCCAGCGCGGGCTCTTCGGGGGGGATATGACAATCGTCGGCGCGGCCCACGATGACATGTTTCAGCGGATCCCATTCGTTCCAGCTGTTGACGACTGTCTTTTGCATTATCGACCTCCCCGGCGCATGATTTGGCAAAGCCGTAAAAGCAAAATCGAACCTGCGCAAGATGCGGCCTGCAGCCTCCATTGCCGCAAACCCCGCTTCGTGCCAGTCTGTCTGCAAAGGGAGCATGACATGAACCTATATGAACTGACCGCAACACAGACCGCCGACAAGATCAAAGCAGGCGAAGTCACCGCCAAAGAGGTGACCCAGGCCGTCCTTGCACGGATGGATGCGGTGAACCCCGCGATCAATGCCGTGGTTGCCCGAAATGACGCCGAGGCGCTGCAAGCCGCCGATGCCGTGGATGCCGCCCGCGCGGCGGGCACGCCCCTTGGCCCGATGGCGGGCGTGCCCGTCACGATCAAGGAAAACGTCGACCAGACCGGCTTTGCCACCACCAACGGGTTGCGCATTCAAAAAGACCTGATCGCCGCTGCAGACAACCCCGTCGTTGCCAGCCTGCGGCGTGCGGGTGCGGTCATTGTCGGGCGCACCAACACGCCAGCCTTCTCCCTGCGCTGGTTCACCCGCAACTCCTTGCATGGCCATACCAAGAACCCCCATAACTCGGGCATCACTCCCGGCGGCTCCTCTGGTGGGGCGGCCTCGGCGACGGCGGCGGGGATCGGTGCGATGGGCCATGGCACCGACATTGGCGGCTCCATCCGCTATCCGGCTTACGCCTGCGGCCTACAGGGCATCCGGCCCACGCTGGGGCGCGTGGCCGCCCGCAATGCCTCTGCACCCGATCGCCATATTGGGGCGCAACTGATGGCTGTCTCTGGGCCGCATGCGCGCTCTGTCGCGGATTTGCGCCTGACACTGACGGCAATGGCGACCCCGGATCTGCAGGACCCCTGGCATGCCCCGGTCCCGATGAACGGCCCGGCCTATCCGCGCCGTGCGGCCCTGTGCGTGTCGCCCGAAGGGCTGAACACCCATCCTTTGGTCGAACAATCGCTCAGAGAGGCGGCCGCGCGCCTTGCCGATGCCGGCTGGGAGGTGGTCGAAGTCGAAAGCCCGCCTTTCCGCGAACCCGCCCGCCTGCAGGCCAAACTATGGCTGGCTGAAATGGAACGCGGTGCCAAGGCCGCCTTTGCCCAAGAGGCCGATCCAGACGCGCTGCATGTGCTGGCCGAGATGCACAAGATCACGCCGCTGCCGGACCTGAACGAAGTGCTGGATGCGCTGCAAAGCCGCCTTGTTTTCCTGCGCGAATGGCAGATGTTCCTGGCCGACTATCCTGTGCTGATCTGCCCCATCTCGGCAGAGCCACCCTTCCCCGATCTGCTGGACCTGACCGATTTCCCGCGCGTGCTTGAGGCGCAATTGCCCCAGGTGGGCCTGCCCCTGATGGGCCTGCCCGGCATGTCCGTCTTTACCGGCTTTGGCACCGGCGAGGCGGGTCATACCCCGCTGGGCGCGCAGCTGATCAGTGCCCGATACCGCGAAGACATCATGCTGGATGCGGCCGAAGCGATTGAACAGCGCAGCCCGCAGATCAAGGTCGTCACACCCGCATAACCACCGCACAACAAAAAACCGCGCCTGAAACAGACGCGGTTTTTCGTATTCTTGGTGGCAGACGCTGCTTAGCGGCGCAGACCCAGACGTTTGATCAAGTCCTGGTAACGGGCTTCGTCCTTGCTCTTGGTGTAGTCCAAAAGCTTACGACGTGTCGCAACCATCTTGAGCAGACCACGACGGCCGTGGTTGTCTTTCTTATGTGTCTTGAAGTGCTCTGTCAGCGTCGCAATGCGCGAGCTCAGAATGGCAACCTGCACCTCGGGGGAACCAGTGTCGCCCTCTTTGGTGCCGTATTCCTTCATGACGCGTGCTTTTTCTTCTGGCGTAATCGACATCGGGGTCTCCTTTTCAGGGTAAAAGTAAAAAATATGGCGCAGGCCGGGATGTCGTCCAGCTCAGGCCCGTGGAGGTGTGCCAACTGACCGGAATCAGCAGGCGACGGTGGCGTATAGGAAAATTTTCCGCCGATAGCAAAGGATTATTGCGCACCTGGGCTCGCGAAGGGCTGCACAAGCTCCAGCGCCTTGGCAGAACTCAGCGAGATCAGGGAAATATCCGCCATGTCCAGCTGGGATGGCCCGCTGACCTGCGCAACGATCTGGTCGCCCATCCAGACCTGCAATTGTCCCTCGTTTTCCGGGTCTGCCTGCACAACAACATCCGGCGGCTCGCTTTGTGCGTTGCTATCGTCCCAGATGAACAACAGCGAATCTTCTTCAGGCTCGAAATCTATGATTGACGCGGCCTGTGTGATCCATTCGCCCAAGACCAGCTGATCCGCGCCGCTGCCGCCATGAACCACGTCATCCTGCCCAGCGATGATCAGGTCATCGCCACCGCCACCGTTCAGAAAATCGGCGGTGTCGGTATCGCTTGGGCCATCCCCGTCCATGCTGGCGGCAAGCCCGATCAAGGTGTCATTCCCGGCCCCGCCGAACAGCGAATCCACGCCCGCATCGCCCCGCAGCAGATCGTTGCCCAAACCACCTGACAGCGCATCATCGCCCGCGCCACCGAACAGCAGGTCATCTCCTTCCGATCCGTTCAGCGTATCATCGCCTGTGTCGCCCCACAGCACGTCATCGTCGTCCTGGCCGATCAGATGGTCATTCGCTGCCCCGCCCCGCAGATCATCGGCACCTTCAGCCCCGACCAGCGTATCGGCACCTGCACCGCCGTTGATGGTGTCATTGCCCGCATCGCCGCGCGCCTCGTCGTCGCCATCAGCGGCATCAATCAGGTCGTCGCCCGCCGCACCGCTGATCCGGTCCATGCCATCGCTGCCGTCAATCGCATCCGCCGTGTCCGTGCCCAGGATCAGGTTGGCCGATCTGTCGGGTGGCAAGGGCTCGGGCGTATCTTGCGCGTCGTCGTCATCCTCCGGATTGAGATCCACCAAGGTGACGCTGCCGATTGCCATCAGCCCCATTAATCCAGCCAGCCACAACATATGATGCTCTCATCCAACCCCAAGACGGACCCCGCCGTTCCCGCGATAAAGGCCACAAAGGCGGCTACAGGTCAAAACCAAACCCAGAAATTGGTTAATCCCTGTCGGTTCCTGCCGCGTCCAAAACCCAGCGGACCGGGCGCTGCGCATAGGGCAGATAGAGGGGATGTTTGGGGTGCCCTGCCTTGGACAGGCCAAGGTGGAACAGGGGCGTATCCAACCGGCGCAGCAATGCCGCCACAGCCGGGCCGCGCCCGCGATGCGCCCCATGGGTACCCCAGGCGGCAATGATCTGATCGGCCCAACCGGCCCCATCCAGCAAGGTGGCGTCATTCTCGGGGCCAACCGGATCAGCGGCGGCGCGCATGTCACGCGGGTCCGTGGCCCGCCAGGCAAAGATATTCGTGACCCGGAACGCGCCAAAGCCCAGATGCCGGGCGCGACGTTCGCAGCGCTCTACGGTCGGGTCGTTCTGCACTTCGGTCGCCGTGGAGGGGTTGAGCATCACGAACAAGACCCTTTGGCCCGCATCATCCCAGCTGCGGGTCAGACTATAGCGATAGCGCTCGCAATCCGAATAAACCGCCGTTGAGGGCGCATCGCCCTTGGTATGCTGTCGGATGATCATCCGGTTTCGGTGTTGAACACCCGTGACGGATGCAATTCGCCCGCCTTGTAGCGGCCCACGGCCACGGCCTTGCCCTCATGCGAGGCCCAGCATTCATCGCCGTATTCCACGTCATGCGCGATCACCATACCGGGGTTGCCATTGCGCAGCCGGTTTGCGCCCTCGGCGGTGGCCTTCACTTCGGGAAGCTCGCTCAGACCCTGCTCCAGCGGCAGGATATGCGCGTCCAGCTCGGGCGTTCGCGCCAAGGCGTCGATCTGATCCAGCGTCAGCCCGTCGGCGGCATCAAAGGGGCCAGACCAGGTGCGGCGCAATTCGCGCACATGCCCGAAACAGCCCAGCACCTGACCCAGATCGCGTGCAATCGACCGCACATAGCCGCCCTTGCCACAGACCATCTCCAATGTGACGTGATCGGCATCGGGACGGTCGATCAGCAGCAGGGATTCGACAAACAGATCCCGCGCCGCCAGATCCATTTCCTCGCCATCACGTGCACGTTTATAGGCACGTTCGCCGTCGATCTTCACTGCGGAAAACTGTGGCGGCACCTGCTGGATATCGCCGATGAACCCCGCAAGCGCCTCTTTTATAGCCGCATCATCGGGACGCAGATCAGAGCGGTGCAGCACCTCGCCCTCGGCATCGTCTGTATTGGTCGACACGCCAAGGCGCACGGTAAACTCATAGGCTTTCAGCGCGTCGGTGATATAGGGAACGGTCTTTGTGGCCTCGCCCAATGCCACGGCCAAAACGCCTGTGGCCTCGGGGTCCAATGTGCCGGCATGGCCAGCTTTTTTGGCATCCAGCGCCCAGCGGACCTTGTTCACCACCGCCGTTGAGGTGGGCCCTGCGGGCTTGTCCACCACCAGCCAACCCGAAATATCCCGACCTTTGCGTTTGCGCGCCATCACTGCCTCGTTTCTTGAATTGCGCCCGCGCTATACTGTGGCGCGCCGCAACTTCCCAGACCATTTGCCCAATTGTTTGCTATTGCGCAGGTTCTACCACGCCGATGATCGGACCCAGCGGGGTAAAACCACTGCCACTGCGCCCCAGATCGGGGGCCCGCAACCGCGACACATTGCCATCGAAATACAGCGCATTGGGTACGTTCAGGTGATCCCGGAACAGCGTGCCAAACTCGAAAAAGGTCACGGCACTGTCCGAAATAGCAAAGATCGCCCGCCTGCCATCGGCGGTGGTACCCACGCCGTTGCGAATGAAACGCGACGTGCTGTCGGGCAAGAACCTGGGATGCAGCTGTGACTGGATCACCAGCATCGGCCCAGATTGGGTGGCCGCGCGGCATTCAGGTGCCTGTGCGATGTAATCCAGCGTCTCAAACACATCCGCACGCCCGTCGCGCAGGCACAGCACACCGTTTGGCAGCAGGCCAAAGTTGCCGGGCCCGGCATTGGGGATCACCCTTTGCACCTCTGTGCCGTTCTCGATGTAATGGCCCACCGGGCTGCGGTCTTCGTGGTACATGCCGGCATTGGTGGCAAAACCCAGACGTTGCCCCTGTTTGGCAAGTGCCGCGTTGATGTTGCCAAAATAGCCGTAAACCGCGTCGTTCTCATCCTTGAGGAACAATTCCAGCCGGTCGCGGGTCAGGTCGACCTCGCAAATCGTGTATGGCTTGTCGCGAAAGCTTTCCTTGCGGCATTCGGCGGCAGCGGCAGGCAGGGCGCAAAGTGACAAAAACAGGACAGCAGCCCTGATCACCCGTCTGCCGCCTCATCGGGGGCCGCCTCGTCGGGTGCTTGCGCATCGCGGCGCACAACGTCCTGGCTCAGCATCCGGCGAGTTTCGTCCATCTGGTCGAAGGTCTGATCCAGCTGGAACCGCAAATCCGGCGAAAACTTCAGCGTCAGCTTCTTGGCGACCTGTTTGCGCAGCTCGCCCTTGTTGCGTGCCAGCAGCTTCAGCACGTCCTCTTGTCCCTGGCCACCCAGCGGCAGCACATAGGCCGTTGCGATCTTGAGGTCAGACGAGGTTCTTACCTCGCCCACCGTAATCGACAGCCGGTTCAGCTCCGGATCATGGACATCACCCCGCGCCAGAACATCGGACAAGGCCCGGCGGATGGTTTCCCCTACGCGCAGCTGGCGTTGCGACGGGCCTGCGCCCTCATGAAACTTATTCTTTCCCATGGGCCACATCTATGCGCTCGCAACAGCTTTGCCAAGCGGGCGCAGGCAGGCTAAAGCAATGGCGGAACATTAAGCAGGAGCAAACGCCATGACCCAATCCCCGCGCATCGCAATTACAGGCGCTTCGGGCCGTATGGGACAAACGCTGATCTCTTTGGTCATGGCCTCTGACAAGATGACGCTGACCGGTGCCATTGAACGTCCCGGCCATGATTGGGTGGGGCGCGACGTGGGTCTGGCCATGGGCGGTGCGGAACTGGGTGTCGTGGTCACCGATGATGCGGCATCCGCCTTGGCCAATGCCGATGCGGTGATTGATTTCACCGCCCCTGTGGCAACACTGGCCTTTGCGGCCCTCGCCGCGCAGGCGGGCATTGTCCATGTCATCGGCACCACCGGCATGAGCGATGATGAAATCGCAGCCCTTGATACGCATGCCACCCGCGCAACGATCATCCGCGCGGGCAACATGAGCCTGGGGGTCAACCTTTTGACGCAGCTGACCAAACGCGTCGCCGCATCGCTGGATGCCGATTACGACATCGAAGTGATTGAGGCGCATCACAATCAAAAGGTCGACGCCCCCTCCGGCACCGCCCTGATGCTGGGCGAGGCCGCAGCCGAGGGGCGCGGCGTGAAACTCTCTGATGTGTCGGACAGGGGCCGCGACGGCATCACCGGTGCCCGCAAACGCGGCGATATCGGCTTTACCGCGATCCGCGGGGGCGACATCATTGGCGAACATGACGTGATGTTCGCAGCCGCCGGCGAACGCATCATCCTGCGCCACGTCGCCTCTGACCGCAGCGTCTTTGCGCGCGGCGCACTCAAGGCGGCGCTCTGGGGTCAGGGCCGCGCGCCGGGGGCCTATGACATGCTGGATGTGCTGGGGCTCTCGACGGCGGAATAAATATTTTTGAAAGGGTGAAACCTTCTTGGGGGTCTATGCGTAAGTTAGTGTGACCTTACCCAAGCGAGTACTATCATGAGAACGTTTGCCACCGTATTCTGCGCAGCTCTGATCGGCTTTGCCGCGCCGGCTTTTGCCGAATTTCAGCAGGTCACATCGCGCGATGATTTCATGGCCCTTGTCACCGGCAAGACCCTGACCCGCCCGCTTGTCAGCATCGAAGTGCTGCCTGATGGCCGCATCGCAGGCAAGGGTGCCGCATGGGAAGTGACTGGTAAATGGTCTTGGGAAAACGGCTATCTGTGCCGAACCTTGGTCTGGGGCGGCGATGATCTGGGCTATAACTGCCAAGAGGTCAAAACCAACGGATCGCAGCTGCGCATCACCTCGGACAAGGGCACGGGCGATTCGGCTGATTTCCGACTGCGCTGACCGGGAGGGTTGATCCGATGGCGACCGGGCAGGGGCCGCAGGCGCAAACACGACCTTCATGAAACGGCGTATCGCTTTGATCGTTGCGTTGGCAGCGGCAAACAGCCTGTGTCTGGCCCTTATTTCTGATCTTATGCTGTTGCGCTGGCCCAATTCGCCGGGTGTTCATCTGGGGGTCACGCTGCACTACCTTTGGATTTTTCTCAGCCTTCAGGGTGGTGCTGCGCTGATCCTGTTTTGCATCCTGCCGCCGATGATGGCGCGTGCGCTTTCGGTCGGTCTGGTCCTTGGCATTGGCGGGTTTCTCTATCCCGGTGGCATGAACCCTGCCTATCTTGCAGTCGTGACCGCCGCCGCGATCCTGTGTTGTCTGCCGTTGCAGCGGCTGCTGACGGCCCGCCATAACCGCTAGAGCTGTCTGCCGCGTGCTGCCCGTTAGAAATCGACCGCGATTCCCTTTTTCTCCCAGTCGCCATAGCGTACAGGCTCTGGCCCGTCGCGCCCGCCCAACTCTGGCGGCAAATTCAGATCGGCGGCTTTCTTGCGGCGCTCTTCGGCCTCTGCCAGCGCGCGCTGGGCGGCGGGTGGCAGGGGATTGGGCGCAGCTGTTGCATCCTCGGCGGTGGCGTCTGGCACCTGATCATCTGTCTTATCTGTCATAGCATCCTCTTGAGGCATCCTACCCTTTGATATACGCCGCAGGGGATGGCGGACAACCCGGATAGGAATGCACCCATGTCACAAACCGGCGTTCAGGCCCGCAGAGGCGCGGTAACCCTCCTTGATATGATCTTGGACGAAGACGAACCGCGTCTGATGTCAGAGGCTTTGGCAGGGGGCGTGCTGGACAAACTGCCGCCCGATGACCGGGCGCGGGCACAACGTCTGGCAACCGAAACATTGCGCGGTCTGGAACGCGCTGACCGGCTGCTGCAAAAACACCTCAGCAAATATCCGCCCCTCTTTGTGCGCAATGTGCTGCGCGTTGGCACGGTTGAACTGTGCAACGGCGGTGCCGCCCACGGTGTGGTCAATGCCATGGTCAACCTGGTGGCGCAGCACAACAAACTGAGCCATCTCAAGGGGCTGACCAACGCCGTCCTGCGCAAGATCGCCGCCGAAGGGCCAGAGGCATGGGCCGCCCTGCGCGCCCCGCGTCTGCCCAAATGGCTGCGCGGCCCGCTGACAGAGGCATGGGGTGCCGATGCCATCGCGGCCATGGAAATCGCGCATTTTGCCGGTGCCTCGCTTGACCTGACCGCCAAGGGCGATGCGCAGGCTCTGGCCGAGGCGGTCAGCGGCACCTTGCTGCCGACCGGAACGGTGCGCGTGACAAATCCCGGACAGGTCTCAACCATGCCCGGTTTCGCGTCAGGCGATTGGTGGGTTCAGGATGCGGCAGCGGCCTTGCCCGTTCAAATCATGGCCCCGCAACCGGGCGAGGCGGTTCTTGACCTTTGCGCCGCACCGGGCGGCAAGACCATGCAACTGGCCGCCGCCGGGGCTTCTGTGACGGCTGTCGACGATTCCGTGCCACGGATGGTCCGGGTCAAGGAAAACCTTGCCCGCGTGGGCCTGACCGCCAAGACGCTGACCAAAGACGCCCGCGCCGTCAAAGGCGCATTCGACGCCATCTTGCTGGATGCGCCCTGCTCTGCCACCGGCACCATCCGCCGCCACCCCGATCTGCCCTACGCCAAGGACGGATCTGAGTTTGGCGATCTGATCGGCCTGCAATCCGAATTGATAGACCACGCATGGACGCTGCTTAAACCTGGCGGGCGCATGGTGTTCTGCACCTGTAGCCTCTTGCCGGACGAGGGCGAAGTGCAGGTCGATGAGGCGCTGGAACGGCACGGGGACATGACCACCGATGCCACAGCCTTTGGTCTGCCCGGCATTGATCCCGCCTGGATCACCACCGAAGGCGGGCTGCGCCTGCGTCCTGATTACTGGTCAGAACTGGGCGGGATGGACGGCTTTTACATCGCGGTCCTGCGCAAGGCAGCCTGACCCTGGATCCTATCCGTCCCTAAATCCCGTCTGGCGGATTTGGCACCGCCAGATAGGCCTGCGCAGGAAGGGCTGTCAGCCCCTTCAGCCCCAGCGTTGAGCGGTCCTGTGGTGCCAGCGCGTCTATCGCCTGCGTGACGGCCGCTGCGGTTGCGGCACGGTTTGTACCCAGGGCTGCAATATAGGGCAGGCCGGGCGTGGGGTTGGTCCATGTCAGCACGCGCAAATCCCGGGCAAAACTGTCGTATCTGGCGATCAGCCGCCATGTCACCGCATCAATCGCGGCAATATCCGCCCGCCCTTCGGCCACCGCGCGGGCCGAATGCACATGGCCATGGGTCTGTACCCTATCAGCAAACCAGAACCCTTCTGCCTGCGCCAGCGCATAGGCCGCCGCATACCCCGATTGCGAAATGGTCTGATTGAACGCAAACCGCGCGGCGCGGTAATCTGCCAGCCGTGCGCGCGGGTCATCCGCGCGCACCACCAGGGCACTGCGGTAATAGCCCGGGTCACATCCCTCTATCCCGAAATCCGGCGTGCCGATCAGGCTGACACTCCCGTGCAGGCGCAACCGGTAGGGCATGCCGCAGGTCTGGCTCAGCACCAGATCGGGGGCCTCCCAGACTGCAAATTCCTCGGCGTCGTTCGACAGGGCCGGCGGCGCATCTATCCCCCGCTCGGCCAGCGCGCCACGGATCAGCTGCCAGTAGCGGCCAAGGGCGGGGTCCAACTCGGGTCGGGCATACATCATCAGGCTGGCGATCATCTGGCATGTTCTCGCAATGTCGAAACCACCGCCAGCCTAGCCACAGCGGCTGGTGAACAACAATACAGATACGGCCAATCCCGCCGAATGTTGTCCCGCCTGCCAAAAAGCGGTGACACCCCGCATCACGCGGTCTATGCTGCGCCAAACGCCATCAGAGCGTCAGCGGCAGGTTGTCTATGTTCAATATTTCATCATTGAAAGCGCGTCGGACGCGGGTTTTGAACGCGCTGCACGCGCGCGCGGCGGCGCGGACCAAGGCCAGCGTCAAAGGTTTCGTGTCATCGCCAGAGCCGCGCACCATCGGCTCTTATGCCCGCGGGCGGCAGCTGACGGCGGGGAATTACCTGTTTGCGGGCACATTGATCAACGCCCCTGACCAGGGGCTTTGGGATATCGCGCCGCCCGATGGGTCCTATGCGGCTGAACTTCAGGGCTTTGCCTGGCTTGATGATCTGGCAGCCGTGGGCGATGTGCCTGCGCGTGCGGCCGCGCAGACCTGGCTTTGGGGCTGGATCGACCTTTACGGCAAAGGGCGCGGGCCCGGCTGGACACCTGATCTGACGGGCCGCCGCCTGATCCGCTGGATCAACCATGCGCTATTCGTGCTGCGCGGTCAGGAATCAGAGCAAAGCAGGATTTTCTACCGCTCGCTTGAACAGCAGACCCAGTTCCTGTCGCGCCGCTGGCGGGCCGCCGCACCGGGCCTGCCGCGCTTTGAGGCGCTGACGGGCCTGATCTATGCGGGCCTGTCGCTTGAGGGCAAGGAGGCGCTGGCGGAACCCGCCATCCGCGCGCTGGCCCGCGAATGCACTCTGCAGATCGACGACCAGGGCGGCCTGCCCACCCGCAACCCCGAAGAGCTGCTGGCCGTCTTTACCCTGCTGACCTGGGCCGCCGCCGCCCTCAGCGATGCAGGGCGCGGCACGCCCAAGGAACATCTGGCCGCGATCGAACGCGTGGCCCCCACGCTGCGCTCCTTGCGCCATTCGGACGGGGCGCTGGCGCGGTTTCACGGCGGCGGGCGCGGGGCCGAAGGCTGGCTGGACCATGCCCTTGCCGCATCGCGCGTCAAGATTGCGCAACCGGGCGGGCTGGCGATGGGCTACGCGCGCCTGTCTGCGGGCCGCACCAGCATCGTGATTGATGCAGCCCCGCCGCCCACGGGTGCCGCTTCGGTCAATGCCCATGCCTCCACCATGGCGTTTGAACTCACCTCGGGGCGCAGGCCGCTTGTGGTCAGCTGCGGCTCTGGTGTGTCCTTTGGACAGGATTGGCGGCGCGCGGGGCGTGCAACGCCCTCCCATTCCACGCTCAGCCTTGGGGGATATTCCAGCGCCCGTCTTGCGGACCCCGATCCCGCCACCGGCAATGAGCAGCTGATCAGCGGCCCCGATCATGTCCCGGTTGAAATTTCGCACGCCACCGACGGCCTGCGGTTTCAGGGCGGGCACAATGGCTATCTGTCCTCGCATGGGCTGACCCATGCCCGCACGCTGGAACTGACCCTTGATGGGCGCGGGCTGGCTGGCGAAGACCTGCTTCTGGCGCTGGACCAACCTGACAAGCGGCGCTTTGACGCGGTGCTGGATGCAGGCCAGCTCAAAGGCATCGACTTTCACATCCGCTTTCATCTGCACCCCGATGTGGATGCCACCCTTGATCTGGGCGGTGCTGCCATCTCGATGGCGCTCAAAAGCGGCGAAGTCTGGGTGTTTCGCCATGATGGCACCCATAAATTGGCTTTGGAACCGGGGGTTTACCTTGAAACCACCCGTCTGAAACCGCGCGCGGCACAGCAAATCGTACTCTCCGGCAGGGCATTTACCTATGCCACGCGGGTCAGGTGGTCCTTGTCCAAAGCGCAGGAAACTGCGATTGGCGTGCGTGACTTGTCTATGGACGAGCCTTATCTCGACGAAGACTGACCAAAGGACCCTGACGATGCCCGATCTTGCCCCTGTTAAACGCGCCCTGCTATCTGTTTCTGACAAGACCGGATTGGTCGAACTGGGACAGGCCCTTGCCGCCCATGGCGTTGAACTGCTCAGCACCGGGGGCACTGCCAAGGCGCTGCGCGACGCAGGCCTCGCGGTCAAGGACGTGGCCGAGGTCACAGGCTTTCCCGAGATGATGGATGGACGCGTCAAGACCCTGCACCCGCTGGTGCATGGCGGCCTGCTGGCCCTGCGCGACAATGCCGATCACGTGGCAGCCATGGACGCACATAACATCGGCGGCATCGATCTGGTGGTCGTCAACCTCTATCCGTTTGAGGAAACCGTCGCCAAAGGTGCGGCCTATGACGAGGTGATCGAAAACATCGACATCGGCGGCCCTGCCATGATCCGCTCTGCCGCCAAGAACCACGGTTTTGTAAATGTTGTCGTCGATACCGAAGACTACGCCGCCGTGATCGAGGAACTGGCCGCCCATGCAGGCCAGACCACCTATGCCCTGCGCCAGCGTCTGGCCCAGACCGCCTATGCGCGCACCGCCGCCTATGACACGGCGGTCAGCACATGGATGGCCGCGCAGGTGGGCGGCACGCCCCGCCGCCGCACCTTTGGCGGCACGCTGGCCCAGACCCTGCGCTATGGCGAAAACCCGCATCAGCAGGCGGCCTTTTATACCGATGGTTCCAACCGCCCCGGCGTGGCCACCGCCCGCCAGCATCAGGGCAAGGAATTGTCCTACAACAACATCAACGACACCGACGCCGCCTTTGAACTGGTCAGCGAATTTGCCCCCGAAAACGGCCCGGCCTGCGCGATCATCAAACACGCCAACCCCTGCGGCGTGGCCACCGGCACCACAATGGTAGAGGCCTATACCCGCGCCTTTGATTGTGACCGTACCTCCGCCTTTGGCGGGATCATCGCGCTGAACCAGACGCTGGACGGCGAAACCGCCGAAGCGATCAGCGGCATCTTTACCGAAGTTGTCATCGCCCCGGATGCGGATGCCGATGCGCTCGCGATCTTTGCCAAAAAGAAAAACCTGCGCCTGCTGACCACCGATGGTCTGGCCATGCCAGATGCGGCGCAACTGACCGCGCGACAGGTTTCGGGCGGCTGGCTGGTACAGGACAAGGACGTGGGCCGCATCACCCGCGATGACCTCAAGGTCGTCACCAAACGCAGCCCGTCTGAGCAAGAGCTGAGCGATCTGCTCTTTGCCTGGACCGTGGCCAAACACGTCAAATCCAATGCCATCATCTACGTCAAGGATGGTGCCACCGTCGGCGTCGGTGCCGGCCAGATGAGCCGCGTTGACAGCACACGTATCGCGGCCCGCAAGGCGCAGGACATGGCCGAAGCCATGGGCCTGCCCGCACCGCTGACCATGGGTTCTGTCGTGGCCTCTGATGCGTTCTTTCCTTTTGCAGATGGTTTGATCACGGCCGCAGAGGCGGGTGCGACCGCATTGATCCAACCCGGTGGCTCGATGCGCGACGACGAAGTGATCGCGGCGGCAGATGAGGCCGGTTTGGCGATGGTCTTTACCAACATGCGCCACTTCCGGCACTAAGGGGGGGTCATGCGTCTCCTCTTCTGGTCGGCCTTTGCCGCTTTTTTTATAGATCAAGCCAGCAAATATGTGGTCATCCACATGTGGGAACTGTGGCGCATCGGCGAGATCAAGGTGCTGCCGCCACTACTGAACCTGCGCTATGGCGAAAACCGTGGCGTGAACTTTGGTCTGGGCGACGGGATGAGCATCGGATTGCTGGTCGTGCTGGCGCTGGTGATCTGCGGTGCCATCCTGATCTGGGCGCTGCGGGCCGGTTTGGGCAAATGGGCGATGATTTCTGCGGGTCTTTTGATCGGCGGGGCGCTGGCCAATGTGGTCGACCGGCTGATCTATGGTTACGTGCTGGATTTCCTCAACAATTCCTGCTGCGGTCTGAACAATCCCTTTGTCTATAACCTTGCGGATGTGTTCATTTTTGCCGGTGCGATCGGTCTGATTTTCCTGGCCGAGGACAAACCAAAGTCACCAAAGAAAAAACTTAAGTGACATTGCCCGCCTGACTGCGATATTGAAGACGCAACCCGAATGGAGACGACCCATGCGCCGCATCGTATTTCTTGTCCTGATCCCGCTGGTTTTATCCGCCTGCGCCAACAAGGGACTTCGCGATCTGCGTAACCCCTCCAACGGACCTGATGAATTCATGATCCAACCGGCCAAGCCGCTTGAGGCACCTGCCAGCTACAGCACGCTGCCGGTGCCCACGCCGGGCCAGGGCAACCTGACCAGCCGTTCCGCCCTGAACGAAGGTATCGTGGCCTTTGGCGGTCGTCCCGAAGCCGCCGATGCGGGCATTCCCGCCCGCGACGGCGCATTGGTCCAGCACGCCAGCCGCATGGGCGTGGCGGCCAATATCCGCGAGGAACTGGCCGAAACCGACGCGCAGTTCCGCAAGCGCAAGGCGCGGTTCACCCAGTTCCGACTGGTCCCCGTGGACCGCTATAATCAGGCCTACAGCGGTCAAACCCTGAACGCCGACAACGAAGCCGCCCGCTGGCGCAACGCGGGTGCGCGCACCCCGTCCTCTCCGCCCGCAAACTAAGGCCGCAGCACTTCTTGCTGCGCATCCCACCTTACAAATTTGTTATCGACCTTGAATGTCGAGCGCAGGCGCGTACTTCAATCCCAGACAAGTCAATCAAAGGACGGATGATGTTCAGACTGCCGACCCTCGCGGCCGCATGCGCGTTGCTATTCTCTCCTGTCGCAGGCATGGCCGCCGACAGTGAACAGGTGACCTATTTCACGCTCGATAACGGCATGGAGGTCGTCGTGGTCGAAGACCACCGCGCCCCTGCGGTACAGCAGATGGTCTGGTACCGTGCCGGATCGGCGGATGAACCCAAAGGGTCCTCAGGGGTGGCGCATTTTCTGGAACATCTGTTGTTCAAGGCCACCGACAAGATGGAATCGGGCGAATTTTCGGCCACCGTCGCCGCCAACGGGGGGCGCGACAACGCCTTTACCAGCTATGACTACACCGCCTATTTTCAGCGCGTCGCCGCAGACCGTCTGGAACTGATGATGCAGATGGAAAGCGACCGGATGAAAAACATCCGCCTCACGCCCGAAAACATCCGCACAGAACGCGACGTGATCATCGAAGAACGCAACCAGCGGACTGAAAACAGCCCCGGCGCATTGTTCAACGAACAACTGAATGCCGCGCAATATCTCAACCACCGCTACGGCGTGCCCGTGATCGGCTGGCGCCACGAGATGGAAGCGCTGGATCTGGACGATGCATTGAGCTTTTATGAAACCTACTACTCCCCCAACAACGCCATTCTGGTCGTCTCGGGTGACGTGGAGCCCGAGGCGGTTCGCGCGCTGGCCGAAAAATACTATGGTGCCATCCCGGCCAACCCCGATTTGCCCCCGCGCCTGCGAACCCAAGAGCCGCCGCAAACCGCAGCACGGCGTCTGACCTTTTACGACGCACGTGTCGCCCAGCCCTATGTCACACGGTCCTACCTCGCGCCCGAACGCGATCCCGGCGCGCAGGAAAAGGCGGCGGCCCTGACCATCCTGTCTGAAATCCTGGGCGGCGGCACCACGTCGTTTTTGGCCGAAAAGCTGCAGTTCGACACGCAGGTCGCCACCTATACCGGTGCCTTTTATCGCGGCGCATCTTTGGATGACACGACCTTTACGCTGGTGGTCGTGCCCGCCGCCGACGTGACCTTGCAGCAGGCCGAAGATGCGATGGACGCGGCCCTTGCCAGTTTCATGCAGGACGGCGTGGACCAAGCGCAGCTTGACCGGATCAAACTGCAAACCCGCGCCGAACAGATCTATGCCCGCGATGACGCAGAAAGCGTGGCCAACCGCTATGGCCAGGCGTTGGCCATCGGGCTGACAGTGCAGGATGTGCAGGACTGGCCCAAGGTGCTGGATGCGGTGACCGCCGATGACATCATGCAGGCTGCCGCCGAAATTTTTGACCGCCGTACCTCCGTCACCGGATGGCTCATGAAAGAGGAGGCCGCGCAATGAAGGTCTTTTACGCCCTTGCCCTGACAACCCTGACATTTCTGGCAGCCCTGCCTGCCCGCGCAGAGGTGAACATCCAGTCCGTCACCAGCCCCGGCGGCATCACCGCCTGGCTGGTAGAGGAACATTCAATCCCCTTCGTGGCGCTTGAAATCCGCTTTCGCGGCGGTGCCTCGCTTGATCCTGCGGACAAACGCGGTGTCACCAACCTGATGACGGGTCTGCTGGAAGAAGGGGCCGCTGACATGGACGCCCGCGCCTTCAGCCGCGCACAGGAAGAACTGGCAACCTCCTTTGACTTTGATCTGTCGCGCGACAGCCTGTCCGTCTCCGCCCGCTTTCTGACCGAAAACCGCGCGGCCTCCGTGGCGCTGCTGCGTGCCGCCCTGCAAGAGCCGCGTTTTGACGACGCCGCGATTGAACGGGTGCGCGGGCAGGTCCTGTCCGTGATCCAGTCGGACCTGAAAGACCCCAACGACATCGCAGCCGACGCATTTGCCAAAATGGCCTACGGTGATCACCCCTATGCCTTTGCGACCAACGGCACGGCCGAGAGCGTCGCGGCATTGACCCGCGACGACCTGCTGGCAGCCCACCGCGCGGTTCTGGCACGCGACCGGATCTACGTCGGTGCCGTGGGCGACATCACCGCGCAGGAACTGGGCGCTCTGCTGGATGAGCTGTTGGGCGATCTGCCCACCACCGGTGCCCCCATGCCGCCGCGCGCAGAGGTGTCGATCCCGCCCGGCGTAACGGTCGTGGATTTCGCTACGCCGCAATCCGTGGCGCTGTTCGGCCAACCCGGCATCGCCCAAAGCGATCCTGACTTCTTTGCCGCGCTGATCCTGAACCAGATCCTGGGCGGCGGTTCTTTCGAAAGCCGCCTGATGAACGAGGTGCGCGAAAAGCGTGGCCTGACCTATGGTGTCTATTCCTACCTGATGACGCGCGATCTGGCGAATGTGTACATGGGGCAGGTCAGTTCGGCCAATGACCGTATCGCGCAGGCCATTGCGGTGATCCGCGATGAATGGGCCAAGGCCGAGGCCGAGGGCGTGACCGAACAGGAACTGCGCGACGCCAAAACCTATATCACCGGGGCCTATCCGCTGCGCTTTGACGGCAACGGCCCGATCGCGAACATCCTTGTGGGGATGCAGATGCTGGGCCTGCCCATCGACTATATCGCCACCCGCAATGACAAGGTGGAGGCGGTTACGATGGCCGACATCAAACGCGTCGCACAAGAGCTGCTTGAGCCTGAGAACCTGCATTTCGTGGTCGTGGGTCAGCCCGAGGGGCTGGAGACCACAGCCGGCAACTAAAGTGCGCTAAATGCTAATTGTAAACAATGGGTTAACGCACCACATAGGGGCTTGATTCCACACGAAAACACAGGGCTGTCCCGGCGGGGACAGCCCTGTGTCTTGTTCGGCCCCCGCGCTATGCGGCGGCCTGTTGGACGGTATCACTCGCCATAGGGCACCCAGACATTCTTGACCTCGGTTGCGGCCTGAAGAAAGGCGTGCCCCTCGCCTGGCGCACCCATCCAGTCACGGGCATGACCATTGTTGACCCATGTCCGTTTCAGGTTTGACGCGGCACCTTTTTCGACAATGGCGCTCAGCGCTGGGGCACCAAAGCACCAGACCGCATCAACATCCAAATGCCGCGCCAAAGGATCGGCAAGATCACCTTGCGGCCCGGTCAGGATGTTCACCACACCGGCTGGCACATCAGAGGTTTCAAGGACCTGAATGAAATCGGTCGCCGCCAGCGGAAAGGGTTCGGATGCGCATAGGATCACCCGGTTGCCCATGGCAATCGCGGGGGCCATGCAGGAAATCAGGCCCAGCAGCGGGGCCTCGGCGGGGCAGAGCGCGCCGATCACACCCACCGGTTCCTTCATCGCGATGGCCACACCCCGGATCGGCACGCCGTGCACCTGCCCGTCGTATTTGTCGGCCCAGGCCGCATAGGTGAACAGACGCCGGACACAGGCCGCGACCTCTTTTTCACCACCCTTGCCGCCCTGCAGGGCATCCAGCCGATGGGCGAATTCATCCCGCCGCGCATCGAGGTTTTCAGCGATGTAATACAGGATCTGCGCCCTCAGATGCCCCGTGGTGCCCGACCAGCCCTTGGCCGCCTGCGCGGCCTCTACGGCATTGCGCACATCCTTGCGGCCCGCGACGCTGGCATGGCCCAGCAAATGGGTGGATTTCCCCCAGACAGGTACCGAATAGCCGCCATCGGGCCGCGCCTGTTTGCCCCCGATATACAGCTTTGCGGTCCGGTCGATGCCGTCCACGGGGCCACGGCCATTGCCCTCAAAGGGGCTGATCTCTTTTAACGGCTTCAGGGAACCTTTGGGTTTGGTATAGGCGGTCAGCCCCTCCCAGCCCCCCTCGCGGCCAAAGCCGCTTTCGCGGACCCCGCCAAAACCTGCGGCGGCATCCAGCATATTGGTGCCATTGACCCAGACCACGCCGGCGGCCAGCTTGGGGGCCATGTCTAACGCCAGGTTGATGTTCTCGGACCAGACCGACGCGGCCAGACCGTAGCGGGTGTTATTGGCCAGCTGCACGGCCTCTTGCGGGGTGCGAAAGGTGGTTGAGACAAGGACCGGGCCAAATATCTCTTCCTGCATCAAGGTATCTGCGGGGTTCAGCCCGGTGATCAGCGTGGGCGGATAGAAATTGCCGCCCTCAGGCAGTGCCGTTGCGGCCACATGGGTTTCCCCGGCGGTGTTGCGGGCCACCATGTCGGACACGGTCTGCAATTGCACGGGATCAACCAGGGTGCCCAAATCCACGCTCTTGTCCAGCGGGTTGCCCATGCGCAACTTGTCCATCCGCGCGCGCAGCTTGGCATAAAACATATCCGCGACGGGTTCATGCACCAGCAGACGCGACCCTGCACAGCAGACCTGACCCTGATTGAACCAGATGGCATCGACCAACCCTTCGACGGCTGAATCCAGATCGGCGTCATCGAAAACGATATAGGCGGATTTGCCGCCCAGTTCGAGGCTGAGCGCCTTGCCTGATCCTGCGGTTGCCGCGCGAATCTGGCGGCCCACGGCGGTCGATCCGGTAAAGGCGATCTTGTCCACATCGGCGGCCACGATCATTTCACCGACCGCACCGTCACCGGTGACAATGTTCACCACGCCCTTGGGCACGCCCGCCTGCTGGCAGATATCGGCAAACAACAGCGCTGTAAGCGATGTATATTCCGCAGGTTTCAGCACCACGGTATTGCCCATCGCCAGCGCTGGCGCGACCTTCCATGCCAGCATCAGCAGGGGAAAGTTCCACGGAATGATCTGGCCGCAGACCCCCAGCGCCTCGGCACCGGGCAATTCGGTTTCCATCAGCTGGGCCATGCCAGCGTGGTAATAGAAATGCCGCTGCGCCAGAGGCACGTCAATGTCGCGCGCCTCGCGGATGGGTTTGCCGTTGTCCAGCACTTCCAGCACCGCAAAGAGGCGGGCGTGTTTCTGCAACAGCCGCGCGATCGCATAGAGCACCCTGGCACGCCCGTGACCTCCCAGCTTTTGCCAGCCGGGCTGTGCCTTGCGGGCCGCGCTGACGGCGTTGTCCACATCGGCCTGGCTGGCCTGACTGAGGCTGGCCAGCACCTCGCCCGTGGCCGGGTTCTTGCTGTCGAAACCGTCGGTGGGCGCGGTAAAGCTGCCGTTGATGAACTGGCCAAAGCGGCCGCCCTGATCGACGATCCATGCCAGCGCCTCTGCGGCGGATTCAGGGGCCGTGCCATAGTCCATCGTCTCGAAAATATCCGCCACGCTCATTGCTCTACCTCATTCGAAAGTCGGGGTCCGCTTGCATTAGCTTGTCGCATGGCGATAGCCTGCGGAATAATTGCCGGTCACATGATGCTCCAGTTGCCGCTCTATGTCATTGAGCAGCGATGACGCGCCAAAGCGGAACAGGTCAGGGCGCAGCCAGCGGTCGCCCAACTCTTCCTTGATCAGCGACAGATAGGTCACGGCGTCCTTGGCCTTGGAAATGCCGCCAGCGGGTTTATAGCCCACGCGGATGCCGGTGCGGTCGTAATAGTCGCGGATGGCGCGGATCATCACCAGGGATACCGGCAGCGTGGCATTCACGCTTTCCTTGCCGGTAGAGGTCTTGATGAAATCGGCACCCGCCATCATGCAGACCAGCGATGCCCGCGCCACGTTGCGCAGCGATCCCAGCTCACCGGTTGCCAGGATGGCCTTGACATGCGCCTCGCCACAGGCGGCGCGAAAGGCCTGCATTTCGGCGTAGAGGGCCTGCCAATCGCCCGACAGCACATGGCGGCGCGAAATCACGATGTCGATCTCGCGCGCGTCGGCGGCGACGCTCATTTCTATTTCCTTGATGCGCAGCGCCAGTGGCGACAGCCCCGCGGGGAAACCCGTGGACACCGCAGCGACGGGAATATTTGTGCCCGCAAGGGCGGCAAGCGCAGGCGCGATCATCTCATGGTAGACACAAACCGCCCCGGTGGTGATCGGACCCATCCCCAGCGCGTCCAGCAGCGCGGGGGCCACGGGCTGGCGGGCCTTGGCACACAGCCGTTCCACCCGCCGCGCTGTATCGTCACCCGACAGCGTCGTCAGATCAATGCAGGTGATGGCCCGCAGCAGCCATGCCGCCTGATGCGCCTTTTTCACGGACCGCCGGGTGCCGATGGTCGCGGCACGCCGCTCTATCGCAGAGGTGTTCGCCTGTGCATTCAGCACCCAGTTCAGATCCAGCGGCATGCCGGGATTGCGGGGCTCTGTCACCTGGGGCAGATGGGGTGTCGCGGTGGCATGCAGGCTTTGGGTTGGGGTAGTGGCCATGGGCGTCTCCGGTCCATTCAGAGATGCAAGGTGCCATGGGCACGCCCGCTTTGGCAAGCAGGGCTGACGCGAGGTCCTGTGCCGGGGACCTGACCCTAGCTGCCGCGATAGGTGGAATAGCCGAAAGGCGACAGCAGCAAGGGCACGTGATAATGGGCATCCGGGTCAGAGATACCAAAGCGGATCGGGATCTGGTCAAGAAACCGAGGCGCTTCTGGCGGGGTGCCGGTGGCGTCCAGATAGGCACCGGTTTCAAACAGCAGCTCATAGGTGCCGGTGGCAAAGCCATCTGCGGGCAGGATCGGGCTGTCGGTGCGTCCGTCGGCATTGGTGACCATCTGTGCCAGTTGGTGTCGCGCCGCACCATCCAGCCGAAACAGCGTGATGCGCAGGCCCGCAGCAGGCAATCCGCGCGCGGTATCCAGAACATGTGTGGTCAGATATCCGTCAGCCATCATTCAGTCCTTTTCAGCGGCAGGGTCAAAGTCGCTCCATTTGCCCGCTTTATCGCCCGACAGACAAGACGAAATGCGGGAAATCGAATCAATTCGGCTCCGATTCGATTTTTTTCACAAACCGATTCGTTTTTGCTTTGACGAAGCGAATCATCCTTTGCATATATGGACGGCTTTGTTGCACAAATCGGGTGAAGGACGTTCTCCCCCTTTCCCCAGACGCACTTAGCCTACAGGTTCCGTGACAGGTATACCAAGAGCAGTGTAGCGAT
>Ga0213868_10000422_pt1 | contig 39705 bp, 23 predicted proteins | sample PICome_9_FD_160087 | JGI IMG/M metagenome (GOLD analysis project Ga0213868, IMG submission 160087) | Coastal seawater microbial communities near Pivers Island, North Carolina, United States - PICO127 | ecosystem: Environmental > Aquatic > Marine > Coastal | place: USA: North Carolina...
CAAGGACTCCAACATTAAGGTTGAGAATCCGTGAGGGTTCTATGTTCTTCAGGTCAGCCGTTGATACCTTAGCGATTGATGTCATTGCATTAGTTCAGTGTCTGATAAGCAGTATCGATTTGAATGAATGCGATTCGATATGTTGGATGAACCTTCGGCCTTCGGTGAAATGAAATTGAGGTGTGTGACAGCTGACGGAGATTACGGTGGATAGGCTTTTTATTTTTTCCATATTCATCATATTTCTAAAACACGAAGAGACAATCACAATATTTATTTCATAGCTGAACTTTATTTCCAATTTAGACATTTCAACTTGAGTCAGTCGACTTATGAAGAAATTAGATTTATTCAATTTCTATTGTGCTTTCCACTCGCGCTCTTTTATTTCCATTCGCAGAATCGCCTGACGATCCAGGTACAAGCCTCTTTTTTGAATTTTGAACCTCTTTGTCTTCCAGCAATTTCCATGTACCATCGCGATGGATTCGAACTTTATCCCGGGTGGCACTTACTTCTTCGCGGTGTTCCTCTAATATTTTACTAAGATATCCATCTACTACCAAGTCCTCTACTGCGACAAATTCTTCGCAGATGGCACATCTCCATCTCGGCCCAGAAATAGGCTCGTTGGTTTTCAGATAAACTGAAAGGTCGAAACATTGCATATGTTGACAATGCTTACCACGAACTGGGACATGTATGGCAGTCTTGCTCACAGTGCATAAAAGGCTGCAGATTGTTTGCTTATTATCCGAATTTGTATCGGATTCATCCTCGTCGTCGCTATCATCAAGAACAAAAGTTTGATGTTCATCCAACTTTTTCTGCCACAAAGCTAGACCCTCTTCAAAAGACAGCTGTTGTATGCTTTTAGGATCCCCTGGTGTCATACATCGCTGAAACAAAGCGTCGGGTGAAATGTATTCGCAAACAGCAAGTTGAATGCCGTATGAATCCGGATCTTTGGTGCTCATGGTAATAGAAATAGACGATGACGCAGAAAGCAATCCTGTCATGTCTAATGGAAAAGACAAGCCCTTCCATAATGCCTCATCGTGAGATTGCTGTTTTCTTTGTTGGATAGGTACTAATCTACCATTTACTTCTACAAGCGTTCCTTTAGGCCATAAATGAATGTCGGCCCTAGCTTTCTTGTATTCTTCTTTAATTTTGGATGGAAGACATCGAAGTATGAGTCTCTGTTCACCGTTTGAAGGTGTTCCTGTTGTAGATCTTAACCAAGATATCTTTGAATGCTTTTCTTTAACTGCCCCCGTGAAAGTCCATATGCTCTTGATGTCACAATTTCCATACGCAGGTGTAGTCTGTTGACCAACTTCTCTCTCTCCAAACTTGATTTTCGTAAGATCTTCAGCGATAGTCCAAAATGGCTCCCACTTTTCGAGTCTGCAATCGAAGTCATGGCTATTGGAATTGAATTCGGTACATTGTAACACCCCATGGCAATCTGAGTTCAATTCATTTTTTTTGGAAAACACCTTAAGCGGAATCTTTCTAGCGTATTTTGCCAGGGAAGCTGAAGATGTAAATGAAGTGGTTCCTTGTTGCAAGTCCGGTTGGATGATTGTAGAAATAGACTGGTGACGAAACAAGTCGAATTCAGCCTTTGAAAATATTGGCGGACGCTTTCTCATGGAAGAAGAACTTGGTGCTTTAATCTTGGCTATGGCACGCTCTAATACAGATTTGTCGATAGTATGAACCAACTTTGTTGAATCATTTTGTTGTGTCTCCTTGTCCTTAGAAGCGGGTCCATTCACGTCCTCTTTGACTGGTATTAGTTTCGCATTTGAAGATACTTGAGTATTCTCATTCTTATTCAAGGATGATGATGGTTCATCGTCAATGATTTCAACGGATGAATCATCGTCATCATATTCATACTCATTTTTCTTTTGACTCAACACACCTCCCATGGTGCCTCCTTTTGTAGTAGTTGAGACTGTAGCTGCTTGCTTTGCTTCTAATTGTTTCTGTTTCTCCGCTTCTTCTTCCCTCTGTATAGCTGCTGCTTGAGCACGTCTCAACTCTTCAATGACACGATTCTGAACTTCCTTCTCTTTCCGTTCTTTTTCTAGTTTTTTCTGTGCTTCTTCCTTGGATATTCTCTCACTCTCTCTTTGTGCCTTTTCCTTTTCTAATTCTGCTCTTCTCTTCTCCTCAAAATGCTTTTTTTGAATGGGGTCTTCACCTATACTTTCCGTATAATCTATATAAACAACGTCTATAATCCGCAAAACTTCTTGGAATCTGCTTAATGCACCTTTACGTGTTTGTCCTTTGTATCTTGTATCGACAGATTTGTAGAAGTTCTCGCAAATCAAATACTTTATAATAGAAATATATTCCAATTGTTTCTTTGGCTTTTTACTCGGAAGATCTTTGAAAAGTTTCGATATGTATTTAGATAATATACTACTACCCTCTACAAGAGTAAACGCAGTTTGTAGGCTTTCCAAGGGAAGCAAATTGAGTTGGGCAGACCTTCGAATTAACAAACGTTCAAAAAGCCCAAGGACCTGAGGACTTGCTGATTCTGGTGGATCTCTTGGTTGAAGTATTTCGTTGTACAGTGGAGAAGGTTCAATGCCCGGTCTAGACATGTGGTTTGTGTATCGCTCGCTAGCTACTTGCTTAGTAGAGTTTGTATTGTGTGTGTGTGTGTGTAAAAGGGTAAAAGGTGAGGCGGGTGGCGGGTGGCGGGCAATCCACAATTGATTTTGCCCGATAAATACCGGTTACGAATTACGGACGCTCTTCCTCCAACAACCAACAACCAACTTCAAATTCCAACTTCAACTCTACACCCATAAAATGCCTCCATGATGAGTCGCCTCTTCAAATTATACTTAGAACGCTTGAAAACGCATCCATTGAGTACAAATGCGACAACTTCTGGATTTCTTATGATAATTGGTGATATCATAGCACAAAAGATTGAAGCCCAAGAACAGACAACTGAAGCAGCGGAACAACATGAAAAATTGTGTGTTATTGGACAATTGGATCCTTCTGTAAAGGTTCAACGTAGAGTTAGTCTCAGAAGATACCTTAGTCAGGATCCTAATGGAAAAGTGAGAGAATTCAGTCATGTACCAAGTCATCCTGATAATGAACCAACTACAGGGCTGAATAGTCAAAGACTCAGGGAGGAAGTTCAAAATATCGACTTTGTAAGAAGTGCAACCATGGCAGGATTTGGTGCAGCCGTTGCTACACCCGGTTACATGCTACTTTGGAGATGGGCCGATAGAATGTTTCCACAAAAGACGGCTCTGACAGTTTTGTACAAGGTAGTATTATCTGCGCTGTACAGTGTACCCAACAATTTGATGTTTTTTCTATATGGAACGAGTGTGCATTATACCATTGAATTCATTGGTGATTATGCAAGGAAAAGGAAAGAAATGGCTCTTGACAGTGAAGAATTGGATCTTCCACCATATGATATCAAACAAATGCTTCATAATTGTAAACAAAAGTTGGATGCTGAGTTTCAAACAACTATAATCAACAGTTTGAAAGTGTGGCCACTAGCCAATGGGATTAATTTTGCAGTAATGCCATCTCATATGCGCCCAGTTTTCATGAATTGTATATCCGTTTGTTGGAACTGCTATATGAGTATAGTTCAACACCGTGATATTATTATTATTGAAGAGAATCTGGAAAGTGATCCTATCAACATTCGAATAAAATGAAAGGATCAATACTTTTTTTTCTCAGGAGTATAGAATACATGTTACATGTCTAATTATTATCGGATGTAGATGACGAGTATATGATCCCTTTTTCGTTCAAGTCATGTTTTAACCTTATACAAAATGTCATCTATGCTTCCTCATCTTCTTCTGTCGTACTGACTTCATGCATTTGGACACTGCTGGCAGCATTGTAATCCTCAAAGCAAGATGCTAATACTGAAAATGCAGCCAAAAAGCTGCCCCATGTAAAGTAATATACTGTCAATAGGTGTAATAGAATGGATAGTGTTAGAACAACATACTTAGCAAAAATGACAATACAAAAAGAATGAGACTTACAATTTCCAAGTGGAGATCCAGGGCCATTGGGAGCAGTAATGAATGCAACTCCAAAACCATATAGAATCACCAATAAAAATGATACACCAGTCTCTAGAAGAAAAGGAGCCTTACTTGTGGCAATTTTCAACCCAACAATACCCACAGATGATAAGGTCGAAATAGCACCGAGAATAATTCCAAATACCGACCGGCTACATACACTCGGATTGCCACCACCACCGCACATCGTATCATAGTAATTTGCAGATGCGCCCATCACAACCAGGGACGTCGAAAGTAGTGCTGACCATGCCGTCAATCTCACTGAACGATTTCTAATTTCACCTGTAACATCGACTCCAAATACATCCCTTAGATAACTGATGAGAAGAATCACACTACAGATAAATCCTGCCCAACTGAAATAATACAAGTTACCGTTCTGCACAGCACCATATTCATCCACGGCCAATCCATGTCGACTATCCGTCACTACAGCCACAGTGGCAACCCAAAAGGCTGCTAGAATTAAACAAAGAACTCCTTCCGCTTTTTGACCAACGAACAAAATGGATGCAGTTGCATTGAAATGTGCAATTACAACAACGAGTGTAAGAGCGAATGTCATGGCGGAGCAAAATACAGACCATTTTTCTGCAGATTTTGATTGTGTGTTGTAATCTGGATCTTTGACCTGTCGATTCACGAACGACGAATGTGTTAGTTTCGATTGGAAATCAAGTAAAATGAAAATCTATGCAAAGTATGCATTCCTTTCCATTCTTACAAGAGTAGTATATATAATAATCTTTCATGTGATGGAGCCAACTTACAACTTCAACGATGGAGCCAAGGGTGATTGTAGAAAATACGAGGAATGCAGTCCATAGAGAGAAGCGAGGAGATCTAGCGTTGGGTTCGTCTTGCATATTTCAAATTTCTGATTTGGAGTTACTGATGATAAGAAGAGAATATGCTGGATGCTGGAATGGTGAAAACAAGAAACAAAATACGATGCGGAGTGCGGAGTCTAGCTAAAAATCTCGAAAAATGAGATGTAAAATGGATCTTGTGGGGGATTTTTAGTCGAATTTTTCTCATGTTTGTGGATCTAGCTAGCTACGAGCTACGAGATAGGAAATAGGAAGAGGAAGGAACGAGGAACGAGATGCATCCATGACTTTTTAAACAGTTGAGTCCTTCCTTGTTTTTATGCAAGAATCTGAACATTCCCTCCATACTAACCATGATATCACGAACAGAATCTGGTCGATTTAAGGTTAGTCTAACTTGAAATTCTGAGCTTTCGATCAATATGGATTTCAAATGTACGAGTTGACTCTAACGTCTTTACTTTATGCTGCAGCTATATGCTTTCTATCTCGCATTTACAGTTATTGTCCTCATTTCACTTACTATATTCGATAAAAATGTAAGTCTTGCTGTGTTTTTTTTAGATCATTGTGAAATCTTTTTGAGTGCCTAATCTTATGTTTTGAACACATATGTAATCTCTTCTACTCGTGTAGGCAGTACAAAATGCTGAAGCGAGCAAAACAGACAAAGGATGGTCTGTTGCTTTATCAGTACTCAATTGTATCCTTTTGGTGGCTGTACTTACAGCTCATATTACCACTACATTACGAATATTCATTGGGACTCGGATAGAAGGTCTTATCATAGTTGCCCTTGTCATCTTCTCGACTATCCTCGTTTCAACAATCACATCCCCAGAACGAGGTCTTGCAGTTGACAAAGATGGTGCGATTTACAGTGGTAATATGTACTACTTTGGATGGGCGGGTTTTATCAATGGAGTTGTCGTTGCAAGCTCTTTCATAGAAAGCGTTTATGGTATTAACGTGAGGAATTCTATGCGGTCGAACTCGACATCCTTCACTTATTGGGTCGCCTTACTAGCTGCGATGCTCGTTGAAATGGGAACATCATCCGATATTTACAATAGAAACTGTGATGTTCAGGACAAACCCCAACCTTTCTGTCAGAGGACTGTGCTTGCGATCTCTATTGGTACGATTGGTGTACTTCTCTCATTGGTGATTGTTGCGATGAAAATGGTATGTGGGGCGGCACCTTTTCTTTTGGAAGCTGGAACTGCGAGTTTTTTATTCGCCATGTGTGTCATGGAACTTGCATATGTTACAGATGCGCAAGGTCCTGGTGCAGCTTTAGGGAACTTGTATTACTTTAGTTGGCTCTCGTTCCTCTTGACATTTATGGTAGGGAAAGCTTGTTATGAAGAATACGTTGAGGCTCAAGAAATTGTTGAACAACAGCAACAGACAGCCAATCAACCCATGCCAACTCTAGACAATGTGGTTGATGATATAGATGAAGATGGAGAAGTGCAGGGGGTGCGCAAAGTTCCTGATGAAGATGAAGTAGATATCTGAATCATTTCCAGGTTTCAATATACATATCTTACTAAACATTATCTTTTTATTGATACAACTATTGTAGAAGTTGACTCGTGAGTGCATTTTGATGGACATGCATTATCTTTCCTACCTCACCTATAGATTCAGGAGATATGATACAATAAAAACAACGTTTACATGGATCAGGATCGTACATAAGCGAAATGGTGATGAACATTTGCTGGGTACATGATCTAAAATGAATACATGGAACGGATAAGGATATGTACAACTCTTCGTCTCCGTCAGAGTTGTCAACGAATTCTTCATAGAGAGCTATAACAAAGATTTCATGCAGCTTTGGTAGCTCAGAGGGAGAAACGAGATCAAATATTGTCATCGTGGTCAAGGACTCCAAGGAATTGTGACCGATCATTTTTACAAACGTACTGTTCCCTGTACACCATAGACGTTGAATACATTTGACAATTAGGAAACTTTCTTTCGAGACAATGACGAAAACTTCAAAATTGATACTTACATGCACAAAGTCTGCCTCCAGGAGTGGCAAGAACCTGTGGAATACGGCTTGAGGAAAAGATAAAGTCGAAGGCGCTTCTATCTTCTGATATAGCATCGTCATCGCATGGCCATTTTATCGTGTTTGTTCGGGTCATATTACGAACTTCATCTGAATCTTCATTTCGACAATTCAAGACGTTACTGTTTATGTGCTTGTGAATGCTTTCCAAATTCTTCTCTTGGGCGATGTTGAATTGATTCTGATTCTGGTTCCGCGGAGTTAGTTTAGGATGAAAACCATTTACAATAACACCTCTCATGAACGGATTTATTTCAGTGATTGGCATCGGTTCATCACAACGTTCATCAACCAAATGGTATCGAGTTAGTTCAGAATCCTTCCTAGAATTTCGGTAAGAAGCTTCAATGACAACTTTGTCAACGCTTATCGCTTGTATTTCAATATGTTTTAGTTGTTGATGTGCTGTCATAAGTCAACTTCTATGATGTATGATGGTTTCTTATGTTTGAAGAATAGACATGAGCAAACAGATGTTTTTGTCAAAACCAGATTCGATTTCCTACCAAGCTGTTTTGTGCCGTTTAGAGTTCTCATTTAGTGTCCTTGAAAACCGTGTAGAACTGGGGCACGAGAAACTAAGGGCATTTTTTGTCTTATCTTCTGCGATCTGATACTGTGATGCTCTTCATCGAGTGATGATCAATCTGGATGATATTTGCGCTCCAGACTGATATGCTTTCTTTACTTCTGAATCGGAAGCGTTCTTTGCAACGCCTAACACAGGATCCATAATTTTCGACATAAGGAACCATAGCTGACTATTTACGAATGATTTCAGGGTCGATTTGGGGGGAAAATACATCAATACATCTAAAATTCGAGCGGTCTTCCAGTTTATTTTTTAGTATTTAAGTTCCTTCAATAGTACACAGTAACATTTCTCACAAGAATGCAACTAATCTTTCTAGTTCGATTCATCTTCCATCTTTAATTGAATTCGACGTTTTGGTATTTTTAAGTAATCTACCACCTTCAGATCGCATTCTTGTTTTGCAGGAATCCATTTACTTGGTTTGTTCAGTGAAAATGATGGCATAACATCTTCTTGCACTTTTGTTGAATGATACGCTGCTTCCCAAAGAGGATCTCTAGTCCATTTTGTTGGAACGTATTGCAGTCCAATTGCAAATAACTCCAAATCTCCATCCTTAGTGATATGTAGTTTCAGAAAATTCTTCCAGTGTTGGATCATCAGGGAAGAATATGCTAGATTGGTTTGAGTTTTAAATACATTCAAGCTCACGGCTAACCAAGTACCAAAAACTGAACCAGCCAATGGCACTGCAAGAAATACAAAATAAAGTCCTATGGCAAAGAGATATGGATAAAAAGTGCTGCGAGGAATGTATTGGAATCGTATGTAGTCATGTGAGAACATGCATTCCATCCCATCTTTGCAGAGCGTTTCGCACATGTCAAAGTGATTCTGAGCTATGATGTATGGCAAATCAAAGAGTTTCAATGTGGTTTTGAGCAGAGGAACATTATTCAAAAGGAAGTCCCAGCATTCTCTCATGGCGTCAACTATCACCGCGATCGAAAACTTCTTTGTACCTGATATGGCCGAAGTAGTATGCGCCTCGGTACGAGCGAATGTTTGCAGAAAAGGATAGAAATGAGCCTTGTATTCGCTGTAAATGGAAGCTGCAATGCCGGCTTCTGGTTCAAATGTAGCGTGACTGCCTGTCAGTATTGTGACAATATCTTCTTTGACAACCCATTCAGCGAGGCATTGAACGAAAAGCAAACAACCGAGAGCACAAGTTATGTGTCCAAGAGCGTGGCACAAACTCCAAAGGACTCTGGCGGCTGGACCCATATTATGTTCATGGGCAGTCATTAGATGCGTGACGACCATGATGACCAAGCAGCAAACCAGTGATAAGCGTTCCGCGGAGAAAACTCTCAGAATCAAAAAGCCGACTTTCTTGATGACCCATATAGGGACTTTTGATATCTCATGATCAGGATTGAAATCATCGTAATCATCATATATTCCGCATAAAGGAAATAAGGACGAGACTATGACCATGTACACAATAGCAAATATAAAATCGCAACGCCAATTTCTCCATCTAAAATGGTACATATTTAGCCAACCAATATATCTCGAAACATTCTCATTAGGAAATGCAGATACCCGTGTGTAACTGAGTTGTTTGGGACCAACTTTAATATCTTTACTAAAAGTATTTGTTCCGTGCAAAAATGCACCACCGCCCCCTGAAACGACAAGATGAGGTTTATTGTCTTCGACAAACGGGGACATTGCTTTCTTACGCGAGTTAGCTTTCTTTCTCGGTGATTTTCCACCGTCAAAAGAATGAGCTCGTAATCGATTCCCTTTATTTTGAAAACTTGAAACTGGATCATGCCGCGTATAATGATGTAAATCTCCAGCAAGTCTAAGTCGAACTTTTCCTGCCAGATGTACTTCCATCAGCTCAACAATATTCCTTTCTGATAGGCTATCGACTGGTTTATGATCATCAAAATCGGTGACCCAATGTGGCTCATGATTTATAATTATCACAGCATCGGAAGGCCCGACGCATTTATCCGCTATTTCAGCAAAAAATTTATACTGGTCTACATCAATATCAGCAGACAGAGCGCAATCTAGACCGAAAACCCACCACCCCTCTGGGAGTCTGTTTGCAAAGTAAGATCGTTGTTGGGGCATCAACCAACCACCAATCCAATCACGGCAAAGAATAAATCTTGTGTATGTATTTAAGCCATCATACCAATCATGATTTCCAGGAACTAAGAATACAGTAGGTCCTTTGTAATCTTCGATTTTCCCTGTGGTTTTGTCTGAAGAGGAGCTTGGTGAAAAACAGGCGTCGTGAAACCAACCTTTTACAGGCAAATCCGGTTTCTGAATGGAAATATGTGTTCTACGGAAAGAGGGAGGAGGGGGCATTGCATCTTCAAAAGTACGAAATAATCTCTTCTCAAAGCTGTGTTCCGTTGGGTTCGGATAAGCTATATTTTCGATGAAAACCAAGATGAGCCGAATTGTACGAATGGATTGGAAGTTTTCTTTCATGATACTCACCTAAATCTCCCCCGTTAAAAAGACACTGACCTCTAGGGAAAACACGATCAATCTCGTTAAATTTTATGGTCAAATTAGGTTGAGCAAGTTTGCGAGCAATCTGATAAGATGAGTTGAAACCATCCCCCACGTCGGCAACAAAATCAAACCAAAAACCATCTGATCTACAATTAATTGCCTGAGACGTGTGGTCAAAGATACAACCAGGATTCGATTCCTTCATCAATTCAAAAGCCGTATTTGGATTCTTGATTTCATTTGAACTCGGTGATATTGTTTCATTCTCTCTCATTTCACATCTTTGACGCTGTTGTAAGGCTGCCTGCATGGCACGGGCGTCAACTCGTCCCAAAAAGACTTTCAACTGTAAAAATATGTCAAGAACACTATGTGCCGCAAAAAGTGATAACCATGGGACCATATCCAGAGTATCTTTAGGCTCTTCGGTGGATATTGGTGCTAGCGTAGTTTCCCCAGAGTTACTGCTGTCATCAGAAGAATAGTCTAAAAATTCATCCGTCACGGAATACTTCCGTTTCAGTTGTGGTCCCTGAAAGAGAACGGATGATTCTACAGTTTCATGCTTTGCATGCAAACCATTAAATTCATCCTGAGCAAACATAAGTAGCATCATCAACATGACAACCACCCATACAATCCAAATACTTCGTTCTTCTGCACCTGTTCCATTGTCATTTTTAAATCCAGTGAATACGACTCTACATATTGCACCTGCCCCATCTTCCGGTCGTATTAAAAATAAAGACAAAGATCTAGACCAGCAATGTGCGTATATAAGTGATAGACATGCAGATACTATTGCACCATTCTTTCATATATAGAAAAGGTAAGGTATTGAGATCTTGCTGTAGTTGCAAAGGTTATAAATAAATAAATAAATACATACATATACCTCAATCAAAGTGCTCACCTTGGCTAACCGTCTGAATGGTCTATGGAAAGCAATCATGGTTATTTTTATACCAGTACTATTCTTTCTCTTGAACAATTTACTCCTGAGCGTTACATAAAATGTCAGTCGTATAAGGAATCTTCCAATCAGCATGACAGCATAAGAAGTAAATGTCATGGGAAAGAACAATGCAGCTGCGATTGTCCCATTGTAATGTGAAAAAAAGTGAGGAGCTACTGTCAGTGCACTTGATAGTATAACCCATATATATAGAATACAAGTGACATTAAAATAAATAGATGTACTTGCGACTTTTCGTGTCTAGAGACAGAGAGAGTAACGAAGATGAGTACGTTTCATGATTGCAATACCATTCATCTGAACAGCAGAAGGGGAAAAAAACTAAAATTGCTGCACTCACCAATGGATTTAGGAATGGAGAGGCACTGCTTCGAAGTATAAAAAAGAAACATAGTAGCAAAGTCACAGATAAACTAGAAATAAATTTTTGATTTCTTTCATGAGACACGTTTTGAGCAGATGAAGTGGCTTTGTTCGCGACGACATCGATCAAATCATCAAATGCCAAAGACATCGTTGGGTGGTTGATTGAATGTCAATCAAGGACGTAAACAGGTGAATTGACTTCTTTCTTATTGGACTGACTGATGTTGTGTCAGTTGGAATACGAACGAGATGAAGAAGATTCTGTCATGAATGTTTTTGATGTATGAGGTATGTGTTTTCTTCAACTTTTCCCACCCAACTTGACATGTGACTGTCAAATGGAGCTCTTCAAAACGGACAAGACTCCAAATTCCAAACGAAAAGACCACCATTGAAAAAAGTTTGTGAGTTAACTTCATTCATCGCACTCGAAAGGAACCATAGTGACATGCCAGGCCCAACAGTGTTCGCTCGTATAAGACATACAATCGGAAGAGCTTTAAGGGAAACAGGACAAGCATTAGACAGATTCGGAGTTAGAGGAGATACACATGCAAAGTCAACGAAAACACTTGGAGATGAACCATATAAATTCAATGACCACCTTTCCCGTCACAGAAACAAGATGCCGTTATTGAAAAGAGGTACCCCGGTGGTACATGATAATGTTGCTTATATAGCTCCTTGTAGTAGTCTGATTGGTACGGTCCATGTTGGAGAAGGGTCGAGTGTATGGTATGGAGCAGTATTGCGTGCGGATCGATGTAATATGGGATGTGGAAGAACCAGTGAAGAACTTGAAGATTGGAGACGCATGGGAAAGGAAGAAAGGTTGGAGTCAGATAGCGATGAGTTTAATTCGGCTGGAGGTGGTGGAATATTCATAGGTAATGGAACAAACATCCAAGATGGATGTGTTATTACATCGAATGAAGATCATACTGAAATTGGAAATAATGTAACGGTTGGTCATTGTGCACAAATACACTCTGCTACAGTTGGAAACAATGCATTAATTGGAATGGGTGCTGTTCTAAATCCCGGAAGTAAAGTAGAATCGTTAGGATTCGTTGCAGCTGGTGCTGTGGTTGGCAAAGATCAAATTGTTAAGAGTGGTGAACTATGGATAGGTAATCCAGCTTTTAAGCTAAGAGATCTGACTGATAAAGAGAAACAGCACCTACAGTATCAAGCAGAAGAGGTAAGTTTGGTCATGTAGAGTGTATTTTGATGCGATTATTTATGGAGAGATTTTTTAAATCATTGACACTTGACACTGTTCTCCATCATCTATAACTATGCTCTTTTCAAAGTATATCAAACTTGGAATCAGCCAAAAACATACCATGAAAATCGAAGAAAAGGTAGAAGCGAGCGAAAAACATACTGAATCTTTTATGGAATCTCATCAAGATAGAAACTTGTCTAGTTAATTCATTAGAAGCACGTCGACTGGTACTTGCTTTGTACTTGTCTGACACTTTTAATTTACTTATCGTAAATCCGAACAAATGCGAACTCGAAAAAGAACCCTTTTTCACACACACACATTTCACATTTCAGGCATCTTCTGCAACAAGATGATATTTTAAACTAGCTAAAATGACTACGATGGTATTTCTAAAAGTCATTTTATTAGCTCTATTAACATATAAATCTCAGGATGTGCATTCGTTCAATATGGCAGCTTCAAAGGTTGGGCCAAACTCTGCTGTGTCCATGCCCCTATTTTCAACACCGCATTCACAGTCAGATTACATTCCTCAACAAGAAAATTTACCAAGAGGAAGAATTGTCAATATGAGATATTCTAACTTCCTAAACATGGTTGACAAGGACCTCATTCAAAAGGCCACCTTTTCGTCTGACGGGGCAAAATTACTAGGAGTTGATAAGTATGGAACACTTATTAAAATTGATGTACCTGATGATCCTGGACTGTTGTCACAATTGGTTGAGCACAATGTAGATGTGATCGTTCTCCCGTTGGAAGAATCAAGGTCAGGTGTTCTGGATACGGCGGTTTCTATATTCTTACCTTTGACTGTATTCGTAGCCTTGCTATTTTTGGCAAGACGAGGGGGGGTCGGTGTAGGAGGAGGGCCCAATGCGCCATTAAGTTTTGGAAGGTCAAAAGCCCAGGTACAGATGATTGCACAAACAGGAGTGAACTTTGATGATGTTGCTGGATGCGAAGGTGCGAAGCTTGAACTTGGTGAGTTTGAACGTTGAATTTCCAAAGGATATCTACAGCTACTACTTAGTATGTTTTGCTCACCCTTTTTCACCCTGTGGTACATAGAAGAAGTAGTCGACTTTTTGAAAAATCCAGATGATTACACAAAAAATGGGTGTAAGATTCCCCGTGGAGTCATCCTCGATGGTCCTCCCGGAACAGGCAAGACTCTTCTCGCCAAAGCAATAGCTGGTGAAGCAAGAGTCCCATTTATCAGTATTTCCGGATCAGAATTCGTAGAAATGTTTGTTGGAGTTGGAGCTTCACGAGTTCGAGATGTTTTCACTAGAGCAAAAGAAAACGCTCCTTGTATTATATTCATTGATGAAATTGATGCTGTCGGGCGACAACGTGGTGCTGGATTCGCTGGTGGGAATGATGAACGTGAACAAACTGTAAACCAGATTCTGGTAGAGCTCGATGGATTTGAGGGAAATCCCGGGGTAATTACAATCGCCGCTACAAATAGAATTGATATACTTGATCCTGCTTTGCTTCGTCCAGGAAGATTTGATAGAAAGATCACCGTCGAGCTGCCTGATTTTGTTGGTAGAACGAAGATCTTAGCTGTACATGCAAGAGGGAAACCCATCGAAACAGATGTAGATCTTGACGCAATAGCTCGTCGAACTCCAGGGTTCAGTGGAGCTCAGTTGGAGAATGTCTTAAATGAAGCCGCAATATCCGCAGCTAGAATGGGCAAGGTTACTATAGGTTGGGAGCAAATTGATAACGCTGTGGATAGAATTATAATGGGTATCGAAAAGAAAGGAGGGACAGAGAACATCAGTTTGAGACAGAAAGAGATTATTTCTTATCACGAGGCCGGACATGCCATCGTAGGAGCATTAATTCCTGATTACGACCAAGTCCAAAAGATTTCTATTATCCCAAGAAGTAATGGAGCAGGGGGGATTACTTTCTTTTCTCCGCAAGAAACGAGACTTGAATCTGGTCTATATTCAAAACAGTATTTGGAATCTCAACTTTCAGTTGCTCTTGGAGGGAGAGTGGCTGAAGAAATTGTCTTTGGTGAAGATAACGTCACGACAGGAGCCTCAAATGATTTTGATCATGCGACGGGCATCGCAAGGCGTATGGTCAAAGAATGGGGCATGAGCGATAAAGTTGGTCGAGTTGCCATTGGTACTCCCCAGTCTGTAGAACCATTCATGGGGCGCATGATCGGACAGCGAAGAACACATTGGGGACAAAAGATATTAACAGATTGTGATGAAGAAGTAGAAAGGATTGTAAACAATTCCTACGTCAGAGCAAGGGAAATTTTACAGCAAAATAGAAAATTACTTGATCATTTGGCTCATGCTTTGATTGATCATGAAATTGTCACTGCGGAAGAATTTGAAACAATGATCATACAGTTTAAAGCAAGTATGGCTAATTTCAGTTTAGATTCAGAGGGGAACGATGTATACAGTTTACCTTTCCAGAATTTACCTTAAAGTTAATATTTGAAAATATAGCATTACCTGTTTGATAAGAATGATCTTCGTAATGTGGCTAACGTAACATATTCTGCTCCAGCGGAAGACGGTCATTGACTTTTGACTCGACCACTCTCGACTCTACAATTCTTTCTACACAGTCGATCTCCTGCATGAGAGTATTCCAAAGGTGGCGATGATCACTATCTTCGACGTAAAACTGATGACTAATCCGTCCTTCACTGAAATCAACATTGTTTGGATATAAATGCATCACCCAATCTTCGTAACATGCATTTCCGTGCTTCTTCAAATAATTCATCAAATGGATCTTCTCTGGAATCTGATGATGATTATGTGTTTGTGATACTCTACTTTCAACCACGCGTTCGATGCAATCCATATCTCCCATCTTCTCGTTCCAAAGCTTTCTATGGTCGGAGTCCTCCACAAAAAATCGGTGATCGATCCCTTGATCCTTTGTGATGTTATCAGGATGCAGCATTCCAATCTATTCATAAAAGTATCGAGTGTGTGATGTTAAGTAAATAAATTCCATTCATTCCTTCATGATTATCATAATATAACATAAATCAACTGCTTACCCAATCTTCATAACATCCATTGGGATTCTCTTTTAAGTACTGTTCTAGATGGGTAACAATTTCTTTCATACCTTCTACTTTAGATATCCTAACAATTTCTTTTCGTTTTTGATCTTCTACAATTTCTTGATTTATGAACTCGAGCTTATCAGCAAAACCTTGGTCTTGCTCCAGTTTATCTATCATGCGCGGCAGTTTCAGGAGAGTAGTGGGTGCCGCTAACACTGCACGACCAACGACCTGGGGTACTTTGATAACCTTTTTGGCCAATTCTTTCGCACTAGATTTTTCTTTCGTCCTATTCATGATATGAGGGTCTGTGTTGTTCTTGTTTGATGATTGAGTGATGTGTATGTGACTTCACTCGTGCATCGTGCATCAGTTCCGAGTTCCGAGGGACGCACGATCAGAAGGGAAAGCAAAAAATGAGAAGTGCGCGAGGGGGATTTGTGCTAACTCCTAACTGTCGTAACCCTTTGATGACCTGGAAAACATCTGAACTACATAAACTCATAAATGATACTCGATACTCTAGAGAGAGAGTAGTACCATTTCAATTGCTGCTAATTTAAACACATAACGCATGAGGTGTTCAAATGAATTTAAAAAACAAAAAATAATCGCTTTAGTAGGCATTGCTGCGATCTTGAATCTCAAGCTTCAGTCGAGCAATGTTGCCAGTCTCTACAAGAACATGGGATCATATCATGATGTTCATGTAGAGGACGAACATAATAACCAAGATATTGGCCATGGCGAGATTTTAAAAGATACATATCCTCCATATTTGGAACCTATTGAGGGAGGCGTACTTCCCATTCGTAGATTCACAATTGCTGGAGGAACTCTCCTAAAGAAAATCTATTCTACCAGCAACACCAATCAGGATACTAGCCAAAATAAAGCAAAAGTTCATAATTTACATTTGTGCAATAGGATGTGTTTGGAACTTGAGACATGTGATGCATGGGAATTTCAAAACAGAACAAGAGACAACAAATCTGCTCCTGCAGATACCACCACTGCTACCACTCATGAAGAAAAGGCAGGGCAAATTCATGACCATACCAATACAACATGTTTGCTTTTCTCAAACAATAATCCAAAGTTCCCAATTGACATTTATCAAGCTGTTAATAATAATCCACGCAACATCGTTGGCTTCGTTCAGAAACGAGCACGTGTGTTGAGAAGCAACGGAATGCAATCGCACAATACTACAAGTAACGAATTGAAGCACCAGAAAATCTTGTACATTTTGCACTTTCATCATGAAGTTATTCCTTCAGCATTTGCTAAAATTCTGAATGAGATTCTACCAAGTTCATGGATGAGGGACTTGATGGATTTAGTTGTTATTACTCCTCGTGAAGTACGATTGATGGACGACGAAACTTCATCCTCGCTGGTAAATCCTTTTTCTCCCATTAGGAAGAATGAGACCACTAGTGAACTAGTGTCTCATCGTGGAGCACTGGGACATATGAGTTTGCCAATTGCTCGAGCGAAATTTCCGGGTTATGGAGGGTATCTCTTGGTGAATGATGATGCTATGGTCAAAGTATGGGATCTTGACCGTGACATATGGTTCCAAGATCGTCCATGGGGAACGTTTCAACCTCATCAGTATACTGAACAGGCTTGGATACCAAGACGCATCAAACCTCGATACCCATATGGTAATTATGGATGGAGTTGGTACAATGTTGACAGTGGTACAGTTTACTCATTTGAGAATGCTACAAGATCGAATTTTGACGCAGCCCTGGATGCAATGAATGAGCTGTGCATGAACGAGACCGGCATAGTGAGATACATGGACGATTTGCAAGTAGAAGAATTTTGCACAAATAGAAGAAAGAACGTATTGCGTCCTTATGTAGTAGGTGGTGGTAAAGCTGATGTTCTCTATGTACCTGGAAATGATCTTGGATCACTGATAATCAAAGCAATGACTTTATTCGGTGAGCACGACGTCATGATGGAAATCGCGTATCCTATTATAATGAGCGCAGTAGTATCGAGAGAAAAGGCATTGGAGATGCCACTTTGCGACGCATCGGTTAAAACACTCAAATCCGAATGGGAAGAAGGCGTGATGAAGTTCAGGCCTTATTTTCGGTTAACTAGAGAAGAAGGAAAGAAATTGGACTGTCCCATTATTCATCCTATCAAATTTGGAATGGACGGATCCATTCCGTATTGGAAGAGCATCCTGAACGGCAACTGTGTGTGGTGTACATGGCATGATGATAGTCAGGAAGAAGTTTTTTGGAAGATGGTCAATTGAAATCCATCCTAAATCATAATATGGAGCTAAAATAGAGTTGATTTTGGTACCTTTCTGAAAAAAATGACGCGAAGCTTTTACTTTTCGCGGTTTTTTCAACCAAGCTCATCATCCGCACGACGATGAACGACGACAAAACGCAAAACGCCAACCAAGAGAAAAACACAAAATTCGTGTGAGAGTATTCCATTCATTCCATTGAAAAATGTCCACAGAAGAACTGGCTGAAAGAATTCAAGAACTAGGAGCGTCCATCGCCGCTGCTAAGAAAGAGAAAAAGCCCTTAGAGGAATGGAAGCCCCTACTAGATGAGATGCTGGCCCTTAAGGTATGTGTTTTGGCTCTATTGCAAAAAGTCATCTTAAAAAACAATACATATATCTCAACTCATTTTAATTTTTATGATGAAAAATCAGACTCAATATAAAGAAGTCAGTGGTGCTGATTATGGACCTCCTCCTAAGGAAGAGTCAAATAAAAAGAAAGGAGAAAATGTATCACAAACAGAGCCCTCAGAGAAAAATAAGGCAAAGAATGAAGCCAAAGCTGCAGCCAAGGCAGAGAAGGAGGCGAAAAAGCAACGTCAACGTGAAGAGCGCGAAAGACGTGAGCGTGAAAAGGCTGAAAAGCTTGCTGGTATTGGTCAGGATAACTTCGGAGATGCTCCTCTGGTGGACAGTAAGGTTATTACGAACAAGATGTGGACTCACATCGGAGACTTAAAACCAGCACTTTCAGGTGAAGAGGTGACTATTCGCGGCCATGTACAAACCGCTCGCTTAGTTGGAAAAGGTGTTTTTGTGTTGTGTAGATCTGGGATGAATTCTGTTCAGGGAGTCTGCTTTGAATCTGACAGTATTTCTAATGCAATGGTGAAGTATATTGCTGGGTTACCATCAGAGTCTGTTGTAGATATTACTGGAGTGATCTCTGTCCCTGACCAACCTATTCAAGGTGCATCACAAAAGATGGTAGAAATTCAAATCACCAAGTTTTATTGTATCAGCAAGACATGTGCTCCAATGCCATTTACGATGGAGGACGCATGTCGACCTGATTGTGGAAAGGAGGCAGATGTAGGTGCGTATACTGGAGAAGAAAAGGAAAGTGAGGATGGACTTGTACGCGTAGGACAAGAGATCCGTCTTGATAATCGTTGGCTTGATCTTCGAACTCCGGCCAATCAAGCCATCTTTCGCATTGAATCCATGGTTGGTCACTTCTTTCGTCAAACGCTTGTTTCAAAAGGCTTTGTAGAAATCCATACTCCTAAGCTGATTGGAGGTGCGTCTGAAGGTGGTTCAGATGTTTTTCAGCTCGATTACTTTGGGCAAAAGGCGTGCTTAGCTATGTCCCCCCAACTTCATAAGCAAATGACTGCTGCTTGTTCTGGTTTTGAAAAAGTTTTTGAAGTTGGTCCTGTATTCCGTGCTGAAAACTCCAATACACGTCGTCACTTGTGCGAGTTTACAGGAATGGACCTGGAAATGGCTATCAATGAGCATTACGATGAAGTTTTGAATGTATTTAGTGACTTGTTCATTTCGATCTTTGATGGGCTCAATGCGCATTGCAAGACTGAATTGGAACGTGTTAGAGAGCAACATCCATTCGAGGATTTGAAATACTTGAAGCCAACTCTGAAAATCACATACGCGGAGGGCTGCAAGCTTCTCAGGGAAGCTGGAATTGATCAGGATGATTATGAAGATTTGAGCACCACCAATGAAAGAAAGCTTGGTGATATCGTAAAAGAGAAATACGGAACTGACTTCTTCTTCATGGATAAGTACCCCCTTTCTGTAAGGCCATTCTATACTATGCCTTGTCCAGAAAATCCCAAGCTTTCCAATAGTTTTGATTTCTTCATCAGAGGTCAAGAGATTTTGTCTGGAGCTCAGCGTATTCATGTTCCTGAACTTCTTGAAGAAAGGGCAAAGGCATGGGGAATTCCATTGGAAACACTCAAGTCATACATTGACTCATTCCGTCATGGCGCCCTTCCCCATGGAGGTGGAGGAATTGGACTTGAGCGTGTAGTCATGTTATTCCTTGGACTTCCCAACATTCGCAAATCTGCCTGGTTCCCTCGTGATCCCAAACGAATTGCACCTTAAAAAAATAATTCTTTCCAAGAAACTATTGATACATAGTGATCATTATTTAGATTTTAATCTTGTTGTTCTTTTTTTCGCCATGAGCGGGTTTCAGGTTTCAGATCGACAATCATGACTGTCATGTTATCGCCACCGATCCCTTGAGTAACCCTTGGATCAATGCTGATAATTGAATCCAACATTTCTATTCCTATATCTTTGGGAGACTGTGTGTCGATTCTATCCAAAACGTACTTTACAGCTTCTTCATTCGTGAGGCAATCCCATATACCATCACATGCCAAGATAATAAATTCGTCATCAGAGTTCAAAGTGACTTGTTTGATATCTGGTTCAGCTGTAATCATTTGTGCGCTAGGCCCAAGTTTTGGAACTTGCTTATACTTTAAATCACCAATAGATCTCGACAGATTCAGATTCCCATTCACTCTACCAAACGTATTGACAAAGCCTCCAGCTTCTCTGATCCTGTTCATTTCAATATCATGAATTGGTTTATGATCAAAACTCATGGCCTCGGTCACTCCGTCTCCTCTGCATAGGACTACTCGAGAATCTCCTGCATTTGCGACGGTCAATAGATTGTCTGTAATTACAGCGCAGACTGCAGTACATCCAGCATGAATCGGATGATCCGGAAGATTACAAACCTGTCACACACGTGATGTGATGTTAGAATCATACACACATTTTTTACCGAATTTTGTAAGAAAGAAAGGAAAACATGGGACATACCTGGCGTCCATTCAATATTTTTGTAGCTTTGAATTCCATCTCCACTTCAAGAAGCGCACTGTCAGAATTTGCATCCGACGATTCCTCCTTTATCGGACTCTCGCCTCTCATGCCTTGTCTAATAGCAAGTAACTTTTGAAAGAGAGATGTAGTGTCTTGTGATGAGATGTCAATCGTATCAGATTCGTCTTCTTCGATTCCATTGTTATCCAATCGATCTTCTCCTATATCACCTACTTGGATGTCGCTATCGTCGTCATTATTTTTCATTTCTGTGTCGTTTATTACTTTGATTGTATCATTTTGATTGCTACAGTAATCAGTATTGTCTATTCCAGTGGAAGAAGTTCTACCCGATGAATTCGAAACTGACCTTCGTTCTCTCGGATGTGGTTTATCAACCTGGAGTTTGGTGATTTCATCCCTTGTTATTATTATTTTTAAAGAATGGTTAAGAACTCTTTACTGCCAGTTTTTTTCATGAATGAACGTTGATCAAAATGAAATTACATACCTTCTTTCCGGGTCATCGATTAATGTGTCCATTGCGTGAAATGCATCGGCGAGCGCTTTCCCAATATCGACATTGTCGCCCTTCCAGTGCTCTTGATTTACCAATACATCCACCAAATACAGTTGACAGAAACGTGCGACTTCAGCACCTCCATGACCATCAAAGACACAAAAGACCTTTGCTTTATTTTTGAATGTAGATGGAGGAGTTATGTCTGTATCAGCAATGTGAGCGTCCTCCATAGTTTTCCGCCATCCCTGCATGTCAACTACGCCCCACGAGAGTGGTGTAGCGCATTGTAGATCATCTCCCTCTTCGGCTTCTTTATCTGTCACTGGGGTTGATAGATATGTTCCCATGTTGACTGAATTAATCCAGTGTAATGTGTGTTATCTGTTTTCTACTTTTCAAACGGTTCGAATGAAAAACAAAAAAATGTCTGTGTGTGCTTCGAGCTTCGAGAAAGTATTTTGACTGGCGACGCAATCCATATCTCACTGTAAACCGTAAAAGGTAGAGAGATACAGTTGATGATGAAATGATGTGAAGCAGCAAGAAGCCACAACTCACAAGAAACAACAAACAAGAGACCAGGCCACAGACCAAACACAAAAACCAAAGAATACTATTACAAATGCCCTCTTTTAAAGTTTATTCCTTAAACTCGATGCGGTGATAAATCGCTGTCTCCAGTTCGTGTCAAAACCAATCGAATCTAAATAACCATTTATGGAAACATGATTGGTCCGTATCTTTTTTAGTGTTTTAGCCATTGCTTCTTTTGGTGCACCAGAAAAAACATTTCTATTCAGTTTTCCCTTCGATCCAGAAATAGAATCTGAAGCAGCGGACCCTTCACGGCGCATCATTCTGTCAGAAGCATGATAATCCTTGATTATTTCCTCGTCATTCATGCCCAGTATTGCTTGGCAGAGCATTATTAATAGTCCTGTTCTGTCTTTCCCCTGGACGCAATGAATTATAATGTCGCCACTTTTAGTTTCCAGTTTTATTGTAATGGCCTGGAGAGCTACTAAAATTTCTGGGCCACTTGTCTCGATCATGGCTTCATATAACCCAGGTAGGCCTTTCTCGTTCATTATCTCCATTCTAATTTCATGAAGTTTTTTAGAATCAAATGCATAATTGAATGAATATTGCGCTGTCTCTATCGGCCCACTAATCCAATTCTTTTCTAGGTAGTCAAATAGTCGAGTGGGAGACAACATATCTATTCTGAGTACACATCGTTCATGGGACAAAATCATCTGTTGACTAGTATCAACTTTTGCTCTATCATAAGTAATAATTTCAATCTTTTCTCCCGGTGCATTAAACATCCATAACTGTGCTAACATATCGTTTCGTTCGCTTGGTGATCGTAAGTCCAGTATCAATTGACTTCGATTCAGTATAATACTTTCTGGAGTGTCTGCCCTTATGATTGGAACTTGATCTTCAAACAGAGATCCTAAACCATCTGTATTAGCACAACGGTATATTCTACTGGTTCCAGACGCCGCTCGAAAATTACGGACAATGTCACTTTTCTCCATCGTGGTTTTTGTTTTATTCGTAGGCACCGTGTCTGTCATTTCTTTCACAACTTTCGTTGATTCTTCAGTAAAACAGTTGATAGAGCGGCTTGATTTCTGAGCACCAAATGAACCAACCAAAAAACCATCTGATAGATGAAATGCGAGGCCAATCCAGATTATCGTGATCTCCACTCTCATTTATTTCTTACGTTATGTCAAACGTCAAACCACACACCACAGCACTTTCATGAGTGAGTCATCTCTCATCTCTAACCTCTCTCATCACACCTGAGACCTCACGCCTCACGCCTCGCGCGCCTCGAGCCTCGTTACGGTTCGAAAATGGGGTGAAAAGGCTAACATAGTACACATAAGTAATTCAACGTTCTTAATTTTAATAGTTCTGTTGTCTTGACGGTCACCACTTGAATACATATCGCTCGTTTATTTCCTTGTTCGCTTTCAACTTAGAAACTCTATCAATTGAACCTTAGGCTCACATTTGATTTTCACGGTTGTATCCACATCACCAATTATCAAAAAACATAAAAAGAGCAACATAGTACTTTTGATGATTCCCTGTGAATTGTGAATGATAAATGGTTTGCATGCATCGCAATGATACCAAAACTCAGTGTTCTATTAGAAGAGAGAGGAAGAATATTTTTTTAATCTGAGATATATCTTTTCTTTATTCTATGAGGCTAAATCGCACAGTTTCAATACTATCTTCTGGTGATGAAGCGTCCCAATATTCAATCAAATATTCGATAATGTCTTCTCCTCCATTGTCACTTGGATCTTCCCAACTTATCTCAACCTGATCGAAATCCTTGACTTTAACTGAAACATTTCGGGGCTCTAGTGGCTCTATTGGAAGTGGTTTAACTGAAAAGGGGGATCCAAGTATATGTTTTGGATCTGAATAGAGATAATTTGAAGATATTACTGAGCGAGGCTGCGAGGCGCTTTCCCACATTACTCGTATTTTCGCATCTCCTCTATTTTCTCGAAACTCGATCTTGAGTTCAGTGAGCCGATCGGCCATCAATGTTCCAACTGTTGAAGCGTTGTACTCGTGAAAAAGCATTCCATCGGGAACGTTTGTGTCATATTTATCAATTAATAGATCTTTTCCGACCCAAAGCCTAACACCATCATTGGCTTCAACAAAAAAAGAGTAAGCTTCACTGAAACATGGTTTCAAAAAGCCTGACCATCTAATACTGACGAAATCTTTCCCTGTAGCTGTAATTGGCTCCTGCTCGCTCCAATGAAAGTCTATTATTTTATCGACCCTTGTATTCACCGGTTCACCAAATAACCACCTGTTGCTGAAATATTCTCCAAGTAGTCCTCCCTTTTTGACATACTGGACATTCATTTTGTATTCTCCTACCTTAGGAGTTTCATATTGAACTTCATATACACCATTATCGGCATAAACCACGTCTCCGTACAACAGTTCAGGCCCGTTTAGTTCAACCACATAATCTATCCCCGGGACGCCATAGACACTGTTTTCACCATCAAATCCGCTGGGGCAGACATTTGACAGGATCGCATTTGCTTTTGTTTTCGATTGTGATACCAAAAATCTACCGTCGACTGAAATACCTCTTTGGCTCAAAATAGTAGATATGTCATTCGAAAAGTGAATTCTCCATAGCTTTTTGATCGGAGAATTGTATAGTGATTCTATTTGAACAGAGTGGATAAAATCAAATGTCGAAATCAAGGTGTCAGCAAGGTCAGAAGAAGCAACATCGTGACTTAAGTAAGAAGTCGAAACATGTCCAATCATTATAGAAAAAAATCCAGATAATTCGTTGTTATCACTGGAGGCAATTTCAAGGTCAAATATTCGATTTTCATCGCAGCTTACAACGCGTGCGCTGGCAGCAGATCCTGTCAAGAGCGTTCCATTAACTACCAATTCAGGTAAATCACCTAAGGAGTGGTCAAAAGTGATGATATATTGATATCCTTTTCGATTTCCCGCTTCACCATGTTGATATATACTAGCTCGGGATGTTGTGGGTCCTGTGTACGGTCTTGATAAAGTAACTGAGAACGGAGGGACTTCTTGCATTCCAATTATTGTGAATATATCACCATCAATGTCCCCGATTCTGATCCAGTCGCCCACCTCAAACTCCTGCAACATAGAAGAAGGGGTTGCCATGTCTTTCCCTTTTGTAACAGACATATAAACTCCTTCTAGCAAGGTCCTCGCAGAATTTGAAGTAACTTGAGTCGCCTCTAAACTTGGAAAATGTCTTAAAGCAAACGCAAGTTGATGGGGACTAGCTTTTGCCGGTAAAATCACTTCATTTGAGCCAAATTTCAACGAAAAACCACCATCGATCTTTGTTTCTGAGCTTGTTTCTAAAATTTGAACCTCAGACTTTGGATAGTCACTTATGTAGTTACTAAATTGATCGCGTAGATGTAACTGAAATGATGACAGACTTTTATAAAGACCGCCCATTCCGACCTCACTTAATGACCTTCCTTGCTTATCAGTGGCTAGAGTATTGAAAGGATTTGGACCCCTTGCTTTGACAAGTAAACTGAAGGGGGAAATTCCATCCTGGATTGTATTAGTTCGCACGACAGTTCCCAAGCTTGATACTGGAACAATGGAGGGCAAGTCACCAAAATTAAGCAAGTTATTGGTATTTCCGCTGATCCAAGGCGTGAATGTGACATACCAAATTCGCGATGATTCTTTTATTTCGATAGATGTATCGACATCGCCAATCACCGGTAACGATTCGAGATTTTGTTTTAGATCAATTTCATTTGCTGATATAATAATTGATGTTTTATGCCCCATGAAGGATAAAGTAATAGCATCGTCTACATTACTTTCATCAATATTCTCTATGATGATGGACTGAATTTCACTCTTTAAGACGCTCTGATTATATCTACCCGGAACATTGAAATTATCAGGCACCGTCATAATATGCTCAAAATAGCCGTCACTATATTCAATTTTCCATGGGCCAGAATTTCCAAGGAGATTAGTGGTATCAACTTCTAAAAGAGGTACATCTCCAACTGAACCAGAAAACGCTATAGAGAACATAAAGTTCATTGAGTCAATACTTGCTTTAGATACAATGACAGAAGAAATAGATGAAAGTTGCTCCAATGAATGTTGTAACTCAATAGCACTTGCATTCCAGAAAATTGGCGAAGTAACCTCAGAGTCAAGGATTAAGGTAAATGTTCCTTCTCTTCTAAAGGAATTGAACGAAGTATATATATTTTGTCTTTCAAATGATCTGGTTCCTGTTACAATCATATTATATTCTCCACTCTTTGTCGGTAAATAATTTACCTCTACTAGGCAATTTGCTGTTTCGGAGATGTTTCCTCGGATGATCAATCCATAGTCCCCATTCCAGTCCTGTGGAATAGCGAGAACGTTCCATAGAATTTCTGACTTTTGGTTGCAAGCAACATTATTCCCTAATGAGTCTTTTGGTTGTATCATAAATGATGCTTTATCCCCAGCAGTCGCTGATTGAAGTCCGCTACCGTATGCTGTTGTCATCGCTGGATCGATATCTCCGGATTCAATCTCCACAATACGTGGAAAGCCAGTGATAGACAAAGATTCACGACCTACCTGTAGCATCGTAGTACTGACTTGTGAACCTTCTAATAAACCATCCCAATATGGCATAAGTTCATTTTCGTGGCTATTTAATCCTATAAATGTCACATCCCATGAGCATTGTATCTCCGGATATTGGCAATCATGTCTTGAAACTTCGACTTCTTGGAGCTCAGGTGATCCTTTTAAGGCATCAGTTACAAAATCTTCTGAAGCATTGTAAGGAATCTCGATTGTGCTGAACTCATTGTATTTGCCGTTGTTATAAGTAAGAATAAAAGATCCAGATATACCCGTCTTCGAAGGTGTAAACGTACTAATTCTTTGAATTGTGTATGTAGCAGGGAGACGGACATCTAGTTCATATATTCCTTTTGTTTCTGCCCTGTAGCTGGCCAAGAGTGTGCCAGTTGTATTGCATGAACCACCAACTCTGTAGACTAAAAGGCTTTCCTGTGTCTGTCCAAGGTAAACATCAGCCAAAAGAATTTGCAGATCACCGGCTTCAGCATTTTGAGCAACCGTGTACAGTATGCCATCGATGGATAAAATATCTCCTTCAGAAATAAAATAATCTTCCCAACCGAAGTTCAAACGTTAGAAAAAGAACCATAAAGACGCAAGATCTGATACGAGAAAAATACGTACCTAGCCCAATATTCGTAATTAGTGCGTAAGAAAGATGGACTGAGCCAAAACTTCCGATGAACTCCCAGTCCAGAGTTTGAATCTCAATAGCGACTGAAATTGGGTTCGAATTTGTTTTATCATCATTGACTCTACCTTCTCCAGCCCATCCACTGATCCCGATCATTGAACTTTCGAAGCCTAATTCGTACCCGAATGAAAAACGGTTGTTTCCGTAAATATCTCGTGTTTGAATAGAAAAGGAACATGTTTCATTGGATTTACACTTTGTAAGTCCATTTCCGTAGGCGAAGGACCTCGCATCAATAGGACCAGGTGCCGAAGAAATCACGAATGGACTCGAAATATCAGTTTCACCAAGGCTTCCAATATGTCTTGAGTAATAAAAATATTCGGATGGAATAGGAGCTGAAATTCCGTCGTCAACAACGCTCCATTCCAGGGAAATATAAGCATGATCTATACCATGTGTATACTTCAGCTGCAAATCATAAAATTCATTTTTCGTGAGATCTTTTCGACCGGAGAGTATATCAGAAGGCGAAAAGAGACTATTTATAATAGTTTCGTTCCCGATTTTAAGTTGAGCGCCCCCATCTAATTTGACATAAAAGGTGACCGTGCCGTCGACTGGCGATCGAATCATTCCTTTCCATTCAACTGCAAATGAATCCAAAGGAAAGTTTAAATGCTCGAACTCTGTTGTACTCAGCGGTGAATCTAGACCCCAGTTGAAATCAACAGTTTCACTCAACTTTGTAGAATCGCATTTGTAAGACTCTCTTTGGCACCAGATCTCGCCTGAATCCGCGGTGAAATGGTCCATGTAGACTGGTTCTGTGAAGTCACTGTTACGATAATAAGTGGTCAAAAGACCTCCTCGTGACTTAAGTGAAATTGAGATTTCGTACAGCCCAGCCACGGAAGGAAGGAATGAAACTATGTATCGTCCACCATGATGAGGGCTCGAGTCTATCCTTGCCTGCAAAATATCTTGATTAGACAGACTTGAGCAATCATGCGGAGAACCGATGATAGAAACAAGAAACTCGTCTTTATCATCAAGGTTGTTGGTGAGATGATTTCCGTATTTATCGATTGCCGTTATTGTAAAAGTTTGTATCTCACCGACTATGGCAGTCAGTTTGGCATCGTGATATGAAAATACCGCATTAGGTCTAGCCGGAACAACTGTGAGACCATTAGATAAATTTGTTGAAATCAATTCATCGCCGACTTGAATAAATATGTTGTAATGGCCACTTAACTTAGCCGTGAAAAACAATTGATAAAGACCGTCGTCGTTGTATTCCATTCGAACGTGGTTGCTGTGTAGCTCAAAGTCATCAGACGCACGAATGAAATGTGCTGATACTTCATTATTGCTGTCGGAATCGGTTGCAATATTTCCAGCTGTGCCATTCTGGATTACGACCAAATTAAGATGCGGCTGAAATTGATTGATGCTCGTGTATGTATCAGGGATAATGAGAGAATCATTGATTTGAATTGCATTCATATCACCTATCATAGCCGGGCAATTCTTCCATTCAGGTGGATTGCATCCTCTGCTTACGTCACCGAATGTTATTATCCAGAGATTAGAACCACATGTTCTGTTGCCAGCTAAATTACTTCCTGTGCTATCAAGACACAGGTCTACACTATCCTTTGAAACACGCACCGCTCCTATGGAAGGTAATGCTTCCAGAGCGAATTGTACTTGCTTCGCTGACGCATTCCCAGCAATATCAATCGTTTCATAGCCATCATATGATAAACGGAACGAACCCATTAGTGGGCCAAACCCATTAATTGCGCCTTTATGATCTTCTCCATTTCCATAAACCGTTATGACGCCATAGTTTTTAAATTCGTAGTCTATAATTTCAAGTGGTTCCATATCTCTGAACTCTTCTATCTGAATATGAAAAACATTACCGTTGGGTGAGCAGAGACGACCGGTGTTGGAACGATCAAACACTTTTACTTCACATCCAAGTAATTCGGACAACTTTAGAGAAACGTCAGTCGAGGAATCATTTGCGTATAAATTTGTGACAGTATCGAAATATTTCACAGTGACTTCTCCTTCATCACCATCGCATTCAAGGACTTGAGTTTCGAAACGATAGGAAACCTGACCATTAATTAACTTTTGGATTAATTCTGGTCCTGAACTTGTTAAAAGTGGAAGTACCCCTAAGTCTGTTCTGAACTCAACTTGTATCTTGTCTCCAGTCACAATCAATGTTTGTCCGGATATAGATGAAATCGAAACATTTCCGCATGATGGTAGGGACTCTAACGCGACTTTTAAATCGGATAACGATGTAAAGCCAACTTTTAATGGTGAAGTTCTCTCGCCCCGAAACATCAATTGAAAGGTTGAACCAGATACTGACATGATATGTATTTCTTGTACTTCATTAATTTGTGGTATCGAGACCGTAGTCAAACTAATAACCTGCACTTCAAAACTCCTGCGATCCCGCATTTGTATAAAAAATGACGATTCTTCTCCTGCTCTAGCTTTCTCCAGGCCATGCCCATATGCATTTGTAGATGATGCATGTATTGAACCGCTATCAACGATGACAGTGAATGTCTGATCTGATATCAGCGACCCTTTGTTTTCAATAGTCAACGAGTATGTTCCAACTTCCCAAACCTTGTAAGAAATAGGATAGATACCATTGTATGCGATGGTATCGATTGAAAGAGTTCGTGCGACTGCATCATAGCCATCTCTACCTGGATGAACACTTAAGGGGTCCAAAGTAATTTCTTCGAAATGGCTGAGGAATGTAACTCGCCATTCAAAGTTTCCATCTACTGTATCACGACTTACTCGAGCAGATAAGGTATTTGAATGCATTTTATTCAGACTTATTTGCAAGGTCTCTGGTGATACATCGAAAGGCAGTTCGACACTTATTTCGTGTGCAACCTTTAATCGGAAATAACCCATAATATTGCTATCATCGCTTCGAATGATAAATACAAACGAGGAAGACACTGTTTGCTTGTTTCCCGAGCTGTCAGTCAAGTTCACAATAAAAGCATCCGATGAACCATCTCCAGAGTTATCAATATTATCGGTTCGGGATCCTGATCTTATGTTACCGAATTTGTCTCGAGACTCAATTAAAAATCCTGTGTCAGTACCAGCTATGGCTCTTTCCAAGCCTAGCATCTTGTTCCAGGGCCTCGTAGTGCAGCTTGAGGGATGTAATGAACCATGAACAACTGTAAGCAGAGTGTGCGAGTTTTGACATTGCAGTGGGGTTGTATATACTGAATAACCATCATAGAATCTGTCACGAATCAGCGGAGGTATGATTCCACTGCAATGTTTTATTGGTTTCCCATCGAGTGTCACTACCAAACGGTAAGATCCAGAAATTGGAATCGAGTATGTCAATATGTAAGTTCCATCTTCATTATCGCTAATGTATCCGCGATATTGGATTCCTTCCTTTTCCGTGTTCGTGAACTTTACGTCGAATGTATCCCCACCTTTCACTTGATTGTTGCCATAAATATCTTTTGCGCGAATGAGAGCTGTACCTGTTTCACCAGCTCTGGCTTCAGATAGACTATCTGCAACAAGACTGATACTCTCAACTTCGCACATTTTAGGGGAAGTTTCCCCTGGTGAAACCTCTAGAGTGAATGGAGAGCACTTGTTATACTCCCCTAGGCCGCAGTAAATATCCGTTCCTCCCGTACGAACGTGAACAGTGTAAGTACCGGCCTTGAATAGGGTATATTCGACACGGTATTTACCTGCTTGAACATAACTAACCGTACCCGTAGATTCTCCTGCTGGTCCGCTGAAATCTACGGTAAATTGGTCGGAAGGGAACTCGGAGTAATCATCATCGGTCTTTAAGTTACCTTTAGCATCTTTTGCTTGAAGGTAAAAGTGCGTAGGATTGCCTGCACTTGTCTGATTGTACTTTTCATTCGGGGTAGCCAAAATATCACTGTATGGAAAGTCAGATGCTCCAGCTGTTACTTTATTTCTGAATGGGCTTCCCGAAATATGCTGACTATAGTACAGCTGCTCAGATGGAATAGTTTGCTTTTGAATTGTGTTCGAACTCCATTGAATCAGTAAGTGAGCTGAACCAACTGTGTCTTTGTATTCAACCTTGATATCATAAAAAGTAAACGCTTCTAATGAAACCGATTTTTTTAAAGTTCCTACTGTCCCACCATCCCAATTATCCAAGAGGAGCTCATGATCAATGAACAACTTCCCACCATCATCACACGACATGTAAAACGTGTAAAGTTCTGTTGTTACTGGTAGAATTTTGCCCCACCAACGAACACTCACGTAATCTCGCCCATAACGAGTTATAGGGCCCATGCCCCAATCAAAGTTAAGAGATGCATCGATACGCTCTACAGAAGGATTTTCTAAAAACCAAACATTATCGTAATACCAAGACGATAAACCGCCTGATTGTAATTTCATCACAGCTAACGCATACGAACCCGCCTGCGTAGCTACATACGTTCCTGTATAGCTTGGCAAACCTGGTACCTTTTCATCTACTTTAAGGAGAGGGGGGAGTCCCTCGATTGATACCATCGAAGGACAAAGTGAAGCAACTGTAACATTGGTATCTGCTCTATCAATTGAGCCTGTTAAATCTGACGAATCTATTTTCAACAATATTGGTTCTTCAGGTACTCGAAATGTGATTAACCATTCACGCTGCCCATTGTCAAGCTGTAATACTTGAACATCAACTCTACCGATTGAAGTTAGGGCCTCAAGATTGGCTTTAATAAGATCAGAAGAAGCATCAAATGGCATTCGGCTTGTTGATTCTCCATTGTAAAGAAGAAAAAATGAACCACCCAAGGGCGTTGGATAACCTCCAAGAATGGAAATTTTTTGAACTTCAAAGCGGGAATTAAATGCTCTAATGTTCCGCACATTTCCCAAATTCCCCGTAAATGAAATGTCCCATTGAAAACCTGTATTAATATTATGCTTTTGCACATTTACCTCCTCGATTGTCGATAAGGACTCCAGTGCTTGTTTCACAAATTTGGCAGATGCATCATATGGAATATCAATTGTATATTCATCATTAAATTCCAATACGAATGAACCTTCTATAGGCGAATAACCGATGGTTTGCTTTTGAGTATCGGTCTCATCTGACTGCAACAGCTCAACATTCCCATGAGGCTCAAGGAATGTCACCATAAAAGTGTTACTAGATGATTCTAGATTTGTGTCACCTGAATCACTGTGGCTCACAGTGACCTTTACACCATCTAACAAGTTCAATTCGTCTTCGACTACCGAAACAAAGGATGAAATTGAATTTGCATCAGAAAGATCAAATGAGATTGATTTCGTGTCATTGTTTCTAAACCGTAGTTTTATACTGCCTACTTTTTCAAAGATGGAAAGGCGTTGAACTTCATTTATAAAGATAGCATCAACTGACGAAGTCACAGTTTGAATCTCTGTAACTCCGACTTGATCTGAAGTTCTTGTAATAATAATCCGGCTGTTAGATGCTGTCAATAAAGGCATTTCACCATAAACAGACGTGAACGTCACTGTAAAGATCGTAGAGCCCTCTGACACCATAGATGTTACTTGAGTTCCTCGTACGTTGTCAAGCATATCTAGTGCTTTTTTTAGATCTTCGTCGACAAGTGGCATTTTTAGAGCTGATGTAGTAGCTGCGTATCCACCAATCCGCCCGAGTGGCCTGAATATAGATGTATCCATAGTCAAAGTAAAAGATATGACCCCCTCAGGCACATGTATAACCTGTTCTTCATATCTTACAGGGTTATATTTTGCTACTCCACCAGTTGAGATCCATTCATGTGAGCCGTCTATAGCAGTCGTATTGGGATTCCATAACTCCGTAAAAAACAGCTCATCACCACGTGATCTAGCAACAGCGTTCACATCTGTGACAACAGCGCCTGATGTTCTCTTAGGCTCAATTGTAAATTCATTTGTACGACCTTTTAAATATTCAGTAACGAATGAGGCACCACTGCCCATGTCACCTTTGGAGTCTCTTCCGTTTTTCGTCAAAACCTGATCAACTAATAACATCGGAACATCTCCAAGATGTGATATAAATGTCACACTCCATTCATATCCAAATAATCCTTCAGCAGATAAGATATTTTTCCTTGTCACATGAATATCTCCAATACTTGGTAGTTTTTCAATCGCAATCTCAAATTCAAGAGCCGATGCGCCACACAAATTTTCAGTTCTGACGGAACTTTCTACAAAGGATAAGGATAATATATCGGCTTCGCAGTCATTTGATAAGAAAGAAACTATTTGTATTTCTGAGATTATTCCCGCAATGCCCCGGCTAAGGGCACCGCCAGATGCAGTTGTTTGAGCCGCGCTAGCGCCAGATCTAGCTGATACTGTAGTGGATGCGTGACTCAATAAACCATTTCCTATCGCATTAAATGCAGCGACTTTAAATGAGTAAGAACCTCCTGGAACAAGGTTTCTCACTTCAGCGCGAAGATCCAATCCTTCATAAACCAACAATCCTGAATCTCCCCGGATATGCTCTGTCACTTTTACAGATGATCCAACTGGCAGGAGCCTTCCCGGAGAAGCCATTAAAAGAGGCACATCTGTGGGATCCGATAGGAAATGAACTTCCCATCCATCTAAAATGTCATTGACTCTAACGATATTTATAGATGCCAAATTCTCAAGAGCCCGTTTGATTTCTAAAGATGTTGCAGTTATATCAATATGTCTAGTTTCTTCGCCTTTGAAAGTTAGTGTGAATGTACCAGTAACTTCTTTGTTTGATGGTTTAATTATGTGTTGCACTTCATGTCTCGCTTTCAGGTCTTGAGATAAAGAATCATTTGTAGTGTACATATATAATTTATACCCACTTATTGGGATGCCCCCATCGAAGTCGCTTTCCAGCTCTTTCCACGTCACAATCATAGATGTTTCGGATGCGTCAACAACACTAGGACGAATCTGCTCTTGAACGACGTCAATGCTAGGAGAATCTCCAAGGCCGGGATATGTAGCTCCTATAACTGTCAAAATTCCACTATTACCGCTACGACCAACTTCGTTGATTGCAACTACATAGAATTGATAAGATTCGCCTTTGTCAAGTCCTTTTTCAGTCCAAAGAAAAGAAGTTGCGGACACCGGGCGGGACTTTACCAAATTGCGAGCGTCTTTGATGAACACTATGTAACCACTGATTGGACTACCACCGTTGTCATAAGGTCTTTCCCAGGAAATTGAAATTGATAACGAGGTAGCATTTACAACTGTGCTGGCATCACGCTTAGGAGGAAGTGGTGGTTGTGGAACTCTAGGGTCTCTGACAGTATAGGTCTGTGTATCGCTGAAGGGGCCATAACATGGTGCGACTAACTTTCCTTTGCAATTGTTTGCAGCCCGAATTTGAAATTGATATTGTCGTCCAGATTCGACAATTTGACTTTTTGGTCCTATGTTCGCAGTCGATACCTTATATTGAAAAACGTCGGGACTTCCCATACCGTCATAAAGCAGTTCGTACTCATTTCCCTGGAAGTCGTTCATCCACAGCTCATATCCAATGATTGGAGAACCTCCATTCAAATTTGGCGTTTCCCATCCGATTGTGATACTTGTAGCAGTTGATTGAATTAAATAAGGAGGTGGCGGTCTTCCTGGTGCATTATACATTGGTGTTCCAGATAGAGGGTGCGATAGAGTTCTATAGCTATAGCCGTATTCGGAACGAAAACGAACCTGAACAAAATATTCCTTCCCAAAAATGAGGTTTTCCAATGTCATATTAAGAGGGTAATGAACGCCGAACGTAGACTGAACGATTGTACACTTTCCATCATCACGGTCTTGACAATCTCCAGCGTCAGATCCGGCAACTAATTCTTCGACAGCTAGAGATACACCTCCACATCCACTAAGACTTAAATCAACCGGTTGTAACAGAAGCAAGTTTCCATCATTGCATACATCTTGACCATTCTTAAAGGAGCAGGATTCGAAATCAATATCCCATATGTAGCCCTTTTGAGTTTCTGTTCTAATTACAGATAATGATCCAATATTAGGAAGAGCCTCTAGTGCCGCCTTCAGATCCCTTGCCGATATAAACGCATCTAATGCTGTGGTACTTTGTTGATCGAATGAAAGCATGAATTGTCCCCTCAAAGGCTCCGCGCCTTTTCGAATCTCTTCTACGAGGACACTTGGTGTATCACTATCAATACGTGAAGTGTACAAGTAATTCACAGGTTCTAAAAGATCAACATCCTTGGTAAATATTGGATAATATCCTGGATTAGATAAAAATGTAACTTCCCAAGAATACCCATCTTCATTCGTTCTGGCGCCAACCTCTACATGAACGGTTCCTACATTTGGTAGCCTTTCAAGAGCTGCCTTCATTTGATCGGCAGATGCATTGAATTGGATTGGCTCGGTAACGTGACCTCGAAGGCGCAGCTCAAAATATCCAAGAATCGAATTTCCAGGTTTCGATGTAAAGACATCGAGACCATTGGACGCATTGTAAGCGTCTCCGTCCGAAAATAGTAGAGCTTTCGCTGACGAGCCGTGGACGGAATCTTCCGCTATGATTAAGTCAGAAACGTCACCTCCCACTCCATATCCAATAAATTCAACTTGAAAAACCAACTCTGGTCCATGGGATAGAGGAATGTGCATCACTTCGATTCCGTCTGTTTCAATCGTATCTAAGGCAAGAAGTTCAGTTTGTATTACTTGAGAAATGTCTAGGGCCGATTCCGTTAAAGGTATTGGGTTCGTCTTGGATCCTCGAAACGATAAAGCAAAAAAGCCTGATGGTGGCGCATCTCCCGTTTGAGCTTCTGATATTTCAATATACCGGGCACCAGATAATGAATTACTAATACTTTTCATCATTGGGATATCACCACTCATGCCATGCAAGGACTCGAATGTCACCAAGAAACTGGAACCTCCAGGGGTGCAAGCAAACTGAGAATCATTTTCAAAGCTGACGTTTACCGATCCAATCGCTACAATACGTTCAAGAGATTGCCTAATCTCCGCTTCGTTTGCGTCGAAAGGAATGTATACAATATCATTATTAAAGCCCAAACCGAATTCTCCCCCAGACGCGTCACAAGATACTCGCTGAATCTCTGGAATAATCCCATTACCCTGGTAACTTGAATCAATTACTATATACTGAATTTCGTTTAAATCAGGAGCATTGGTGCTAATCCTTTGAATCTCTGAAATTGGGGAACATTCCAATGATAATCTTTGACGTTCGTGTCGAAATTCTTCATTAGAGTAATCAACCCGGACAGAAGTCACAGAGCCCCCACCAGATGATATAGGGGGATGAATAGAAATGTCTATAGATGACCCGTCAATCACATTCAAATCTACATGACTTGCCCTAGATGGTGCCTGTGGTAAAGGTTTCACGCTTGGGGGTAACGTAAAAACGGATGCTCCTGCTCCAAGAGAGTTGAAGGCTGTCACCCTGAAATAATATTCAATTCCCTGATTCAGATTCCCTATCAAAACTGGATTTTCAGCTGCAGCACTTTCTAATATATGAGTGTCATAGTCTGGCCCGTTAAAGGGGGGTTCTTGGCCCATAATGAGACGGGATACCGTCACTTGGGAGGCTGTTCCCTTTAAATCTGCAAAGTCAGGGATCATTAAGTCCACAGCTCCGAGAGATTCCACAAAAGTTACATCCCAATTGTAGCCCAAGTTCTCATCCGGTCCTTCTCGGTTTACTTGAATATCTCCTGTAGAAAAAAGACCGGCTAAGGCTGCACGAACTTCGTTTGTACTAGCATCAAACGGCAAATATGGTGTCCTTTGGCCAGCGAACTCCAAAGTGAAATCGCCAGAAAGAGGTATGGACGTCCCCTTTACAAAATCGTCTTCCACTGATATCACATCTCCGCTGAGCATTGTAGCACTCGTAGAATATTGCTCGGATTCCACTCCAGACACCAGTAAAGGGGGTATATTTCCAGCCTTAGTCTCAAATGTCACTTTCCAACTACATTGGCCAAATTCATCTGGGGTTTCACTCTCCGATGATACTGTAATAATACCAATTCCTTCCAATTTGCTTAGTTCTTCCTGGATAAGGTTTATATCACTTTTGAAAGCATCTGGTTGCGAAATGACAATTTTATCGCGAATGATACCAGGATAATCTCCAACTGTAACATTTGTTCCAGGGCCAGATTTGTATTGATCGTGAAATAATGTCGCTAAAGGATTACATTTACTTTCAGTAAATATGAAATCTTACAAGCATACATGTAAATACATACAAAATCCAACATACCTTGTATAATGCCTGGATTTCCTACAGAGCTAAGTAATGATACCTCCCACTGACATCCTTCGTCATCCTGATTAGTTGATTTACCGATCACACTGACTTCATGTAAAGAGGGTAATAATGATAACTCATGCGAAATTATTGTAGCTGTGTATTCGCATGATCCATTGTTGGCTGGTATCTGAGAAGTTTCATAATTTCCATATGAGAGAACAAAGAATGTAAATGGTGAAACAGTGTTGTCGCCACCTTCGGTGGAAGTATCCTCGGTGCTAGTTCTTATTACTTGCTTAGCAGCTTTGGAACCAAGACAAGTAGTTCCTCCCAATGGAAGAGCTAACATCTCATTCGTGGACTGGCCATCGAAACTTAGACGAAAGGCTGACATTGGATCAACTTCAGCACTACCAGCTGAAATTCTTATCCTTTGCACTTCCTGCCATGTTCCTTTTCGAACTTCAGAGACTTTTATTACGGGCGTAAACCCAGATCCGCCACTCAAATAAGAAGTCACTACTAATGGCAAAACGTCGCCTCGATTTGTGCCGTAAATATCATCCCGAAAGTAAATAGTCCAAGTGAATCCTCCAACTGGAGATGATGTGGATCTTTCGATGTCTACAATACCAACTGAATTTAATGATTCGAGAATGGTTTTTAATTCATGAGCTTCAACAGAACTGGGGATAGTCGGTGTACTTTCTCCTCCGTGGCTAATAACAAACGACCCAGTGATGAAACTCCCATCGACACCTCCTGAAGCGATCATGCAACCAGCACCGTCTATCAAATTTGTTGTTTTTAGGCCATCAGAATGAATTATCATATCACTCAAATTTCCACCATTTACATCGGAAGTAAATTGTATTCTCCAACTGTATCCATTTTGATCATCTGAATTACTTCTAACAACTTGAACTGAATCGATGGATGAAAGCTTCATTAAATGTTTCTGCATAACCGATTCACTGGCATCATATGGAATCGCATCCGTAATCTCTCCATCATATTCTAGTCGAAAATAACCTTGAAGAAGATTTGCTTCGTCGATCAAGCTTATGAATACAGGAATATCCGTCACATATAATTCAAGGACTGGAACTGCCTTCATGGAAGGATGGAATGTCACCATGTACGTAAAACCTCCATCAGCGTTCATTTCAGATTTCGTCACAGATGGTACATAGTCAACATTAGCCATGGCGCCCAAAATCTCTGCCACGGATGTGCTAGAGCCTTCTGGGTCAGCAGTGGCACTAATATCTCCAGAGTATTGAATTGATCCTCCATATACTGTGGTATCTAGTTTCAGAGAATATTTGTACATGGAATCCAAATTTATTTCTCCGGGTGGGGGTGACACGGTAATCGATTGCACATTTCCCTGAGGAGTGGCAAAAGTTCGAACAATCTGAACTTCATCGACGTCTTCAACTGAGGTGGTAATGGACTGAATCTCATTAGTATTCAGATTCAACATAGTTGAAAACCGTTGAACTTCAGCGGTTCCTGCTCTGGTGTCCCATTCGATAGTGTATGAAGTTATATCGGAACCACCGTTAGACAACGGTGGTTGTAAATCAATCTGTACCTCTCTTGAACTAATGACATTCAAGTTTGCCCCGGAAGGAGGACCCGGAACAGTAAGAATTGCATTAGCTATTGAGATTAACTTTAATGCATTTATAAATCGTAACATTGCCTCATGCGTCAAGTACAGTTCTTTTAGGCGTTTCGACTGTCATTAATTTTCAACTTGAAATTTGCGTCCTCACTTCAGGAATGACGCCTTTTGATCAGCAATAGACCAATCAGAAAAATATTACGAAAAATACCCTGAAGGAATATAATACTGAAACAAGCAATCTTCGCTGTGAGAGCTATTACTTGTGATGTAGTGACCGGTTGCTTGAAAAACATCTTGATGTGAGATGTGTGAAAAGTGACGGTGTCTACCAAGGACAAATGAAAAAAGATGCTAACACAGCAATGCATCGTCCAGTAACTTCACTATACCTCCATCCTAAAGGGTATGTATCGATCAAAGGTATTGCTGTGTATGGAAGGTCTTCAGATTGATCCTACCCTTGAAACGAACCACTCTATGTTACTTCGTCCAACATTGGG
>Ga0213868_10000423_pt1 | contig 39702 bp, 36 predicted proteins | sample PICome_9_FD_160087 | JGI IMG/M metagenome (GOLD analysis project Ga0213868, IMG submission 160087) | Coastal seawater microbial communities near Pivers Island, North Carolina, United States - PICO127 | ecosystem: Environmental > Aquatic > Marine > Coastal | place: USA: North Carolina...
ATGATTCCGACGACGACGAGGATTCCGACGACGACGAGGATTCCGATGACGATGAGGATTCCGACGACGACGAGGATTCCGACGACGACGAGGATTCCGATGACGACGAGTAGCCCTTCCGTTGACGGAGTGGAACTGGGTCGCTACCATCCGGCATGCGAATCTACCTTCTGATCTTATCCCTTCTCCTCGTTGGGTTAGGCCTCGCCCAAACCGCCGAAGAGTCGAAGAAGAAACTCGCCGGCGGCAACCCACTCCAGGTCCTCCTAATCACGGGCGGTTGCTGCCACAACTACCTCTTCCAATCTCTTGCCTTGACCACAGGTGTGGAGAAGCGCGTGAACGCCGAATTCACCGTCGTAAACGAAGGCGGCACTGGCACACGTGGGAAGATCGATCTCTACAACAATCCTGATTGGGCAAAGCCCTACGATGTGGTCGTTCACAATGAATGCTTCGCAGCAACCGATGATCCCGAGTACATCAGAAAGATCACCGCGGCGCACAAAGCAGGCACACCTTCCGTCGTCATCCACTGCGCGATGCATACCTACAGAGATGCCCAGATCGACGACTGGAGAGAGTTTCTCGGGGTAACCAGTCGTCACCACGAGCATCAGAGCAATTACCCTGTCAGGATCGTGAAAAAAGACCACCCGATCATGAAAGGTTTCAAGAAGGATTGGGTCACAGCCAAAGACGAACTCTACATCATCAAGAAACTCTGGCCCAAGGCAACGAGTCTAGCAGTGTCCAAGAGTGAGAAGACCGGCGAAGAGCAACCTGTCGTTTGGGTGAACGACTATCACGGCACTCGGGTCTTCGGCACGACCTACGGGCATTCCGACGATACTTTCCGTGATGAGACGTTTATCGACCTCGTGACGCGTGGACTTCTCTGGGCAGCTGGAAAAGACTCCGAGGAAACCAAACAAGCCAGCGTCAAGCCGGGCATCAACAAAAACTTCCTTGATCCTAACTTAGCCATAAAAGATTGGTTGGGCAAATTTGAAGTTGAAAGCCGGGAAGTCTACACCCATCAAAAAGCCATCATCGAAGCCCTTAAGATCGCTCCTGGCTCGGCCATCGCTGACATCGGTGCTGGCACAGGACTCTACATGGAGCCATTCGCCAAAGCCGCCGGCGATACTGGCAAGGTCTTCTCAGTCGATATCGCACCAGCTTTTATCAAACACCTAACAGAGCGCAAAGAAAAGGCCAAATTGGCCAATGTCGACGTCATCCATTGCGACGAAGATTCTGTAAAGCTCCCCGAATCGAGTGTGGATCTTGCCTTCGTCTGCGACACCTACCACCACTTCGAGTACCCCGCAGCCACGTTGGCATCCGTACTGGCGGGCGTGAAGCCGGGCGGACGGTTTGCCTTGATCGATTTCGAACGTATCCCAGGTGTCTCAAGGGAATGGCTTCTGGGGCATGTGCGAGCCGGCAAAGAAGTATTCTGTCAGGAAATTGAATCGGTAGGTTTCCAAAAAATGGAAGACATCGAGATCGAAGGACTGAAAGAGAACTACTTCGTTATTTTTCAGAAGCCTGAGTGAAGGCTCAGGCCAAACCTGCTGCCTATGGCCTGACTTCGCTCACTGCGCTTGTCATTGCCAACATGATTGGCGCAGGGGTCTTCACGACATCTGGCTTCGCTTTAGCAGACCTCTACACGCCGGAACGTGTTTTGCTTGCATGGGCAGTCGCGGGCGGCATCGCCCTCTGTGGAGCGTATGCCTACGGCGCACTTGCTGACGTTCTGACAGAGTCCGGCGGTGAATACCTCTACTTGTCCCGTCTGGTGCATCCAGCTGTTGGCTTCATCGCCGGCTGGGTTTCTTTGTTAGCGGGTTTCACGGGAGCCATCGCCTTCGCAGCTTTGACCCTGGAAGCCTATGTCTACCCAGTCCAGGGCTGGCTTGCCGCGGGGTCTATCGTTCTAGCTGCCTTCCTTCACGGTATTTACAAGGCTCCGGGTGCCTGGGTTCAGAACGCCATGGTTGGGATTAAACTGCTGCTCCTGCTCTGGCTCCCACTCGCTGCCATGGGATCGAGTGGAATTGGTGCTTCGACCACGACTGAAACGCCGCCTTTCCCTCCTAGCAGTTTTGCAGAATCGCTCCTGTGGATATCGCTAAGCTATGCGGGCTTCAATGCGGCCATCTATGTGCGCGGCGAAGCCGTCTCAGGGGGAGCCGTGAAATCAGCACTGCTTATTGGGACGGCCGTGACCACAGTCTTCTACCTCTTGCTCAACCGTGTCTTTGTCGATACAGCGCCTTACGTCGAAGTGGCTGGACAGGCTCAGATCGCCGCAATCGCAGTCAAGTCGCTGAATCAACCGCTCACTACATCACTCTTCAATTTCGTGGTTCCGTTAGCCCTCTTCACTTCGGTGTCTGCGATGATGCTCGCTGGTCCTCGGGTCTACGCTCAGATGGCTGCCGACGGCCGACTACCCAAAGTCCTCCGCTTCGCCGCAGATAAGGCACCGCCCCGCCAAGCGATCTGGCTTCAAGCCGCACTCGCACTTGCTGTGGTCGCCATATCGTCGATCCGCGAGCTTCTAACCTATCTTAGTCTTACATTGGCACTCTCCAGCGTCACTGCCGTGGCCAGCCTCTTCGTGATCAGACGACGCCAGGTGGCTAAGGTGAGCGTTTTGTCGCTAACGATTGCCACGCTCTACATCGTGATGACCCTATCCACCGCCTGCATCGGAGCCTGGCTCAATCCCTGGCAGGGGCTCGCGAGCGTGATCACGATCGGAACAGGCTATGTTGCCTATCGCGTGGGCACATAAGTTAGCGTAAGGCATCATCCTCAGCCTCCATGCGGGCTTCCACACGATAGGAGCTAGCTCCCATGACATTACTTGGATCTGTCAGGATAACTATCGTGCGGGAACTTGTTTTTACTGCACGGTCTAGTCGCAATCAGCTGTCGGGGCGAAGGGGAAATGACCGTCAGAAAGAGTAGGCGAACTTCTTCAATTTAGGCACGAGAATAGAAAGGGTACCCACCTCTCGCCGAATGCCGCTAGAATTGGTCGCCACCCTATTAGGATCGATTTCTAACATCGCAGCAAATTCATTGATCGAACCCAGATGGCCAGAGACAACACCTTGGCCGAGTGTGAGGGTGCTTTCTCCATGGTGGCCTGCACACTCCGCAGGTCGCCAGGACTTGGATCTCCAAATTAGCTTGAAGCTTACACCTTGTAGTATTCCTCCCAACCCTTACGCGGCGGAGGCCCTTCTAACAGGGCGTCTGCGACCTTGTTGTTTGTGATCCGTTTCGTCTTGCGATCGAACTCCAGCTCACCGCCGAGTCGCTGAGCGATGACGCCCAGGCAGAACATTTGACTGAGCGGGCCTGAAACATGAAATGGGGAACGCGTCTGCTCTTCACCCTGCGCCCCGCGCACGAAGTTCAAGTGGTGGCCCGAGCCACTCTCAAACTTCGGCAATTCCTTGCCCATCTCCTTCATCCTGGCTTCGGGAATGATCCGTAACGGGCTCCCGTGAGAGGTTCCCTTAAAGGTGAGATCCTTACCGTAGATAATCTTGCCGGCGTTCTCTATCTTGCGGCCATCTTCTAATTCCGCCGGACGCTCCGGCTTGTTGCCCTTGCCGTCGTACCACGTGATGGCACACGCAGGCTCGTCACCACGCTCAGGGAAATCAAAGCGAATGGTCGACGCTTGCGGGAAGATGTAATCATTGGGCCCATCTCGCTTCACCGCTGTAATCTTGTTAGGCATTCCAAGATCAAGAAAGCGATGGCAAGTATCGAGAATATGCGGGCCCCAATCGCCGAATGCGCCATTTCCATAATCAAACCAGCCACGCCAGTTGCCAGGATGCAATTTCTTCGAGAACGGATGCTCCGGAGCAGTCCCTAGCCAAGTGTCCCAATCAAGTCCTTCCGGCATCGGGTCTTCTGGATAGCCATCGACATCCCAACCATGCCAACGACGACCACTCGTCATGTAAGCGGTGATCTTCGTCACCCCTTTGATAATGCCTGCATCGCGCCAAGCTTTGAATTGATGATAGTTTGCGCCCGAATGCCCTTGATTGCCCATTTGGCAAGAGACCTTGTACTTCTTCTCTGCTGCGATCATGAGTTCGATTTCTTGATACGTATGTGCTAGGGGCTTCTCCACATAGCAGTGAATCCCTTCGGACATGGCCCGCATGGCGATTGGAAAATGCGCATGATCCGGCACGCCAATGGTACAGGCATCGATCTCCTTTCCCATCTTATCAAACATCTGTCGGAAGTCTTTAAATTTGGGAATGCCAGGAAACTTCGCTTCAATCTCAGCCGTGTGCTTCGCGCCCATGGCGACATCACACAAGGCCACTGGATTCACCTGGCCGGTGCTAAAGACACTTTTGGCGTCGCCCGCACCCATGTGACCACAGCCAATGAAGGCCACATTGACCTTCTTGTTCGCGCCCATGACGCGACCTGGAATGAGACTGTAGGCGGCACTCGCAGCCGCGACCTTGGTGAATTGACGACGTGAGAGAGAATTCATGAGCAGTCTATAACCCCGCAGCACTAGAATCTCTCTCGCGACGGTCTCAGCGAATCCACCACCACCACCATTTCGGCGTAACCTCAGCAACGAAAGCCCATAACCGGCGTTGAAATAGCTCTCAAGCTTCACGTTTCTTGCATCGAACATCACCCTATGAAACTCCAGCGCTCTGTCCCTCATATTGCCTGGTGCCTCGCCACCATCGGTGCGTTTGCCATCGGGAAGTGGACCCCGTCCTCACATGAGCCCACGGTAGCAAATGCCACCTCGATGCCGACAGAAGATCGCTCGTTGTTGGGCCAGCCCAAGGGCCAGTCGGCTGGAAGCGAAAGTACCACTGCCACCGAAAGCGAATTACAGTCCTCCGCGATGATGTCGGAAACCGAGCTATCCAACATTGCCCGAGAGGCGATTAAGGACCCGAACCCATTGAAGCGTTCACTAGCGTTCGCCAAACTGCTACAATCCATGACGCCAGAGAACGCCGCCATGATCGAGAAACAGATGCGTGAACTTGATGCTGGGGGCGATGAATGGCGCATGTTCCGCTATGCGTGGGGTGCCATTGATGGCCAAGCCGCCTTCGCAGCCGCCTCGACCATTGAGGATGATCGCTCTCGCAATCGGGCTCGGAGTGCAGCAGTGTCTGGCTGGGCAAGCGCCGAGCCTTCAGATGCCATTGCCTGGATGAATAATCTCGAAGCCGGTGATGACAAAGAACGTCTTCAGGAGGGACTTGTCAGCGGTCTCGCAGATAACAATATCACGGTCGCAACTAACTACGTACTGAAACTTGGCGATGAAGGCAATCGCCGCGCAGATGACTACCTCGAGGACGTTGCTTCCGAGCAGCTGCGCAGTCAGGGCGTCGACGCTTCCGCGCGTTGGTCAGAGCAATTGCCCGATGGCCCATTGAAAGGGGCAGCGATGGATCGGGTAGCCAACGCATACGTTGACCAGGATCCAGCGGCCGCTGCCGCATGGGCCGAACGCTTTGCAGCCGACGACTACGCCGCACGCGTCATCGAAGAAGTCGGCGATGAGTGGGCTGAACGGAAGCCCGCCGAAGCCGTAAGTTGGTTAGAGAGTCTACCCGAGAGCGAGGGAAAGAAGGAAGGCATGGAGTCCGCTCTCGGAGAATGGGTTCGCCGTGATCCGACGGCCGCGAGCGAGTACCTCGCCAGCATGGCGGACTCGCCTACGAAAGACGCTGCCATCGGCGGCTTTGTCAGTCGCCTCGCTTGGGAAGACCATGATGCTGCTATCGCTTGGGCCAGCACGATAGGCCAGGAGAACCAACGCACCGAGGCTCTCGTAGATGCCGCTCGAGCGTTCTTCCGGCGCGATCGCGACGCCGCGGTCGCTTGGCTGGAAACCAGCGGACTTCCTCCAGAAGCTCAAAAGAAAGTGACCGAGTCCCGCCGTGGTCGGCGCGACTAGTCTGCTAGATACGTCCCGGTCCAAGGAGGGAGCGGTGGAAGCTTCCCGGCACTAACACGCTCTCTCCAAGACGCATCCGTTAGATGCTGTGGAAACGGTTCCACCATCTCATATTACCTGAAGACGGGGCCCGCAAAGACACAGCCTTCCGCTCCGTGGCTCACGGCGAACATCATGAAGTCGACGTTTCCGACAACTTCATGTAAGACCCCACCGGGGTTTCCGTGGCACTCAAACGCGGGGCTGTCTGGGTGGACATCAGCAACGATGGCGTTCCAGATCACGGACGGATGATCGTTAGTGCCCATCTGCAGAAGGATGCTCGGGTAATAAAGATCCGGATACCAACCTGAATAGGTAGGCGAACTCACGTAATCAACGCTCATGCTTTCTACGAGGCCTTTCATAAAGTGAGCTGGTTCCTCCGTCATGGGCTTTCCATTTAACTCTCTTTCGGTGATCTCCCTCAGCATCTCCATAAGACTAGCAACAAAACGGAAGTGATTGAGCGCGCCTAACCACCCCTGATAGATGTTTGTTTCCCAGAAGATCGGTTCTTGTGCCTGCAAGGTCTGATGGCTCGCCACCAAATAAGGTTGGTAGGGAAACCGTCGAGCGAACGGCACACGGTTGTAGGTCACTTCTGAAAAAACCAACTATCTGGAGTGAAACGCTGCCCGCAGAAGATGAGCGAGCGCGGAAGCACGGTCTCTTGTTCACCGCAGGCCTCAATCGCATGCCCAGCGATCTCTTGCTGCCCATCGGTGCCCGCAAGAATCGAAGACTGCAGGGTCACCAAGTATTCGCTCTCGTCGAAATGATCAAAGCTTGCCATACCTTGCGCCTCCAGAAGACCGAGCATCTAAGGTGGCGTCATGGAGTCAGATAAGCCTACGAAGGTACCGACTACGTCTTCGCACCGATGCCAGCGATCAAGTTGGCACTCTCTTTCAATAGGAGGCTGAGGGAAACCGCTCCGGAGAGTTGGCGCAAACTTCCAGGTTCACGGTCTCCTCCACCCATGCGAAAGGCGATCCGACCTAACCATGTCATGGCCCGGAAGTAGGCCGCCATGGTGACTGAATTCGTATAATGCCTACTTACCGTGAATTGCGAAAAATCTGTAAAGCCCTCCATTGTCCCGAAGGGCCCACCTTTCCATAACGCTTCATGGGCCTCAATTAGGTCTAGCCAAGAGGTTACCCGATCCTGTTCGTCTGCCAGATGCGGGGCATTTCGAACTGCCAACCGCTGAATATCTGCAAAGGGATCCTATTCATCGGCTATGGCGAGAGAAGAGGCAATGGTCAGAAAGAAATCCGCGTCACGCAGGCCTTGGCTTAGCGGGCCTTCATGATGCGCCTCCCACACGGCTGGAAAAGCACTGCGCATTTTCGTTAGGATATCTTGAAGCTCATAGCGGAGATAGAGCTCTTCAACTTCCTTCACGATCAGTTGATAAGAGCGATGCCAAGCTTGCAGCGCAGCGTCCGCAGAGAAATAGACCGGGAGTTCATCCGTCCAAATATCATAGAACATGTCGACGAAGGTGTTCCACTGATGTCGAGGCGTCACCACGAATCCATTGGCCTTTATCATCACCGCTTCCCTTTCATTCAGACGGAATTCGTAGAGGCGTCGGTCAGGATCATCAGCAGTTCGATCCGCATTGTACTCCTCGGGCGACATGGCAAACATGTCTCAGAACTGGGCCTGCGTGACATCCCAATCTATCTGTTCGCGATAAGACTCGGTAAATTCGTAATCCCGCTCGAACTTTTCGACGCTCAGGCTCTCAACTCTATCATAAAAATAATGCTGTTGTTCTGTGTAGCTCACCACCGTGTCGCTATTCTTATCGAAAAACTGAAACTGCGGTGCGGAATCCAAGCGATAGTATTGTTGTGAGGCGTCAGAGTCCAAGATAAGGCGCATTTCGGCATCTCCCTTTCCGACCATCGGTTCGCCAACGGCATGCCAGTTTCTATGATCCTCACTCTGATAGGCCTGATAACGCGCTGACAAGGGTGTCGACCCGGTCGATCTCGGCACGTTCGGCAGCCAACTGAGCTCCCGCTTCCCAGCTTCATCCGCACGTCTGATTTCCAGCCGTTCTGTCTGAGCAAATAGATCCCAGCAACCACTGAACATCGCCATGAAGGCCACGCAAATTGCGTCCTCTCCGAATCCCCATGACTAGCAACATGCAGACACGGCCAGGAAAGGTCAAACCCTAAAGGTTAATAATTCAACTCTTTGCCGCTCTGACCAAAACAACACCCTGTAAAATCAATGGAACAGTTGGCCAAGCCAGTTTCACGAGGCTGCACAGGATTCTGAGATCACTTGCTGGAAATATGCGATGGTGGGCTTGAGGCCCTCTTCCAGCGAGACCTTTGGTTCCCAGCCTAGCTCGCATTTAGCCATGGTAATGTCAGGCTTGCGCTGTTGCGGGTCGTCTTGGGGCAATTCCTTGTGGATGATCTTGGACTTGCTTCCGGTCTCTGCGATGACCTTCTCTGCGAGTTCGAGAATGGTGAATTCGACAGGGTTACCAATGTTAACGGGGGTCGTCAGGCTATCGTGACCCATGAGACGGACAAAGCCGTCGATGAGATCTTCACAGTAACAGAACGACCGTGTCTGCTGGCCTTCGCCGTAAACCGTGAGGTCTTCACCGCGGAGGGCTTGGACGATGAAGTTAGACACGACTCGCCCGTCATCCTCACACATACGAGGCCCATAGGTGTTGAAGATACGCGCGATACGGATATCGACCTTATGCTGACGATGGTAGTCCATGAAGAGTGTCTCCGCACAGCGCTTGCCTTCGTCGTAACAGGAACGAATGCCAATGGGATTCACATGGCCCCAGTAACTCTCAAGTTGCGGGTGAACGCTAGGATCACCGTAAACTTCAGAGGTGGATGCCTGGAAGACGCGGGCGTTTGTTCGCTTGGCTAGGCCTAAACAATTCATGGCCCCCATGATCGAGGTCTTGATGGTCTTGATCGCGTTGTGCTGATAGTGCACAGGCGAGGCCGGGCAGGCCAAATTGTAGATTTGATCTACCTCTGCCTTAAAAGGGTCGATGACATCATGACGCAACACCTCGAAGTTCGGGTTCCCCACGAGGTGTGCGAGGTTGGGCTTACGCCCGGTGAAATAGTTGTCCAGGCAAAGAACCTCATGCCCCTCATTCAGTAGCCGCTCACATAAATGGCTCCCAAGAAATCCTGCGCCACCCGTAATCAATATTCTCATGAGTCACAGAAGATCGGAGAATTATTTGGAACGTCAATGACCAAGAAGTCATCTCTAGCTTAGCGCCCAGACGGGTTTGGATCAATGCTTAGCGGCAAGCGGACGCGCGGCAGATCATTCAGCGAGAGGGCAAACACGACTCCATACTCACGTTCTCCACGGTTGTCGCGAGCAAGACCACCAAAGGCAGCAGTCCAACTTCCGAGATCTCGATGAATGCTGTATTGTTGTAGTTCAAGCGTGTTATCATCGAGTTCGTAACGATGATAGGTGCCAAAGCCCCAGTTCTCATTGATCTTGGTGTAGAAGCGGAAGTTGAGAAGGTTGCTGTCACCGAAGAAAGGATGATCGCTCAGAAAACGATGGCTGAGAATGAACTCCATATTCTTCGTTGGCATGTAACGCAGTCGAGAGTTCACTTCGACGAAGTCTTGTTCATCAGCAAAGATTGGGAGCTGTGAATCCATCTCTAGCTTCAGCCACGGCAATGGATGCCAGACGAGCTCATTAAAGAGGTTGGAATACGTCCGACTTGCTTCGGGATCCTCCAAGAAGGTATCCAAATAAGTATTCAATTGTAGCCAGTTGTGGGTCTGGCCATCGCGTTTTGTCTGGAGCACATTACGCACACCGAGACGGAGAACATTCCACGGACTGAGGTCGTCCGTAGCGGTGTATTTCGAGATGTCAATTGGTCGCAACTGGGTGCTGGGGGTAAGTCGATCAATGCGTGGCACATCGCCACTGAGATCATTGCCCGCGAGAAAGGAGTAGTTAAAATATGGCTGAACAATATGACGCAGCTCATTAAGCCCCCAGCGGTCGGAGCGAACATCAGGATACTCTCGCGAGAACTTAAAAGCACCCTCGATACCAGCATGCAACAACGCACGGCTCTCCGACGAGTCAATGTCAGGATCACCTGAGTCGATGTCGAAATAGTTCGTGTAGCGCGCGCCCACGCGAGGAACGAGCGAGAATCCTCGCTCGTTCACCACAGGCAGTGAGAGCTGGTGAAAGGTATCAAAGCGCTTGAAGCTATAGCCATCTACCTGGGCTTCGAGGTCGTTGAGGAGACTGTTCAGCTCTGAAGGATCGATGGCAGACTCAGGCACGCCGAAGAACTCCTCTAGACTCCCGCCATCTCCCCGGAGAAACTCACGTTCGCGCGACGAGAGTGGCTCGCGGTACGCCCCAATCGAGGTCGATCCTTCGTAGAACAAATCGGAGCCAAAGACAGACTGCCGCGTGATATCCAAGGCGACTTCCGGGAGGCGTTCGTCTGAACGAAAGAAATCGTTGCCGTTGAACCTTGCCATCGTGCTAAGGGTGCCACGGGGATCCGTCTTCACGATGTTGATCATATTCTCCGGATTGGGGTCGGTCTTGAACTCGGAGGGAAAGAAATCTTCGTAGACAAACTCATCTGAAAGCAGATTCACATCGATGTCGACGTAGAGATCGCTATCCTCCGGTCCTGGCACATACACTCGATGCTGCAGGCTGAACCGGTAGCGATCTTCATTCACGTCACGCCGACTCATCGTGGTGCGTGAGATGTCCGGATTGAGGTCGTTGGCGTAATAAGCTTTGAAACGCCCGATGTTGTCGTTGTCTTTAAATTTCTGTGAGTGCAACTCCACACCACCAGCCAGGCCACGACGCGACCGGACGTCCGCCTGCACTTTTACCAAGGTGTGATCTTCCCAGCGAAAGCCATATTCGCTGAGCAGGTAGGCGCCCCAATTGCTATCGAAACCTGGTCGGAAATACCAGCCAAGTTCTTCATCTACGGACTTGGCGAGGTAGGGAAACCAGAAGACCTGGCGATCACCGATGAAGATCTTCACATCATGCATCTCGATGCGATTATCTGGCGGTGGGAGAATCTTCACCCGACCCGCCTCAATCCGGTAGTTCGGCTTCTCCAAGTCGTGCGTGGTCACCAGGGTAGTGTCCGCCTCAAAGAAATTGGCCGTCTTCGCTTCCAGATCAAACTTGCTGCGGAAAGAACCTGCACTGAAGAGGACTGGATCTTGCCCACTGCGCAAATTGTTCGCCGTCACCCGTCCGTCACCGTAGTTGTAAATAGCGGAGTCACCCTTGAAGACGAGTTCATCACGATATATCCTGACATTGCCTGATAGATGCACATCCTGGGTAGCCACGGAAATCTTGTAACTGTCGGCGTAGAGATCGACGCCCTGGTGCTTGATGTTGGCGCCACCGTCGAGGGTGATCAGGGTGTCCAATTCACCTTCTTCGACGTTCCAGTGAGTATCTGGAGTCGTCACCAGGTCGAGGCCATATTCCTCGGCTTGTGTCAGGAAATCCCACATGTTCGCCCTCGACGATTCCACCAACGGCTCGTCTGCCAGTTCTGCCTCTTGAGCGAGACAAGCAAAGGCAGATAGATAGACAGCAAAAGCGAGGCGGCGTAACAGCATCATCGAGGCGACGCCAACCTAGCAGGGAGAGTTTAAACAGAGCAAGGGAGAGTTCGCCTAAGCACCAGCCGAAGATTCCGATTCTTTAGCATCCACGGTAGACACGTTAGCCTCCTCGTCGTCATCATCGAGTACTTCAATCTCACGACGCCAGCGTCGAGAGATCGACGGCCGAACCAGTCCATAGACCAAATAGAGCGTGAAAACCACAGCAGGCATCCACTCATAATAACGAACGGTAAATACCACAAGTAGAATAGCAACCAGCACTGCTGGGACTGGTCGCTGCTTGCCAATCTTCAAATCTTTGAAGCTCGGGTACTTGATGTTGCTGAACATGAGGAAACTCACTAACAACATCAAAACAACTAGGAGAAACTTAATCTTACTAAGAATCTCCGGGTGATCTTGACCCAGGTAAAGCATGGCCAAGGTCACAGAGGATATGAAACCAGCCGCGGCAGGAATAGGCACCCCATTGAAGTCCTTCGAGGTTCCCTGATTGCGCATGGCCGCGACGCAATTGAACCTCGCTAACCGCATCGTGCCGCAGAGTAGGTAAACGAACGCTAAGATCTGCCCCAGCGTGTCAGTCAGCTCGAAGAGCACGATATCCATGAGGAGCAGCGCCGGTGCCATGCCGAACGAGACAACATCTGCCAGAGAGTCGAATTCCCGCCCAAAGTCTGATTCCTGGCCACTGATTCGAGCGACTCTCCCATCAAGAAGATCAAACACACAGGCACCGAAGATAAGCAAGATGGCGTTGGTATACAGATGAGAAGTCTCTTTGAGCATCTCCATTCCACCCAGCGCGCTTCCTTTAGAGATCAATAATACGGCGATGAAGCCACAGAACAGATTTCCCGCCGTCATCAGATTCGGCAGGAAATGGATCTTCACATCAGTTTCAGAATCCGGGGCCATGGAAGGCCCAGTTTAAGGCGAGCCTTAGAGAGAAGCAACTGCTTGCGACAGGGCCAGAACCGCTGGAGTTTTCGCCATGAGTCCGTCTCCTACTATCACCGCTGACACCTCGATGGCCGACCTCCTTGTCCACTTTCCAGGTGCTCAACGCGCTCTGTTCGCCAAGTATCACATTGGCGGCTGCGCCTCATGCGGATTCAGACCGGACGAGACTCTCGGGGGCGTCTGTCAAAGAAATGAGAACATTCCCGTGAGCGAAGCCATTGATCACATCATCGAAAGTCACGATCGCGAAGTGGCCCGACAAATTCTGCCAACCGATCTCAAAGCGCGCCTCGAAGACCCAGACCCACCAGCATTGCTTGATCTTAGGACGCGAGAGGAGCACGAGAACGCGTGTATCACCACTGCCGACCTCTTCTCTCACGACAAGCTGCAAGACATCATGGCCAGCTGGCCGAAGGATCGCGCCATCATCGTTTATGATCATTTAGGGGAAAACGGAGCCATGGATGCCGCCGCCTACTTGGAAGGTCACGGGTTTACCAATGTCAGAACACTTCGAGGCGGCATCGACGGCTACGCGAAAGAGGCCGATCCCAGCCTCCCCCGTTATCGTCTCGAGATCGCCTAACGCCCGCGAAAACCACTCGGCGGTGACGGTCCCTCCCAGCTGTGGTAAACAAAGGCAACGAGGGCAGCGAGACAGACCAAGGCACCAACCAGCAGCAAATAACCCAAGGCCTTGCGGCGATCGCCGGTGGCCAAGTCAGCTTTCGCTTTGGACGAATCAGCCGATGCTCTTCGAAAGCGACTCCAAATGCCCCGCGCGTCACCAAATGCGCGGAGAGTCAAGGCCACCAACAGCGCAACCAGACCCACTCCGACCAGGGCGATGACGACTTGAAACCCGGCCGGCAAAGTCGTCAGATGCTTGACTAGGTAGCTTAGCGACTTTGCGCCATCGATCAACAAGGCGCCCAAGCGATCCGTGACTTCGTCTACGAGCCGAACCGGATTGAGACTGGCAAGAATGATGGTCACAGGACTAACGAACCCTCCATTTACACCCTACGAACCTCTCCACAGCACGCAACCGAAAGCTGCGTTTGACACCAGGGGCTATAATCAGGCTTATTACAGGGCATGCGAAAGCACTCCGGAAGGACACCTCTCAAGGCATGGGCTCCTGCCCCTCTTGCCGCTCTGCTAGTCATTCTCATAGGGTGCGCTTCCTCTCCAAAGCCCGTGGGCTTCACCAAGGTGAAGTATTACCAGTTAAAAGATGAAGACGAGCGTGCGGAATCCTACTCGGTTGATCCCATGATTCGCTTCGAGCGTGAGCACCATTTCCATGGTGCCGTGACCAAAGATCAGCGCCGCGAGCGGCTGGGCTACTACTACACCTTATTCTGGAATGCGCCGGCAACCCGCACCCCGGTCACGGTGCGATTCGAATACCGGCAAGCCCTTACTGGCGAACGGATTTCTACGTTCGATCAGGTGGTCAGTGAAGTGCGCAGTCAGAACAAGACGGCACTCCGAATCACCGGTGAATCCTATCATCGCGACGGTCGAGTAGTCTCTTGGCAAGCCACCCTCTTGCAGGATGGTAAGCTATTGGATCAGACCCGCTCATTCTTATGGAAATGACGTCATCTTCTTGCCACGAATGAGTCACTTATAGTTGACCTTGGCGAGGTTCTGGTTAGGCTACTGCAGCGATCGCTCCCTCCCAAGGTGAAAACAAGTACACCCATGCTCTTCGCAAGCCTTTCTCATGTCGTATGGATCCGTGTCGACGGGAAGGGATCGTTTGAAATCAGCGGCCAGCTTCGGGACTTCGTGATGCGAAAAATCGGAACTGGATCTGCCCAATTCGTCATCGATTTGGATCGCTGCACGGGTATGGACTCCACCTTCATGGGCACCCTGCTAGGCATTTCAAAAGAGGTCGCCAGAACAACAAGTGGCCTCCTCGATGTCGTCAATGCAAACGGCCGGAATGTCCAACTGCTTAAGAATCTTGGTCTTACCAGTATCCTCTCCGTCGACGAGAAAGCGGAGCGCTGGATCACAGAACGGCAGCAACTTGGGCAAGAACTCTCCGCCTGCGATAGCGTCAAGCTAGATAAGCAAGCGACTGCTAACATCATGCTTGAGGCTCACGAAGCACTTGCCGGTGCTCAGCCAGAGAATGCGGCAAGATTTGAAGACGTGATTCATTTCCTCAAAAAAGATTTGAAGGTCAACGGTAGCGCCGCGTGCTAGAAGACCCAGGTTTCGCTTTCCGCCGCTGACGTAGTCGCCCCGACTCATGGACTACATTGCTCCCTTTCTGCTCGGCATTGCAATACTGCTAGTATTTCTCGTCAGAAATCAGCGTCAACTCCAAGAGAAGCGACAGAAAATTGGCGTCAAGGAACACCGTATGTTCTCCTTCCTCCACGGCTTGGGCGAAGCCTTGCAAACCAGCCGCACTCGAGAGGAACTTCACCAGTTCATTCTCAAGGGAGCTATGGAGGTCGTTGAGGGAGCTCAAGGCGCGCTCTATCTCCTTGATATGAAACAGGTTCGGCTTGTCCCGAAAGCCATGTCGCGTCAGTGTCCGCCCCTTCTCCCGCAGCTCCTCCCAAACTATGATCCGACAGATCCAGCGAGGCTGCGAAGCGATCTTCTCTTGGAAACCGTCTCGACCGATGACGCCGATTCAATCCTCGTAGGCTGCCTCTCAAAGAGAGAAAGCCTTCATGTAGAGGATCTCTCAAACCACCCAGCTTTCGGCGACGCATCGCCTAGCGATCGCAAGAAGATTTGCTGTGACGCCATGTTAGCACCCATGTACTTCGGCGAAAGTGACCTAGGAGTCATGGTCGTCTTAAGAGAAAACGGGGCAGCCTCTTTTGACTCAAACGACTTTGCGGTCTTCGGCTTGCTCGCTGACCAATGCTCTCTAGCACTTGGCACAGACCAGCTCAGCCGCCAATCGATCGCTCAACAGCGCCTAGAAGAAGAAATCCTCAACGCCCGCGACGTGCAGCGCATCTTGCTGCCTGACAAAGCTCCTCCACTTTCCGGATACCGAATCAGCGGCCGCAATCGAGCGGCAGGTTCTCTTAGTGGAGACTATTACGACTTCATCCCGCTCGGCAAACACGCCCTCGGGGTCGCTATTGCCGATGTTTCAGGGAAAGGCTTGCCCGCCTCACTCACCATGGTCATGGGACGCAGCGTCCTCCGCGCCAATACTGAAGCCTGGCAATCGCCCGCCGAAGCCCTGGCCATGGTCAACCGTATTCTTCATCCCGACATGCGAACGGACATGTTCGTAAGCATGATCTATCTCATCGCCAAGGCGGGCAGCGGAGAGATTGTCATGGCCCGAGCCGGCCACGACCCTGCTCTGGTCTACAGAGCCGCCTCCAAGAACGTCGAGGAAATCGCGCCCTCTGGCCTTGCCGTGGGAGTGGACGTCGGGCCCATCTTTGAGCGCGACACTCAGGATCACTCTATTCACTTAGAACGCGGCGACATCCTCCTCCTCTACACCGATGGAATCACGGAGGCAGAGAACAGCATGGGGGATGAATTCGGGATCCACCAACTCAAGACGACTTTCGCTGACCTTGCCACGAGTAGCGCAGATGAGATCATGGACGCCGTTTATGCGAAAGTAGCCGCATTTGCAGTGGATTCGCCGCAAACCGACGATATGACAATGGTCGTGCTGGAAAAAACGTAGCCCAGGCGTAAGACCTTTAGAATACCATGCAAGAATCGAACTCATCCACCGACGACTTGGCTCCCGAAGCTGAGAACTCCGTGCCCCTCCAAGATGGGGAAGACCAGAAAACTGCCGACACTGCGACAGCTGAGAAGGAGGCTCCTCAAGAATCCGTTGATCCGATCATCGCTCTGCAGGACGACCTCGCCAAATGGAAAGACCTCGCACTGAGATCGCGCGCTGATTTGGACAACTACCGTAAACGCATGGCCGCCGAGAAATCGGAGTCCATCCGCTATGCTAATCAATCACTCTTTGAGTCGTTGCTCCCAGTGTTAGATAATTTTCACTTCGGCATCGATGCGGCCCGTACCGCGACGGAGCCCTCTGGGGTCCTCCTGGGTATGGAAATGGTCCTAAAGCAATTCCAAGATTTCTTGGAGGCTCAAAACATCAGTGCCATTCCATCAGATCCCGGCGTTGACTTCGATCCTAATCTCCATGAAGCGGTCGCTCAAGAGTTCGATAACAAGGTCGCTGAAGGCCTGATCATCAAGACCGTCCGGAGTGGCTATCGCATGGGAGAGAGGCTCATTCGCGCGTCCAACGTGGTGGTATCCAAGGGCTCTCAGACCAGCGCAGAAGCCTAAGGCTTAGAGAGTATCAACACCACGAGACCACTTCCAAAAGCCATGTCTGGAAAAGAAGACTATTACGAGTTGTTGGGCGTAGACCGCTCAGCAACGAGCGATCAAATTAAGAAGGCTTACCGCAAGCTCGCGGTAAAGTATCACCCTGACAAGAACCCTGACGATCCTGCTGCTGAAGATCGTTTCAAACAGATCGGCGAAGCTTACGAAGTCCTCATGGACGACAACAAGCGCCCGGCTTATGACCGCTACGGTCACGCTGCCTTTGAAGCAGGCGGCATGAGTGGCGGCGCACGGGGCGGGGGTGGCGGATTCCACGACCCATTCGATATCTTCCGCGAGGTCTTTGGTGGCGCTGGAGGCGGCGGCGCTGGAGGTGCTGGGGGCATCTTTGAAGAGTTCTTCGGTGGCGGCGCTCGTAGCCGTGATGCTAGTGGCCGACAACGCGGCTCCGATCTTCGTTATGATCTGCAGATCAGTTTAGAAGAGGCTGCAAGCGGTACCGAGAAAGCACTGGAATTAGAAAAACTCTCTGGCTGTGGCACCTGCAAAGGCTCAGGCGTCGGTGCCGGAGGCAAGATGGTTAGTTGCCGCACGTGCGGTGGCGCTGGCCAAGTCATTTCGTCGAGAGGCTTCTTTCAGGTTCAACAGACCTGCCCTGATTGTCGTGGCGCAGGTCAGTCTATTTCTGATCCGTGTAAGAAGTGCCAAGGCGAAGGCCGTGCCAAAGAAACCTCAAGGATCAAACTGCGTATCCCGGCCGGAATCAATGAGGGCTCACGCCTGCGCTCGACCGGCAACGGAGATGCTGGCATGCGCGGTGGACCAGCGGGCGATCTCTATGTGGTCATCCACATCAAAGAGCATCCGATCTTCGAACGCGCTGATGAAGACCTTCATTGCGAAGTCCCGATCTCCTTTGGGAAAGCTACCCTCGGTGGTGAGCTAGAAGTGCCCACACTAGAAGGCAAAGCCTCCGTGAAGATCCCTACTGGAACGCAGAGTGGCACCACATTTAGAATGCGCGGGAAAGGTATTCAAGATCTTAGCACGGGCCGCAAAGGCGACCTCCATGTCTCGGTTCAGGTGGAGGTCCCTACCAAGTTGAACTCTGAGCAGAGAGATCAATTGAAGGAGTTTACCGAATCTTGCGGTGATCAAAATTCACCGATGCACGAATCCTTCTTCGAGAAGGCCAAGAAGTTCTTTAGTTAGACCTCATGTCTCTTAGTCGATTCTACATCTCACCCGAAGAGTGGAACCCTTACTCGCTCGTGCTAACCGGCGACGAAGCCTACCATTGTCGCGAAGTCATGCGCCATCAGGAAGGAGACAAGTTGCTCGCGTTCAACGGCCAAGGCTCCGAGGCCATGGCTTCTGTAAAGTCAATCAGCAAAGAAAATGTCGTCTTGGAAACCCAGAATGTGACCAAGGCCGAAAAACTCCCCGCTTCTCTGACGCTTGCTCAAGCAGTGCTCAAAGGCAAGAACATGGACCTCGTCTTGCAGAAAGCGACTGAACTCGGGGTCTCCCGTGTGGTCCCATTATTATCCGAGCGCACCGTGGTGAAACTGGACGCCACTGACAAAGTCAAGAAACAGGCCAAGTGGCAGCGCGTCCTTATCGAAGCCTGCAAACAAAGCGGTCAAAACTGGCTACCTCGGATTGAGGAGCCGCAGCCCGTAGACTCCTACTTTTGTCAGATTCCAAACGAAGAACTCCTCCTCTTGGCTTCTCTCCATCCAGACGCGCGCCCTCTTCCTGACATTCTTCGAGAGTACCGAGAAATTCGGGAACAACGCCCAACCAGCGCCCTCGTCGTGATCGGCCCAGAAGGCGACTTCACACCTGCTGAAATGGCCACCGCTCAGCGCCAGGGATGCCTCCCCTGGACTCTCGGCCCCATTGTGCTGCGTTCTGAAACCGCCGCGCTCTATACCCTCAGTGTCCTCGGCTACGAACTCAGCCAGGCGATGGTTTAAGACTTACCGGTAGCTCGGGCGCTCAATTGCATTGACACACGATCCATGCCCGGACGACGGTCGAGGCAATTAGGAACTTTCTCCTTTTCCCTATGAACACTTCACTAGCGGTCTTCTTTTCGTTTCTTGGCTTCCTCGCCACTACTCCAGCGGCAGTGGTCATCAGTGAATTCCTGCCCAACCCACCTGGCACAGATCCTACCACTCAGACCATTGAGTTGAGTGGGAACCCGAACGAGGCTTACTCTGGCTTTCTTAGCACGATTGAAATGGATACTGGGTCAATCGGAACCATTGATCGTCAGACCATGATTTCGGGAACCCTTAACGCAGGTGGATTCGCCACTGAAGACATCCCTGATCTTGAAAATCCAAGCTTTACACTTCTCTTTCACTCAGCAGACGGCGGAGGATCCAATACCGATCTAGATCCCGGTGATGACGGGACGTTAGATTCCATTGTCTCACTTGGCATCATCTTTGATGCCATCAGTGTTCCCGATACCGGTGCTGATGTGAGCACCTACGGCGTTCAGCTCGGGGGACAGGATTTCACTTTCGGTGCGAGCGCAACCGGAGTCGCTTTTCGTGATGGCAACACGGGAGCCTGGCTTTCTTCTAATGAGAGCGGCTCCGGCGTGAGAGCCATCAATGGTGATGATGCTGGTTTCGTAGGCGACTTCACAGCCCCCACCTTTGGTTCGGCAAATCCCACCATTCCCGAGCCGTCCGCCAGCGCCCTTGGATTGCTTGGTGTTCTCATCGCTTTCGGACGACGCCGCTAGCACGGTGCCAGATTTCATCGACTCTGCCCAGCTAGAGCCTATGATGCTAGGGACATGCGCTGTTTTCTCGCTGCACTCTTTGTAACGTCCGTCCTGTGCGATGGAGCGAACTACGATCATGTGACGGCGATCGGCCGTCTAAGCATTGAGGACGCTCAAGCTGGCGCCAAGCTGTACCGGCAACACTGCGCCTCTTGTCACGGTGTGGACGGTAAGCTCGCATTGAATCCTTTAGCGCGCCGATTCGCTGTGGATCCTCTCAAATTCGGGGGTGATCCCTACAGTCTTTGGAAGACGATTAGCTACGGCAATGGACTCATGTTCCGATGGGACGGCGTGCTCTCCAAGAAAGAGCGCTACCAGATCGTCCACCATTTGCGAGAAGATATCCTAAAGGTATCTAACAAGAGTCAATACGACGAGCCGGGCGAGACCTACTTTGCCTCTCTAAATGTGAGAGCAGCTGAGGACGCTAAAATCCAAGCAGCCAATGCGCAGGCGGTGGAGATTGCCCCCGGAATGATCGATGGGAGCGGCGGCACGCGCATGCAGTACGGTCCCTTTCTACAGCACGCTGTCATTTACGGACCGATCAACGACAAGAACGCTCCGGTTCTTGAAAACACGACGGAGAAAGCATTGATCGTCTCCCTCGGAAACTTGAATATCTGTTATGATCTGACTCGGCTTGCAATCAGCGGTGTTTGGTCCGGCGAACTCGCGGACACACATGACACCCACCATACGAGTTACAAGGGTAGCCGCCCGCTCAGACCCGGCGGAGAAGTCCACTATCAGAATGTTGATGGTTCAGGCTGGATCGGCGATAATCCAAGCTTCAAGGGTCTTCACCTCCACAATCAACGGGTCGTGCTCCACTATAGTATTGGCTCACGGACGGTGATGGAAACACTCTACCACGAACCTGGTTCGTTAGCTTTCGCACGCCAGCTGGAGATCGGTCCAGGAGCTAAGTCGATTGCGTTCTCGGTCTCGGGTGGAGTGCCCAAACTTACCAGTAAGGTTGACGGATTTGATTTGGACTATCGTAGTGCACCGGACTGGTTGTCCGTACCAGCTTCAGAAACCACCCAGCAAGTCACGGTTTGGCTTTCGAGCGAATCTGAGCTCCCGGTCGACGAAGCATTACCCTTCCCTGACTTCGAAGCCATCACGAAAGGAAGCCCGCGCCGTTGGCCACAGACGGTTCAGACCGAGATCACGCGGGGTGTAAACGTGGAGGGCTACGCTCTCGATGAAATGATCGCACCCCTAGCAAATCCTTACGGCAGCTGGATGCGCCTGACCGCTCTGGATTTCTTTGATGATGGGCGTATCGCCGTCTCCACCTTGAGTGGTGATGTCTGGATCGTCAGCCCAGCTAAGGAAGATCTTCTCACACTCACCTGGTCTCGATTCGCTGCTGGCCTGTATGAACCGTTGGGGTTGAGGATCGTAGATGGGAAGATCTATGTGAGAGGCCGTGACCGAATCACGCGCCTTCACGACGTGAACAACAATGGCGAAGCCGACTACTACGAAAGCTTCTATGAAGACCGCAATGAAATCGGAGGAGGCTACCACGCCTTCAAGTATGACCTCCAAACCGACAGTGCAGGCTATTTCTACTATTCCCAATCCGGCTACAAATCACCACTCATGGGTGCTGTCGTTCGCGTTGCTGCTGACGGCTCTCACGCCCAGGCCATCGCTTCGGACTTTCGCAATCCCAATGGCATGGGTGCCGGTGGACCAAACAACTGGGTCACCGTTGCTGACAACCCCAGTGGGCAAGCTGTTTACAACGGCTTCAGCCTGGTCAAAGAGGGAGCCATCTACGGGTACGAGCACGAACGCAGCACACCTATGCTTGTCGTCTTGCCCGCCCGGGTAGATAGTTCCAGTGGTGGTCAGTGTTGGTCAGACCCGAAGCGCTGGGGGCCATTGAGTGGATCTATCATTCACACCTCTTACAGCCGTTCCAGAGCCTTCTACTGTCGCACGCAGGATGTAGGCGACTATCCCAATGGGTTTGCCATGCGCCTACCCTTTGATTTCAAAGCGGGCGCCATGCGTCCCCGAGTCAGTCCCATCGACGGTCAAACCTACATTGTCTGCAAGAAGGGCTGGGACAGCATCGCTCGTGTCGACGGCGTGATTTATCGAATCCGCGCCACCGGAGATCCGTCGCACCTCATTCAAGACGTAGCTGCTACCGCCGACGGTCTTCAGTTGAGCTTTCCGTGTGCTCTGGACGCCACATCCCTTGATCCAAACAGCTTCTCGATCATCCGAGAGCCTGACAAACCAGCGAAAGGCAAAGAGACTCAAATGGTCAGGCCAATCAACGCCCGACTAATCGATGCGCGGACGCTCCATGTAGGGATTCCAAACCTTGAGCAAGAAACCGTCGCCCACCGAACCTCACAGAATGCCCAGGGCGAACCCGAGGTAAAGATCAACCCTGCCATTTCAATCACCGTCCATCTAAAGGCTGGCGATGGAACCCTGATTAATCAAACGGTTCATGCAACGATCAACTCGCTGCCTAAACGCTAGATTGAAGTTACTTCTTCTTGCCTTTCTGGGCGAACACCTTGGGTTCTTGGGCATCGAGAGACACTTTCCAGACCGTTCCTTCTTTCTTTAGCGTGACGAAGAGAAGCTCAGAAAAGCCTCGCTCTTGCGCAGAGAATTGCTTGCGGAGAGCAGCATGGACCATGTCGTCGCCTTCAGTCGCCGTGCCAAGACAAACGATCTTGAGGGTCCTCTGGAGTTCGGCGATGTGCTTCTCAGGATCCATCAGGCGTTTGGTAGTTGCTTTACCACGAGAGATGTAGATGGCCCGTGGCGTCATGTCATCGAGGTCAGAAATCTCCGTAAGGCCTAACAGGCGCAACAACTGTTGTTCTTCAGCGAGTCCAGGAGCTGCCCGCAAATAGCGTTTCTGAAACCCTTTCATGCTCTTGAGGCTCTCAGTATCTACGAGCAAGGATGCGCTTTCCCAGTCGTGCAGGCTCACCGCATTTTGGTAGTTGAGGGCGACTTGATGAGCCCCGTGAGGTTTGGTTTTGACCTTTGGCAACGGAGCTAGGTTTGCAGCAGGAACCATCTTCGGCTCCTGAGCGTCCAGCGAGATCTTCCAACTCTTGCCTTCTTTCACCAGAGAGACAAAGGCGAGTTCTGAGAAGGCGCGCTCAGCGGCCATAAACTCTTTACGAATCATCGTGTGAACGTTGTTGGGACCATCAGAGACGGTGCCGAGAGTCTTCACGACCACACTCTGCTTCATTTCCCCAATGTGTTTCTTGGGTTCCTTGAGCTGCTTTGTCTTGGCCTGGCCACGACGCACGTAGACTTCTTTCGGAGAGAGAGCGTCGATGTCAGAGATTCGTTTGAGTCCAAGGATAGCAAGAAGGGCCTCTTCCTCTGGTAGAGTTGGTGCATTCATAAGATACCGTTTCTGGAATACCTTGAGGTTCGCCAAGCTCTTGGTTTCCACCATATCTGCCGCTTTCGCCCATTCGTGGGTCTGGATTGCACGCATGTAGGCTTCAGCAACTTTCTGCGCAGGGTGAGCCTTGGACTGCGCAGCCACATCGTGAACAACCAAGCTGATGGAGGCGAGAACAAGCAAGAGAGAGGAGCGGAGGTTGGTCATGACGCCGCAAGTATGGCCGGTCTTCGGCCCTTGGCAACCTACTCTAATTTGGCTGCCCACGCGTGGCCTTTAGGCAGTTCCTGAATCGACAGGTCTAAGAGTTATTCGATAAGAACTTCTCAGTGATGACACATTGGCAATGGGCTCAAACGGCTACCAACGGAATTCTTGGAACTGCCGGCTATATATTTGTGGGAGGCTACTTGAGCGTTCTCGTGCTGCTTGGATGGCTCGGGCATCGTGCAAAGAAGGATGATTCTCTAGCAGATTTCTATCTCGGTGGGCGAGGGCTAGGGCTCATGGTCTTGTTGCTCACACTGTATGCGACTCAGTATAGCGGGAATACGATGCTAGGTTTCGTAGGGAAATCCTACCGGCAAGGCTACCAGTTTCTCTCCGCAGTCGCGTTCATGATGGCGATCGTCGGCTTCTACTTAATCTACGCGCCTCGTCTACATAGGCTGGCTCACAAGCGGCACTACGTGACCATGGGTGATTATCTGCAGGATCGCTTTCGCTACCAACCGTTAACCATTCTAGCCAGTACTCTTGGCGTTCTCGCTCTGGGTAATTACATCTTAACTAATCTCAAAGCGTTAGGACTACTCACGGAGACGATCACAGGCATTTCAGGGAGTTATGCCCCAGGCGTGATTCTGTTGGCCGTGATCATGCTTGTATATGAACTATTAGGTGGATTGCGTTCAGTTGCGTGGACAGATGTGTTGCAGGGGGTTCTCTTGCTCTTTGGGATCTCGATTATCTTCATCGTGGCGAACGTTGTCTTTGGAGGCTTAGGCTCAGCAGCAGAAGCGATCCGGGAGACCAGGCCGGAATTGATGGCTGTGCCTACTTGGAAAGAGAAAGTCGATTGGTTGTGCACGGTTCTGTTAGTAGGTCTCGGCATTTCCATGTACCCTCATGCTATCCAACGCATCTACGCGGCGAAGAGCGCGCGTACCTTGCAGCGATCCTTGCAGATCATGGTCTTCTTTCCATTGGTCACAACCTTCCTCATGTTGATGCTAGGCTTATTGGGCATCGCTCAATTTCCTGGTCTCTCAGATGCCGAGTCCGACGGAGTGACCCTGCGGTGGCTCGCGATGATTGTTGAGGAAGTTCCTGTAATGCGTTGGATCGTCCTGATTTGTATAGCGGCGATATTAGCAGCAACCATGTCGACAGTGGACTCCGCCTTGCTCGCTATCTCTTCAGTCGTGGCCAAGGACATCTATCCAGCCATCTCGCCAGGGACGACCATTGAACGGCTCAACACGATCGGCAAGGTGGCCTCTTTCGTCATCATGGCTGGAGCTGTCACGCTGGCGATAAGCCTGAAGACAAGCAACATCTGGGACTTGATCAAGCTGAAGCTGGAGTTCCTATGCCAAATCGCCCCAGCCTTTCTCCTCGGAATACATTGCAGACGCCTCCGGTCGGGCCCCGTTTTCGCAGGAATGATTGTCGGAACTCTGATCGCCATTGGCTTCCGAAACACTTCGTGGACGCTGTTTGAATGGCTCCCACCTGGAATCTTGGGCCTTGGTGCCAATGTAGCAATCGCTCTCGTTGGTTCACTTGTCCTCTATAATAAGGATGTTGAGTGACAGATCAGCCTAAAATACCCTACTGATTTCATTCGGCTTTTATAATTATAAATTAAGCTTGATTAAAGAATTTAGAGAAGCAATCTTGAGAAGGTGATTAAGTGTTGTTAAATTTCAGCTTTTCATTATCATTAGAGGACGGTTACAGATAGCTAGGCATGTCACGCAACTCTTTCATTTCTCCAGTGTCTTCCGAAGCCGCTGACGGGTTGTCCGCCCATGGTGGGCCTACCATGGCGTCTTTGCCTGGATTAGGCTTCTCAATCTGGACAAGCGCCACCGAAAGCAACGCAGCACCGCAGAAGGAATCAGGCTCCCTTGATGTCGGTCGCGGCTTCTCATTGCCCGATTCGAAACAACCCCGCCGGGCCCGCGCACACATCTTACGTGGTTTTAGTAAAAATCAGATCACTCGCATTGTAAAACCCACCGTGACGAGTCCCGATAGTGAGATCTCCGTTGTGATCCCAGCTCAGCCTGAGCTTCGCGTGATCGACTCCACACCAGGTAAGACCAAGACCACAGCCGTGGGGCCTCTCCCCATTCAGGTTCCCAAAAAGCCAGAAGTTCCTATCGAGCCGGCTGCTGCTGATTCAGCGCCAGAGCAGCACTCGCAATCATCAACAGCCAAGCATACCACCGAGTCTGTGCCCGCACAGCCTCAAGAACGCACCATCGATCCTCCTCAGCCAATGACATCTCCATCGTCTGTTCATTTGCCAGGAAACGGGTTCTCAGTATGGACCGAGCAGTCCCCTGCTTGTCAGTCCATCCACCTCGTTTCAGATTCGCCCAGCGACGCCGACCACGGCGGTTCGTCCATCGGTTCCTCAGGATCTGGTGGCTCTGACAATGGCCCTAACAACAATTTCAAAACCCACCCAGAACCATCGGGACGAAGCGGCGGCGGCGGCTTTCTCAAGTGGGCGGCTCTCTTCCTATTTCTCTGTGCGCTTGGTGCCTTCCTCAGCAGCGAAAGCGGAAGAAAGAAGGTCATCGCAGAACGTGACGTCCTTCAGGTGGAGAAAGAAGACCTAACCAAAGAGAAGCAAACCCTCCATGACAACTGGGTCGGCGAGCAGGCAGTAACCGCCAAATTGACCGACGAAGTAAGCGGCCTAGAGACGTCACTTGCACAGTCGAAAACGAACATCACAACGCTGACCGCCGAGAAGACTGGTTTGAGTAAGACGATCGAGCAGCTCCAAGGCACCCTCGCCATGACGATTGACGAGGCCAAGAACACCGAGATGACCTTGCGCAAAGCGATCAAAGGCCTCGAGACCAAGAACGAGCAGCTCACGAGCAACCTGCAGCAAGAGCGTGAGAAATTAGACAGTCTCGACACCCGCCTCTCTGAAGTGATGTCCGAGTTGAGTGCTGCAAAAGCGTCCAACAAGGAGCTTGTCGAAGAGAAGGCTAATCTGGAAGACAAGGTCGCCCAGCTTCAGTACATGCTCGACAAAACAGTCAAGGATGCCGAAACCAGCGAAGCTGAACTGCGTAGCGAACTCGCTGACCTGAAGAAGGCTAACGAGGAACTTAACGCTACCCTAGCTTCTCAAAAGGAAGCCCTCGCAGAATCCGAAGAAAAGCTCAAAGCTAGTGAGAAAGCCCTCGCAGAAGACGAGGATAACACTCAGAGCCGGATCAACGATCTTTCTGAAAAGCTCAACAATACCGTGGCCGCTCGTGATGCCCTGAATGAGGAGAAACAAGCCCTCGCTGCATCAGTCGCCCAGATGACAGAGCAACTTGAGGCCAAAGCAATCACGAGTCCGACAACGATTGCCCTAAAGGAGCGCATTACGGAGTTAGAAGCTGACAAATCCAAGTCTTCCAAACAGGTTCAAGATCTCGCAGCCACGCGGGACAACTTGTTGGAACGAAACGCGGAGTTGCAAGCGTCCGTAGAGACACTTAACGCCAGTCTTTCCAAACTTGCGGAGTCTGAGGAAACTCAGGAGGGCACCCTGACGAAACGCATCAACGAACTCACGAAGACAAATGAGAACCTCCAGCAATCTCTGAAGAAGCAACGCCACGAGTTTGACACGCTACTGCGTTCCGCAAGTCAGGCGAAGCCCGTGAGTGAGCCTAGCGCTTCCACTTTTAAAGGGGCTGTGAACGACCTCAAGGACGCTCTTGGACAGTCCCTACAACGCGAGACAACATCCAAGGAGCAACTGTCCGACCTACTCGTCGATCACACGAATCAAATCCTAGAGCTCAACACCCAAGTGGCTAAGACGAAAAACGAACTCGACTCTACCAAGGGCCTGCTCACCGAGCTTGATTCCCTCCGTAGCGAGGTGCACTCGCTACGCGCCCAGGGCGAGCACCTGGAGAACGAACTTGCTCAGCGAGCGATCCACATTTCCACCTTAAACAACGACACCGCATCTTGGCAGCAGGAAACCGAGAAGCTTCGTAAGCTTCTCCAAACCGAGCAACTTGCTCAGTACAAATTGCGTGAGTTTGCCAACGATCTCCAGCTTCGAATCACGGATCTAGAGACGCCTGGTCAAGCCGTTGCAACGAAATAGAGACCTCTTTCCTTCTCTCACTGGGGATCACTGGCTGATCCTCCAGTATTCCTCAACAACGGACTCTCTTATAGGAGTCCGTTGTTTATGTACTCAGAGAAGTTCGGGAAACCGGCTATGTCTCGCGCGGCCGAGTAAGCTCGGCCTCCGATCTTCGACTAAGCCGAAGCCGCTAAAGTCGCTTCGTTAGGATAACTTTCCACCGAATACACCTCAAGCGGAGTCGTTCTTCCTTTGACGATGTGGCTACCTTCGTGACGGCAGAGTCCATGGCCATCGTCCCAGCCTGCCAAAAACTCTTCACTCACGAGAACGTCACGTTTCGGCGGACGCGTAGGCGACTCCACGCGGAACGTGATGTTAACCGCATCGCCGAGCATCGTAAAGGTGCCTTGCCCCATCTGACCGTGGGCAACTTTCCCCAAGTGAAGTCCCAAGCCGCTTTCAAGTGTCAGCTGATGTTCAGAGAAAGTCTCCGCTTGGAGCTTTGAGATACGCTCACAAGCTTCGCCGAGTGCTTTGGCAGCACTTAGCGCTTTGGTCCGCGTTTCGGCACTCGTGTCCATCCAGTAAGCGAGAACCGCGTCACCGATAAACTTGTCAACTGTGGCACCATAATCACCTAGAACCTCATCGCACTCACGATACCAGGAGCCAATAGTCTGGGCCAGAACGTCTGGCGGCAGCTTCTCGGAGATCTTCGTGAAGCCCTTGATGTCGCTCACGAGCATGATGACAGGAATGGTGCGGATCTCCGAGATCGTAGCGTCGAGCGAATCATCGGTCATGCTGACTCTGCCGGAGTCTTCTCCAGAATCGAAAGAATACTCCTGGTCGCAGATTCGGATGTTATCCTCACTATTCAGCCTACGCGTCGTGATGACGCGCTGGTCATTGATGTAGCTCCCATTTGAGCTTCCGAGGTCGTAGAACCAGTAATCACCATCATCCTGCCGCCGGATCATGGCATGTTGGCGGGATACCCGGGAGTCCGTGAGCCGAATATGGCAGTCCTTCTTCCGCCCGAACAACATCGTGTCCTGCAGGGGAATCGTCCGCTTCGTCGTGGACTCAAGGAGGTGTCCGGGCATGGTGGTTATAGTAATGGCCATTTATATATTAACAAATCTCCCAGTATCAACGAGGACTTTCGGCAACATCCGCACCCATCGGAAGCCTGGGGCCATGGAAGGATCTCAAATCTGCTGTGAAGGAGAGCGTCTCGCATTTCTGATCGATTGAAGGAGTGGCCGTAGTAGACCAATCGGGGTTTGTATGGTAAAGACGCCCGTCCGGTGGAGAGCTCGCTCACCGCTGGCTTTTCGCCAAATTCCCAACTATTTACAAGACTCAATCATTCACCCCTTTCCTATGTCTAGTGACCTAAACCAACCTGAGTTGCCCGCAATCGGGTTTGTGGCCGATATCAGCGATGAAGATCGCCTTGTTCTGAGCGGTTACGGAGAATTTCTGCCTGTCCAGGATGAACAGGTCTTGATTCAAGAAGGCCAGGACCAGAACTGTCTCTACTTTATCATCTCGGGTCGCTTGCACGTCACCACAGAAGACGAGGGACGTCGCACCTTGTTAGGCCGCCTCGGCCCAGGCGATCTTGTGGGCGAGGTCAACGTGTTCGATCCCCAGAAGGCCAGCGCCACCGTGATGGGCATGGAATTTTCTCAGGTTTGGCGCATGGATCGCGCGATGCTTGATGCCTTCACCAAAGACAGCCCGGCAGCGGCCTCCCAGTTGCTCATTCACATTTCTACCCAGCTGAGTCAGCGTCTAAGAGAGACCAATGAAAAAGTCACCTTCATTCGAAAAACACTAGGGCGCGGCTCGTTCTAGCGTAGAGGGTCTCAATCGCTCCCCAGTGGCCTCCCTCTTCCATTTGGCGCACGCGGATATCCTAGTACAGGATTGGCCCTTGTGGGCAAATGCACTAGTCCTGTTCTGGGCATTATTGCTCGGCCACGCTCTAGCAGACTTCCCACTTCAAGGAGAGTTTCTCGCCGTGGGTAAAGACCGCCACGCGGATTTAAGCGCCGTTACTGGAGGCAACACGTGGCCCAAAGGAATGTGGCTGTATTGCCTCACCATCCACTCCTTCATTCAGGCTACCTGTGTCTGGGTGGTGACGGGCAGCGTTGTCATAAGTGTGATTGAGTTTGTCCTTCACTGGTTCATCGACCTGGCAAAGAACGAGGGCTGCACCAACTTCTACGTTGACCAAGGACTTCATGTGGCCTGCAAAGCCATCTATGCAATCCTGTTCTTTGCTGGCATCACGTGGCCATAGCTTGACGAGCGGCTATCATTTGTCTTCAGAAGCCTCGGCCGTTTCTAGCTCCTTCTCTTCGACCTTAGTCTCTTCTTCAAGAGCTGGCTCAGGCGTCGGATCCGGGAGACAATGGATCGCTTGATAGACAAGATTCAAATTGTGCCGAACAACCGCTGGGAAGGTCACGCGGCCCGGTTCAACCTTCGTTTCCCGCGAAAGTTTCTCCGTCAGATTGGCGACAAGATCTGTGCCAAGAGACACCACCGTCTCCGCAGGTGACACGGTGGTTGACGCTTGTCCCGCACCGCGAATCCCACCTGCAATAAGATCACTTGTCACCCGTTTGCCCTGAATGCTGATGCTGCTCTTCGTCGCAAGGAGGCGTCCTTTGGCATCGATTGTCATTTCTAGGCTCGCGTAGTCATCAGAGGCGAAAAAGCCTCGAAGATGATCGATACGCACTGAGATGAAGAGTCCGCCCTCCGGCGTTGGCGAAACATCAGGGCGATGCGATCGGTAGCGATTCGCGGCCATTTCATACTCCGCCACCTTCTCCTTCTTGCCATCCCAACCACCTAGGCTTTGGCCATAGGCGTGATAGTCCAGTATCACAGGCCCAGCCAGAGCTACCGAACTCAAGCTCAGGAGGCAGCCCGTAAGAAAGACAGCAAATCTCATGGCTTTAGGATACGTTTAAGCATCAAATATTCAAATCACTTGCCCGGCTCCCCAACATTGGCAGCGCGAAGGTCAATCCAGGATTGATCGGTGAGCCAAGGTAAGAAGGCCTCAGGAATCTCCGTTTTCCAGACCAGCACCCTACCACTGACAGGATGGCGAAAGCCAAGAATCCACGAATGCAGCAGCAAGCGGTCAATCACCAAACCGCCCTTTGGGCTCTTTCCATAAATCACATCGCCCAGCAAGGGATGACCCAAGCTATGCAAGTGCACCCTAATCTGATGGGTCCGACCTGTGTGTAAATGACAGTGAACCAGCGTCCCGCCTTCCAGCGATGGACCGCAATGATAATCCGTACAAGCGGGCTTACCACGTTTCTCATCGACCACCGCCATCTTCTGGCGATTCACAGGATGACGACCAAGGTGATTCTCTATCCTTCCATTCGCCTTGGCGAGACGTCCTTGGGCTACTGCCAGATAGTGCTTCTCTACCTTGCGATCAGCAAACTGCGCACTGAGATGTTGATGAGCCTGATCGTTCTTTGCCACAACCATACAACCACTCGTGTCCTTATCCAACCGGTGGACAATCCCTGGCCTCTCAATGCCACCAATCGTTGAAAGAGCACCGCAATGAGCGAGAAGCCCATTGACTAAGGTACCTGACTGATGGCCCGCACCTGGATGAACCACTAGACCACTTGGCTTGTCGAGCACTAACAGCTGCGCATCTTCATAGAGGATATTCAGAGCCATCGCTTCAGGCAACGCCTCTGATGGCTCGGCTGCTGGAATCGTGACTTCGACAACCTGATCCAACACGGCTGGCTGCCGCGCCTTGACCTTTTGACCATCAATCTCCACGTGGCCCTGCTTGATCAGTGTTTGCAATCGAGATCGAGAAAGATCAGGAAGAGCTTCCGCCAGAACAGTATCCAAGCGTTTGCCAACCCAAGACAGCTTTCCCAGGACAACGTTAGTCTTATCAGCCATGTCTGCCTAGTAATGCCGCCACAACCCCTTCGAGAACAAAGCTAAAACCGCAAGATACTCAAGCCTACCTACTATCATCAGCAACGGTAGGAGGACTTTACTGAATGGAGTCAGTTCGGAAAAATTCTCCATCGGCCCAAACTCTTTGAACGCCGGTCCGACATTAGTCAGACACGAAATCACTGCCGAAAGACAACCATCAGCACTGTGACCAGGCTCAAATGCTAGCATAAAGTAGCCAGAGAACGCCATGATCGCAGCGCCGGCCGTGAGAATGACGAAGGTCTGGCCCCGCGATCCATCAGGAACGGGATGCCCGTTGAGTTTCAGCACAACCACTTGATTCGGCCGGTAAACTCGACTCACCTCGATTCGAAGCATACGCACAAAGAGAAGAATGCGGCTCACTTTCAAGCCACCGGACGTCGAGCCAGCGCACCCACCGATGACCATGGCGAACAGTAGAAGACCCTTTGCTGCTGGCGGCCACAGATTGTAGTCACTTGAAGCATAGCCTGTACTCGTCATGATCGAGACCACATTAAATACCGTATTAATGGCCTCATCCAGCCAAGGCGAGGCAAAGTCCTCCGAGTAGAGTCGCTTGCTAATCGCAATTACACAGAAGACCGACAATAAACTCGCATACACCTTAGCCTCTTCATTCTTTTTCAACGGTTGCCAGCTACGTTTGCGGAGCAGTGCAATGTAAAGTGGCAGGCTGATTCCACAAAGAAACATGAAAAGAATCGTCCAGAGTTTGAGCCCATTTCCAAATCCGTTGAAACTCGTCTCCTCCGTGCTGAACCCACCTGTCGCCACCGTCGTCATCGCATGATTGATCGCCTGAAATGGCGTCATGCCTAGCGACCACATGCCAAGAAAACAGATCAACGTCAGTGTGATATAAAACAGCCACAACCAACGGGCCATCTGGCGTAGTGTCGCCCCCGAAAGATCCTGGCCGTGGGCGGAAGTCTCGGCGCGAAAGATGGTCATCCCACTAGCTCCAAGACTCGAAAGAACGAGGACGAACATCGCCAGGATACCCATCCCCCCTAACCACTGAGTGAGCGATCGCCACAGCAGAATGGTTTTTGGCAATTCCGATAGTTGATTGATCACCGTGGCACCCGTCGTCGTGAGTCCAGATACACCCTCAAAAAACGCCTCGGATATTGGTAAATGCGGCTCACACAGAACGTAAGGCAAGGCCGCAAAAGTCCCACAAACGAACCAGGCCAGTCCGACAATTCCTATGGCGTCTTTGCGAAGGATCGAGTCCGCCCGCGCTCGCCGACCAAAGGTAAACAATCCGCCGCCTGCCAACACGGTCAGGCCAATCGCCAGCCCCCAGCCACCCACTGCCGTCTCAGCGCTATGTCCATCCCCAGCCGGTAGCAAGTAACCGCCGAGAAAACACGCCGTCATGGCCGCAGCCACGAGCAAGAGCAGAATCCCTAGGCTATGAGCTACAAGGCGGGTATTCATCGCTAGGCCATCGTATTCCAGTCGAGCAAGGTCTTGGCACTTTCTGAAATAGTTGCTAACAAGCCTTCATCAAGACCACTTAGGAGTGGCAAAGGAGGGCCCGTCCGGGCAATCCCTGCTAGCTCCACTGCATGATGCAAGACGGGAATAGGCCCATGCCCATTCCGAAGATCCTCCAATGACTCGAATCCCTTACGCAACGATTCAGCCAGATCAAGATCGTTGGCCTTGAGAGCTTCTAACATCATCATGGAGCGTCTCGGCGCCACACAGACACACCCCGAGGTAAAACCGATGACTTTAAAGTGATCGAGATGCACAATGGCAGGTTGCTCCCCTATTCCGCTTACTATCTTGTTAGAGTCAACTTTATCAATCAACTCGTCAAGGTAGGAATCTTGCAACGGATCTTCTCGAACCACCGCATACTTGATCCAAGCGACTAGCTGATCGTCCACCAAAGCCTTCACCTCGTCTGGAGTGATGTAGCTCTCGTCTTTAATATAGACAACGGCTCGGGTGTTCGACTTCTCGACGAAGTGGCGCACCGCCGTGGCAACGCCACTCGGAGTCGCCGGAAACGTGGTCGGTAACAGCATCGCCGCCGGAAACTCGCGTTCTCTCAGAATCGCAGCCTGATCCACTATGTTGCCATAGAACGGACCGACGGAAGGAATAATCAAGGTGTCTTCGCCTGCATTCGTCGCCAAAAAATCTAGCAATGCCGGATACTCCGAAACCGCGATGTTATAAAGATTGGCGTTGCCTCCGTAGAGAAGAATTCGCACACCTCCACCCTCCAGATGTCGTATCAACCTGACATTCTCCGCATCCGCAAGCTCGAGCTTCTCGTCCCGACAAAGAGGTGGCACCGCAATCACAGACCGAGCCAAGTCAGCCGAAGTTATAGGGGTGGTTTTCATGGCCCTACCCTAGACCCAACGGCCTAGGCGTAAAGACCGATTCGCCTGAACTCTCGCTCTCCAAGCCTCCACACCAAAACGTCTCAATGACACTGTCAGGCTCTCTTGGCAGATTCGTTTCTCACCCTCAAGCTAGAGCAAACCTCCTGTAGTGGAATTGGCAGCGCCAGAGACCGTGAATGCAAACAACCACTCATACCTTACCAAAAGGGACCGCACTTTTGGCAGAGCAAAATCATGAACCTTCGCTTATCGTGCAGGGTCTCCCATGGCGGTATTCGACGGACAACGCTGATCGCGTCCAGCTCAACCTCGACAAACGTTGCGGGCAACGAAATCGATCCTCTCTAGCAATCCCTGCCATCGCAGCGGCAATTTCGTGAATGTGCGCTACACTGCCCAATGCGCTCCCTCATCATTCTTGGTGCCCTGCTCGTCTCGTTCTCGTCAGCTTCGGCGGAGGCACGTAGTATCGACTATTTCCTCCCAAGTGGCACCTCGTATGACGAGTCGATCACGACGCCACGTGAGTTTCTTGGCTACGAAGTTGGAGAGTGGCATCTGCGGCACGATCAATTAGTCGCCTATCTCAAACGCCTCAGTGACGAAAGTCCGCGACTCACATTTGAGGAAACGGGCAGAACGCATGAGCACCGTCCCTTGGTCATGGTCACGGTGACCTCGCCGAACAATCACGAGCGACTTGACGAGATTCAGAAGCAGCATCTTCAGTTGGGTGATCCCGAGAGCGACGCCAAGCCAGAGGCGAGTTGGCCTGTGGTTGTCAACATGGGCTACAGTGTGCATGGCGACGAGTCGAGCGGATCCAATGCGGTGCCGTTACTCGCCTATCACTTGGCAGCGGGAAAGAGCAGCGCTATCAACACGATGTTAGACCATGCTATCATTCTCATCGATCCCTGTCTCAATCCTGATGGCTTCTCACGCTTTGCCCAATGGGCGAACAGTCATCGTGGCCAGCAACGTGTTCCTCACGAGGAGCACCGCGAACACAATGCCGTCTGGCCCGGCGGTCGCACCAACCACTATTGGTTCGATCTCAATCGGGACTGGCTCCTGGCGCAGCATCCCGAATCACATGCGCGCCTTGTCAAGTATCACGCCTGGCGCCCGAATGTTCAAACCGACTTTCACGAGATGGGCTCGGAAACCACTTACTTCTTCCAACCCGGCGTTCCAGAGAGGAAGCATCCACTCACGCCAAACGAGAACGTTAGGCTCACCGAGTCTTTCGCCGAAGGGCACGCTGCAGCTCTAGATCGCATCGATTCGCTCTATTTTAGCGAAGAACGTTTTGACGATTTCTACTACGGTAAAGGTTCCACCTATCCAGACATTCATGGGGCCGTCGGTATCCTCTTTGAGCAAGCAAGTAGCAGAGGGCATCTTCGCGAATCTCCGCATGGCGAGTTCGACTTCGGCTTCACCATTCGGAATCATGTCCGCACGTCCCTTTCCACGCTCGAAGCCGCTGTGGTAAAACGCGAGACACTGTTAGATTATCAGCAACGCTTCTATCGCGACGGCCTCGCTCTGGCCAAGGCCGAAGCGTTTCAAGGCTATGTTTTCGGGGAGACCAATGACCCAATCCGGTTATCCGAAATGCTTACGGTGCTGCAGCGCCACCAGATCAAGGTCTACACGCTCGCGTCTCCCTTGAAATCGTTTCGGCCCGGCACCAGCTATGTCGTACCGCTAGCACAACCGCAGTATCGTCTGATTAAGGCTCTGTTTGAAACCCGCACCTCATTCACCGACAATATCTTCTATGACGTGTCCACCTGGACGTTGCCATTGGCCTTCGGCATTCCGTTCGACGAGGTGGCGAACTCTTCTGAAGACTGGTTAGGCGAGGTCTATACGAAACCCAGACCTGGCAACCGTCTCAAGCTCAAGGAATCCTATGCCTACGCCATCGAGTGGAGCAACTACCTGTCCCCCAAGGCACTCTATCAATTACAACAAGCAGCCATTCGCGTCGCTGTGGCGACTGTTCCACTCCATGTGACCACTACAGAAGGAATCAAAGATTTCCCTCGAGGGACCCTCCTCATCCCAGCGGCACGACAGAAACTCGGCACACGCGAGGTCGCTAAATCGATCGCCAGGATTACCCACAACACAAATCAAAAGGTCCACACCATCACTACCGGCCTCACCAACGAGGGCGTTGATCTCGGAAGCGCCCGCATCCGTGTACTCAATCCGGTGACCCCAGCATTAATAATAGGCAACGGCGTGAGCCATTACGAAGCCGGTGAAGCTTGGCACCTACTCGATCACCGAATGGGAATCACGCTACCACTCATCGAAACCGCACAGTTGAACAAAATTGATCTTCACCGCTATAGCCACCTCCTCTTGGTCGACGGCAACTACAGCAGTCTCACCGAAGATGGTATCTCCAAGCTCAAGACTTGGGTCCAACGCGGAGGCATCCTTATCACACAGAAACGTGCCGCTCGCTGGGCTGCTGAGAAAGGTCTTCTCAAGGTGCGTTTCGGCGACATCAAAGCGCAAACGGATGATCACGACCATGAACACAAAGACGACGACAAGAAGGAAGAAACGCCCGTCGAGCCACGCGCCTATGCAGACTATCATGACGACGAAGATTCCAAACGAACTTCGGGCGCAATCTTTCGTGCTTCTCTCGATCTTACCCATCCGTTAGGCTACGGCTACGAAACCCCGGAGATCGCCGTCTTCCGCAACAGCAACCTCTGCATGCATTCTAGCAAAAACGCCTACGCCACACCGCTGCGCTACACTTACGAGCCGCTAATCAGCGGCTATGTCCATGCGGACAACCTTGAGCGTTTCAAGAATAGCGCCGGCATCGTTGCCGATAAGTTAGGCAAAGGCGCCGTGATTGGCTTCGTCGATAATCCCAACTTCCGCGCGTTCTGGTACGGGACAAACAAGCTCTATTTAAATGCCTTATTCTTTGGACAGGTACTCGAAACCACCGAGAAGAAGGAGCACGACGACGCCACGTCAGCGCAAGATCATCATCATTGAATTACGATAGAATGTCGTCAATCACGTGCCCATGAACGTCCGTTAGTCGTCGATCAATGCCGTGGTGACGGACTGTGAGCCGTTCATGATCAATTCCTAACAGGTGCAAGATCGTTGCATGGAGATCGTAGCAATAGGTGGGGCGACGGGCCTTCCATCCCCACTCGTCGCTTTGCCCATAAGTACTGCCCGGTTTGATTCCAGCTCCGGCAAGCCAGGAAACGAAAGTGCCCCCGTTGTGATCGCGTCCCGATTGCCCCTGACTGAAAGGCATGCGGCCGAACTCTGTTGTCCAAACGACGAGGGTGTCGTCCAACAGTCCGCGTCCTTTTAGGTCTTTAATCAACCCTGCAATGGGCTGATCAACCTGCGACGCCATGTAAGGCAACTCGGTGTGGATGTTTGAGTGGTTGTCCCAGTTCTTCGTCGGGCCACCTGCGCCACTCCAGATCTGCACGAAGCGAACGCCTCGCTCGATCATGCGCCTTCCCACCAGGCAGCGCCTGGCAAAGTCGTCTGTCTTCTCCTCACCCAGACCATAGAGTTCGCTCGTAGCTTTGCTTTCTTTCGAGAGGTCAAAGACTTCAGGAGCGCTGAGTTGCATCCTGGCAGCCAGTTCGTAGGACTCCAGGCGCGCTTCCAGTTGAGTATCGTACGGATGCAATTCCGCGTATTTTCCGTTGAGTGATTGTAAGAGTTCCCGACCCGCTTGCTCGGCCTGAGGGGTGATCTGCTTGGCTTCGCCTGGAGGAAAGAGATAGTGAATTGGGGAATCGCTTGTCGCGTTGATCACGGTTCCCTGATGCTTGGCGGGGAGAAAGCCAGAGGTGAAATTGCCCAGGTTGTTGTAAGGCAAGCCATTTGGATCTGGCAAAACGACAAACTCTGGCAAATTCTCATTAACCTTGCCAAGCGCATAACTGATCCAAGAACCCATGCAAGGAAAGCCGGGAAGCGTGAACCCCGTATTCTGCATGTAACTTCCAAGACCGTGGACGTTGGTCTTGGAAACCATGGACATGAGAAAGGCGAGTTCATCGACAACGCCCGCCATGTGGGGGAACACACTGCTCACCCAGCGCCCGGACTGTCCTTGGCGCTGAAACGCGAATGGGCTTTGCAGCACCTTGAACCCTGGCGAGTTGGTCACCGATTCGACGAGCTGTCCGGCCCCGGGATCGAAAGCTTGCCCGTGAAGTTCCGTTAGCCTTGGTTTGGGATCAAAGGTGTCCATCTGGCTGACACCGCCGTTCATAAACAATTGAATCACACGCTTGGCTTTCGGCATGTGAGGCAATCGCCCACCTAAAAGGCTCGCATGTGTATCCGAGCTCAACAGATGCGCCAAGGCAAGCCCACCAAAGCCACCTCCAGTATGGTGTAAGAATCGGCGCCTATCGATGGGAAAAGTCATTGGACGAAGAGAAACTCACTGCTGTTGATGATGACCCGACAAGCATTGGCGAGACCGTGAGTTCGGGCATAGCCAATCACGCGTTCGGCTTCTCTTGGACTCGGCGAACGTCCATAGGCCCGCTTGAACAGGAGCACGATTCTCTCGCCCACGCCGTCAGCGTCGAGTTGAAGCCTTGCGGCAATGTGTTCTGATTGCCTTACCATGAAACGGTTGTTTAGCAGAGCCAAGGCCTGCAGCGGCGTCGATGAGCTTTCTCTCTTGGCAGCCAGTTGGGAGGCATCTGGACAGTCTAAGGCCTGCATCAACGGGTCAGGAACCGTGCGAAAGACAAAGCGATAGACCCCACGGCGGAAGTTCGCAGGATGGTCTGGATCAAATTCCTTGTATTTCACCACAGGCGTCACGTGAACGCCTGGACTCGTGTAAAACTGTCGCGCAGAGGGGCCACCCATGCGCTGATCAAGCTTTCCAGATAGACGAAGAACGGCATCTCGAATGCACTCCGCCTCAAGTCTCCGACGATTCATCCGCCACAACAACCGATTACCAGAATCGGCTGCCAATCCTTCTGGACGATCAGCAGCCGACTGTCGATAGGTCTCGCTCAGTGCAATGGTCTTGTGCAACCACTTGAGACTTCCACCGCGTTCGCGAAACTCGAAGGCAAGCCAATCTAATAATTCGGGGTGCGAAGGCAAGCTTCCCATCTTTCCAAAGTCGTTTGGTGTGCCGACAATTCCTTTGCCGAAATGATAGTGCCAGATGCGGTTCACGATGGAGCGCCAAGTGAGCACGTTGTCAGGATGGACAAGCCAATTAGCCAGGGCAACTCGCCGAAAGCCTTCGCTCTCCGTCGCTTCGAACCGTGACGTGAGATCTGGAAGGCATGAAAGCGCCCCTGGCTGTGCCGTTTCAAGCGGGGTGAGCACGTTGCCACGATCCAGCACATGGATTGCACGCGGCTTGGTGGCCGCCTTAAAGTTCCCCTTGTTCGGAAACTGACTAGCAACAGCATAGATGGTTCCGGGGGGAGGCAAGGCGGCAAGCTCCTTCGATTTGCGTTGCGTTAGATAATACACTGCCAGGATATGCTGTTGTTCACGCGTTCGTGATTCCAACGGCATTCTGAGAATGGCACCGATATCAATGGGCACAGGTTTTGCCAAATGGGGCGATTGGCTGCTACTCACAGACACGCGTAATCGGCCAATGACGTGTTGCCGACCATGTGTCTGCTCAAGGGTTACTTCGATCGGGTCCGCTTTCTCGAGGATCACCGGTTCC
>Ga0213868_10000424_pt1 | contig 39697 bp, 22 predicted proteins | sample PICome_9_FD_160087 | JGI IMG/M metagenome (GOLD analysis project Ga0213868, IMG submission 160087) | Coastal seawater microbial communities near Pivers Island, North Carolina, United States - PICO127 | ecosystem: Environmental > Aquatic > Marine > Coastal | place: USA: North Carolina...
CGAGAGAACGACGAGCAACCAACAACCAACAACCACCGAGGAAGACAGCAGAAGCAACAGCAGTGTTTAACTACTCTTCAAGCGAACTAGAGAAACCATGTCCACCCCCACTACCTTTTGGCGCCTTGCTGGCATGTCTTACACACAGGTAAGTGAACTGAAATGGTACGGTGTTACCGGCAGCTCGTCGCGTTGCGACCCCACGGACAAATTCCTTAATTCCTCTCAAAACCTCTGGCATCATCGCCCTTTCAAGAATTCATGACACTAACATTCATTTAACCTTCATATTCGTTTTTTTTCACAGTTTGTAACTCGCGCTGCATCTGCTATGCGTGCAGGACTAAAAGAACCTGCCAAAAGTCAAGCGATGAAGAATGAAGTATTTTCGTACAACGCCGCCGTTTGGGAGAATGGTGTCGGAGGAAAGAAGTCCCTTGTTCAAGATCTTTCTAAAGCTGGACGCTAAAATATTGCATCCAAATATGGTTGGGATGATTGAACGAGTGAATAGCTATATTATTTGCTGATTTTACTGGTGTAAAAACTAAACTAAGGACTTCTCAACTTTCTTTTGTTGAACATAAATATTCTTTGTATGGAACGTGTCGAGAAACCTCATTGGACCGAACCATTGTGGAAAGAGCTCCATACCATATCAGAAGACCATGATAAGTTGGAGCAGAGTCTCTCTCCGATATTGTTTCGTCATACTTTGGTAGAAAAATCGAAACATTCGAAGAAGAATACAACTATCGATTTGAGTGCATTGGAAGATTTTCAAATGGAATCTTTCAATGATATCGATCTTTTTAACCGTCGATTCGAAAAAGGAAAGATTGATGTTAATGTACAAAGTCCACAACTTCCTTTCATAAAAAAGGATCAAAGAAATGATTCGTCTTCGAAGAAACTAGAGGATCTTGCAAAGCCGAAGAGATCGACTACCACTATTCGTAGTGCCCTAGTAACAAGAACGAAGGCACAAAAGAATAACGCTGCAACTAAACGAAGCACAACGACAAAGTCGTCTTCCCGAACAATCGATAATGTGCCTGATAAAAGCATGAAAGCCTCGTCAAAAGCTGAGAAAAAGATCACATTATCTGACTGTCTAACATCAGATAATACGAACACTGAAAATACATTTCAATCGATCAAATCAAATGAAGTCTTAGAAACATGTAGTTATGGATGGAGTGATTACTCAGAAGTCCCAACAATGACCTGTGATAGTGAGTTTGACGAGTTTGCGTCATGTGCATCTGTCTCGACAATAAGTGAAATCAATTTTGGCCACAGATTAGAAGTATATGAGACGAAGAGGTCACACGAAGCCTATGCCAATGTGCATAACGTACAAACAGGAGAAGCTATGCCAAAGGATATAATGATAAACACATCCGTGAATGCAGCTGATTTCGAGTATCCTTCGCCGTCGAAGCACAAAATGGTTGAGAAACCTTGTCAAGTATCTGGAGAGAGACAGAAGCATTACAGCAAAGAACTCAAAGAATATCTTCCCCTTCCATCTCCGGCAGTTCGTAGCAACTGTGCATCTGCAATTGAAAAGGAAAATGAGCAATGCTTGGAGACTTTGAGCAGGACTGAACGTCTGATATCTAAAAAAGAAAATGGATTTGTGATAAATTAATTAAAAAAATAGTGCTACTTATTATACAAATTCATTTTATCAAAAAATATTTAAAAAAAGACTGAAGCGAGTAATGACAAAGTAAGTTTTCTCAAAACTGACATCCTAAAATCGAAGCCCATGTATTTTTAAAGTCTAATTATTAATCGGCATGCCAACCAATTGTCTCAAGATCATAAAAGTCCTTAATGTGCTTGATGGTGACATTTTCATGCTTCTTCTCCAAGGCTTCAGCAAACATAATGGCACATTTGATGTTCACAATAAGACTAGTTCCAAAATCAACAGAGGCGCGCCTCATAAAATAACCAGCGGAGATCTCTCCCTTAATTTCGGTTCCATCGCTGATATTGATGAGCAGATCGATCTTTCCGTTCCTAATTTCGTTAAGGGCAGAGAGATTGACACCATCACCCATATCATCCTCATTGACTGGTTTGCTGACGCAAATAAGATCCAAGTCCATCTTCGCCTTGTAATATTTACAGGTTCCTGGTGTTCCATAAAGAGTGTAACCCAATTTGGATAAAATAGCGACAGCAGGCTCAAATTCTTTGAGGAATTCCTGACTTGCAATTGAGAGAAGGATGGTTCTGTTCTTTTCTGGAAGCTTAAAGTTAGCAGCCATCATAGCCTGCATGAACGCTTCGTGGGTAGTATGTCCGTAACAAGCTACCTCTCCAGTAGAGGACATTTCAACTCCAAGAGTAGGATCTGCTCCACGGAGACGAGTGAAAGAGAACATAGGAGCCTTTACGCACACGTAATCAATATCAAGAAGAGAAATTTGATACGGTTTCGGCTTCAATCCGCACATGGCTCTGGTTGCAAGAGAGATGAAGTTATTCTTCAAAGTTTTACTCACAAATGGGAAGGTACGACTGGCACGTAAGTTGCACTCAATAACCTGCACTGCATTACCCTTCGCCATAAACTGAATGTTGAAGGGACCAGTAATATTCAAAGATTTAGCAATTGCGCTCGCATACTTCTTCACGTGACGAATGGTAGCAGTGTACAACTTTTGAGCGGGAAGAATCACAGTGGCATCTCCACTGTGAACTCCGGCATTCTCCAAGTGCTCACCAATCGCATAGTTCAGGATCTTTCCATTGTTTGCGACAGCATCAAACTCGATCTCCTTGGCTCCGAGAATAAACTTTGTCATGACAACCGGCTTATCAGCTGCAACATCAGCAGCAAGCCCAAGGAAATTATGAAGTTGTTCCTCATCACTGGCGACTCTCATTGCTGCTCCTGAGAGTACGAAACTTGGCCTGACGAGAACTGGGTATCCAACCTCTTTAGCGAACGATGTAGCTTCTTCCAAGGAGGAAAGCACGGCCCATCTAGGCTGGTCAATGTCCATAGCATCAAGCATCTCAGAAAACTGGTGCCTATCTTCAGCACGCTCAATATCCTTCGCAGATGTTCCCAAGATATTTGCACCTTGCTCAGCGAGATCGTGCGCGATGTTATTAGGAATTTGGCCACCAACGGACACAATAACTCCTCCAACACCCTCGCGCTCGTAAATATCTAGCGTACGTTCCAAACTTAGTTCCTCGAAGTACAACCTATCACTCTCATCATAATCGGTACTGACAGTTTCGGGGTTGTAATTTACAATAATACTCTTAATACCATCACGGCGGAGCTGTCTTACAGCAGAAACGGCACACCAATCAAACTCGACACTGGATCCGATGCAGTAAGCTCCACATCCAAGTACCATGACTCCTCGGTCCTTAAATTCATGCTTCTTTTCGCCAGCTTCACTTAAAGAGCGAACACGAGTCATAAATTCAGAATGCGAATCGGATCTTTGTGCTTTCTTCAACGATGTTAAGTCGATATCGAGGGAAGACACATCGTCTTCATTTCCAGAGTATGTCATGTACAAATAGTTAGTCTGAGCAGGGAATTCGGCAGCTAGAGTATCGATCTGTTTGACAGAAGGGAGAACTCCAAGGGATTTACGAAGAAGACGAATATTTTCTTCGCCACGGCGCCCGGGTTGTCCAACATAAGAAGCGATTTGAAGATCACTGAAACCTGCTTTTTTGAGTTCAAGCATTCTTTCCCTACCATTAGTAGCAAAAAGCTTATCGGCATTGCCTACCTCTTTGCAGCATTTCCTCATATCAGCTATGTTTTTGAGCTTCGAAAGGAACCAATTGTCAATCTTGGTTATATCGTGAACTTGGTCAACAGTCCAGCCATCTTCAAAAGCCGCTTGAACAGCAAAAAGGCGGGTATCGGTTGCGGTTCGCATTTGTTCCTCAAGAGAAACAATCTTTTCGTCGGGAATAAGGTTTGAGCCCCGCCCCTCAAGACCGATAAGAGCTGGATTCACCATACGACAAGCTTTCTGCATAACTTCTTCAAATGTACGTCCAATGGACATAACCTCTCCTACACTCAACATGGAAGATCCAAGCTTATTACTCACACGCTGGAATTTCTTCAGATCCCATCTTGGCATTTTTAACACACAGTAATCTAAACTTGGTTCAAAGCATGCAGTGGTTGTCTTTGTGATGGAGTTTCGAATGGTAACTAGATCCTTTCCAAGGGAGAGCTTAGTCGCAACGTATGCAAGTGGGTAGCCAGTAGCCTTAGATGCAAGTGCAGAAGAACGTGATAGACGAGCATTGACCTCGATAATACAATAACGTTCACTCTTTGGATCAAGAGCATACTGAATATTACATTCACCAACAACGCCAAGATGGCGAACAACTTTCTGAGCGGTATTGCGGAGCATCATATATTCGGAGTTACTTAAGGTTTGAGATGGAGCAACAACGATGGAGTCACCCGTGTGGATTCCAAGCGGATCAAAGTTCTCCATGTTACAAACGGTGATACAATTGTTGTTGATGTCACGGACAACCTCGTACTCAAGTTCCTTCCATCCTCGGAGATCTTGGTCGATAAGAATCTGATCACTTGCGGTAAAAGCCTTCAAGGCAAGTTCTTTCATCTCCTTGTCATTCTCTGCGAATCCAGATCCTAGACCCCCAAGAGCGAATGCTGCGCGCACAAGCACAGGGTATCCAATCTTGTGGGCAGCTTCCATGGCCTCTTCGAGGTTGTTTGCACTGTAGGATAGAGCGATGGACTCTCCAATCTCAGCAAGTTTCTCACTAAAAACTTCGCGATCTTCAGTTGCTTCAATAACAGGGATCTGGCTTCCAAGTACTTCGACTCCGTGAGCCTGTAAATCACCACTGTTCCACAGTTCAACTCCAATATTCAAAGCAGTCTGGCCTCCCATTGATACAATAATTCCATCAGGCTTCTCTTTCTTGATGATATCTAGTACAATATGAGGACGAATAGGCAGAAAGTAGACACGATCTGCCCCCTGAGCAGCAGTTTCCTTTTCTGCGGAAGTTTGAACAGTTGCAATGTTCGGGTTGATAAGAATAACCTCAATACCTTCCTCTTTCAATGCCTTGATGCACTGACTTCCAGAGTAATCGAATTCACCAGCTTGACCGATGCTAAGACCTCCACTACCTACAACTAATACTTTTTTGTATGTCTTTCTCACATAGGCAGAGTCGCTTTGAAGAACAATGGGTTGAGGTTCCTTACGTACGTGACCAACAAATTTTTCAAATAAATATGCAGTATCTAATGGACCCCCATTAGCCTCTGGATGAAACTGGACACTGAAAAAAGGCTTAACGGTATGGATGATACCTTCATTAGACATATCGTTGGCATTAATGAAGAGAGGCTGCCATTCAGCGGGCAAAGATTTTGCATCAACAGCAAAACCGTGATTTTGAGGAGTGATGTAACAGCGGCCAGTGCGCAAGTCGACACAGGGCTGGTTCATACCACGATTTCCATATTTGAGTTTGTATGTTGAGCCACCAGCTGCGAGAGAGAGAAGCTGATTTCCAAGGCAAATACCAAACACTGGCTTTGGATTTTCAAGAGATATGGCATACTTGATGGATTCCACAGTTGCGGCACACATAGCAGGATTTCCAGGTCCATTGGATAAGAAAAGACCTTCCCACTCAATATTTGCTGGATTTTTCTCCAGATCATAATCAAATGGTACCACAGTAAGTTCTACCTTATGCGTAATCGCGAGGAAACGAATAATGTTGAACTTCATACCACAATCATAAGCAATGATTTTAGGAGAGTTACCCTTTCCGTAAGTTACAATTTCCTTGGTAGACACTTCGGCAACAAGATTTCTTTCATTGGGATTGATGAAGAACCCTTCTGGATAATCTTGAGGAGAAGGTTCAGCGGTTGGATTCTATATCACGGTTAAAAAAATATTAAATAAGCTCGATGCGGATTCAGAATTTGGCATCAGTATTTCCCATGAAGAAAAACTTACCAAAACAATTCGCCCAAGGGTCGATCCACGTTCCCTGAGCTTTTTAGTCAAAGCCCTCGTATCAACACCATAGACAGCAGGAATGTTGTACTCTTTCAACCAATCAGAAAGAGACTTCTGAGCATTCCAATGAGAGTGTTCCCATGAGTACTGACTCACAATCAAACCGCTGATGTGAATTTCATTGCTCTCAAAAAACTTTGGCAGTCCTAGCTCATCCTTAACAGATTCATCAGGGACTCCATAGTTACCAACAAGGGGATACGTCAAAACAAGAATTTGACCGCGGTAAGAGGGGTCGGTAAGAGCCTCAGGGTAACCAACCATTCCGGTATTGAAGACGACTTCTCCAGAAACAGAGACATCTGCTCCAAAGGAACGTCCCTCAATAGGAGTTGATCCATCAGCAAGATAAAGAAGTGCTTTATCACCCTATACAGATCATAAAAGGTGAGGCGTCATGACAATGAGAAGGACCAATTGATATCTTTAGTGGAACTCACCTTTCTGTCGAGAACGCAAGTATTGTCGGTCATCTGTGCCCAATGAATTCAATGTTAGACGAACGAACAGAGTTATTGGTTCAGAAAATATGAAACCTCACTTGCCTTGAGAATGGATGAATGATAATACTTTTGATTATGAAGATCTATGAAAGTGCTCGAGAACGAGCAGAACCAGAAAAGAAAAATGCTTGGCCACCAAGCACTTCCGTGTCAGCATGACGTCAAAATTCTCCGCGCCATTTTTGTTAGCTAAATTAGTTTTATTAGATCGCTCACAAAATTTTAGAGTTCGTGTGTGTGTGGAATTAATTCTATTGATGAAATTTAGTGCATGATTGATTGATAAGATACTGAAAACATTCAACAAGTAGAATAATGGAAAGTGTAGCTAGCTCATCTAGCAGTGATACGTTAGATGTAACTATTGATTCATCAGCGTCAACAAATATTTCAAATGACAGCACTCTCAGAATACTTGGAGAAATTGTTGGGGCGACAAATCTTGCAGCTGCACTTATGACGGCTGATGAAAGGGTGTCTAAAAAAAGAAAACGAAGATTAGTCAATGCTTACTGTCATATTTATTTAGGAGATAAAATTATTCACAAGACTATGTCAGTGAGAAAGAACAATAACCCAATATGGGCATGTGATAGTGGGTCGTTATTTTTGCTGGACCCGTCTATGGCTTCATCTTCGGATCACTTACGAATTGAAGTATACGACCTAGTAAAGAAACATAGAAGTAAATTGATTGGAATAGTAAAAATTCCTATGCGAGAAATAAAATATGGCAATATGTGTGATGAGAGAAGATTACAATTCGAGGTTAAGAGAGATGGAGAGGAGTGTATGCATGAAATCGAACAAGATAAGAGTATTTTCTCAACAGGAAAGAATATCTTTAAGCAGGTATCTCAGTTAGTTAATGCTGAGTCGCTTCGAATGGGTTTCACTTTGAATAGAGAAGTATTGCATGATGAAGATAGCGTCGATTCAGAGCATAATAGCCATGAAGACAAATCATTTGAGACAAAAGGAATCGATGATAACTATATCTTTGGAGAAAAAGGAACACTTGCAATTAGGTTCCGGGTAGCTACACCAGATGATATAAAATTTATCAAAGCGATTGAGAAGTACAATAGTGTCTTTGAGCGGGCTAAACAAAAAGCAGTTTTTTTCAGGTCAACAGGTATGAAAAAGTTCCTTGAAAACAAAAGTCTTGCTCACTTAGCTACTGAAACGAGCACGAAATATATTGATATTGTCAATTGTGAAACTATCCATGAACTTATTGATTACCGTATGTTAGGTCAATTCTTTGATAATAGTGGTGTGAAAAAATTAAGAGTCAAACCCTACACTGATCCATCAAGACCTGATCACGAAACTAAGTTTTTATCAGAGGCTGAAATGCAGGAGATGTGCTTCAAGCCGTCTCAAAGCTGGGTAGAGGCGGGATCAGGTACCATTGGACAAGTTAAGGTTGAAATTTTGTCTTGTGAGGGCCTTCCAAATAAGGATATCGGGAAAATTTTTGGAAACAAAATTGATCCGCTTGTTTCTCTAATCTTCGAGGATGTAATTGTACAAACAGATGTCATTCAGGATTGCCAGAATCCAATCTTTCTCCCATGGACTCAACGTGCATTTTTATTTAATAGAATGCATCCTCTGAGTACGCTTTATATCGGCGTATATAATCACAACTATGGACCTTTCCATCATGACAATATAGGAAGAATTGCAATCGATATAAGAGAATTTGATCCGAACACTGTATATACAATGAAGTACAACTTGTATAATTCTTCTGTGATCACGAATCGAAAAGAGAAAGGGAAAATAACCATTCGTCTACAGGTTACAGATAACTGTGCAAAAGCGAATCTTTTGCAGCTGATACATCCTCCTCAGGTCCATGTTAATGTCAAACGAAGAAAGACTCTTTCGATTGCAAGACATACCCTTCACGGAAAATATAGAGCAGAGGTGTACAATATGAAAATATTGAGGTCATATATTGATGAATTCATGGAGTACTTAGAGATGAGTAGTTTCGAGATAACACTTGCGCTGAACAGTCTTCTTTTTTGGAAGGGACAGGTTGCTTTCTTTGGATTTTCCATTCCACTATACTCGGCTCTTGTATTTCTATCTGCTATATTCGTGATAGAAAACATACATCTGATCCCTGCCTATTTTTTCCTAATTCTTGGGTCGTGTATGTACCTTCAGATGAATCGGAGAAGCAATCACCCTTCACCTTGGCATAGATCTCATTCATTTTGGCATCATCTGATGCAGCTACTACCGTTCTTTTCATTAAATCAAAAACCAGGCATAACGATTGAAAAAGATGAAGGGCACGTTGAGATGCTTGAACGAGAAAAAGAACGACAGAAGACTCTGGAAGAAGACAAGCTACTTCAAGCGAAAATTTCGTCAGTTCGACAGGAACTCAATTCAATTTTGGCCGCTTTGAGCGATTTTTCTCTTCAGACAACAGAAATGGCGAATGCTTTTAATCCACTCAGCAAGCTCTTACCTTTACAATTACTTCTTGGCGAAATCATACTTTACCTTCGGATGGTGAAGTCTGTTTTATCATGCGATGATAGCCAAATATCATTCGTCGTCGCCGTATCACTTTTCGCAATAGCTGCCATTTTGTCAATTCTTCCAATTGGCTGGATATTACACTGGATGAGTAGAATTGCTATTTGGGTCTGTTTGGGGCCTTGGATGAAGATTATTCATATGAGATATGTTCAAAATCAAGTTAACCAAAAGAAGTCTGAAAAACAAACAACTAAAGTGACAGAACTGATGAAAGAAATTCAAGAGCGAGAGCAGAAGGTTTGGATGAATGTTCGAATGCAACAAGAAGAAGTATTAAAACTCAAAGCAGTTCGATCCATGAGGTTTGGGAGATTCTCATTTAAGGTACCATCTTTGAACATAACAAGATATCGTGATATTCCACTGAGTGATTCGTTTGCAATACCATATAAGGATGAAGATAGTATATGCGTTACGAGATACATTCCAGGTCAAAAACATTATGGTACCATGATTCCTGAATTTACCAAGAGTATTGAGCTAACGGAAAGTGCTAAGAAGGCGAGAAGGCAACAATTACTGAAGCTTAAGAGCACTTACAATATGTCTATTAACAATCACGAGGAGTCCGTCAAGCAGCATGGGTATAATGTTGATGACTTGGATGATATGGAATCTTTAGATGGTATGAACGAGATTCCAAATGCTATGTGCAAGAAGACAGTACAGGTCCAACCATCTCTTGTTTTTCATCCCGAGGAAGATCAAGCACAAGAAGAGGGGTTTGAACTTGTCGAATCTTCATCGTTGTTAATTCGAAAAGCTAAATTGGACGATTGCCGAGATGAAGTCGCTTCACCACCTCACTCGGTTACTTGCGACTACCGGGAAGATACAGATGATGATCCTTTCAAGGAAGTCGTTTCTGAGATAATACCATCTCCTTCTAGAGACGAGATTGAAGTGCGTATTGAAAGAGTACTATCAGATATTACTGATACCGATGATGCATCATTCATCTTGCGTAAAGAATGTGATCTTGAATTGTGAAGAACATCATAAACAAGTAAATATCTCTGCTCTTATTTTTTTAAACGTAGTAACTCTGGTTGACCTTTTCACTGTTGGTCATTGTTAGCGTTGTCATTATCGTCGTCAGACTCATCATCTGCACCGCTGGATGAAATTGACTCAATCATTTCCGCTACCATAGGGGATTTCTTTTCCTCTACAATTTCACCGTCTATTGCTTTCTTTGTGTCAGCAACCTTGGTGTCCTTTTCTTTGGAAGGAGGGGAAATTCCCAGTTGTGCCAATTCCAGAAGCGATTCCTCTGCAGCTAATTTACGACCGCTTAACACTTCTTTTCTTTTAGACTCCAAAATCGCTGTTACTTCCTCGGGTGCAGCTCCTAAACTTCTCAGCACGGCACCTCCAAAAGGTAGTGATAGAATCACGTTGTCCTCTGGGACAATCGGCACCATCGCAATCACATCAAGTGTTCTTTGCAAGCGCTCTGCGTGATCGGCATTGACAGCGCGAGCGAAGATCTTCTTTTCTGGATATTTACGCCGTAAAGCAATAACAGCACGATTAGCTTCGTTCTTATCTGATATGGTGACTATAATAGCCTTTGCTTTTTCGACGCCAAATGCATCAGCGACCTCAGGGCGTCCAATATCGCCATAAAATACTGGCAGGCCCTTGTTTCTGGCTTCAATAGCTTTGTTTGGATTAATCTCCAGTCCGACGTATTTGTACAACTTTTTATCAAGAAGGTCACAAACTAACTTTCCGACAATCCCATAACCAACAACAACAACAAAATCGTTACTCTCTCTAATTTCATTGGCATCACTATCTTGTCCAAGATAATGATGGACGTCGCTGTCTTCTTCAAGTTTCTTTGCAACCTTCTCTCCAAGTTGAGCAAGTAATGGAGTAAGAGCCATTGTGAGAGCAACGCTAGTTAGGAGTACCTTAGTCATATAAGGGTCCAAAATCCCAAGGTTTCTTGCCAAGCCAAAAGCAACAAACGCAAATTCTCCACCTTGACTTAAAATAAGCCCTGTCTGAAGAGAAGTGGCGGTACTGAGACCAAAAAGTTTACATAAAATAGCCAAGACTGCCGTTTTGATTAGCAATATCAAGGTAACAATGCTTCCAATTAGTGGGAGATTGCGCGCTATCAATCCAAGATCAATTTCAAATCCTACTGTCACAAAGAATAATCCAAGAAGAATACCCCTAAATGGAGCAATGTCTGCTTCAATCTGATACCTGTATTTTGTTTCAGATAACAAAACACCTGCAAGGAATGCTCCAAGTGTGTTACTCAAACCGAGTCCTTCCGTTAAGAAAGACATACTCAGGACAGTTAAGAGAACAACTCCCAAAAAGGCTTCCTGTGAGTTTGCCTGCGCAACAAGTTTAAACATGGGATTCAAGAGGACTCTACCAACGAAGGTGATAGAACTGAGTGCCATACCAGCCTTCACCGTGGCAGATCCCAACGCAGATGCAAGTCCCTGCCCACCACCTGCCAAAATTGGTGTGACAACCAGCAAAGGAACAACAGCCAAATCTTGGAACAGTAGTACACCGAAGCTGGCTTTTCCGAAGCGGGTTGCCAATTGATTGTTATCCTTCAAGAGTTGCAGTACAAACGCTGAACTACTGAGTGCCAATCCTCCTCCCAGAACTACCAATGCATTTGCGGGTACGTTGAAAAACGATCCAACAGCGGCTATGGCGCAAGCCGTTGTCAGAAATTGACTGAGACCAAGTCCAAATACGTCCTTTTTCATACTCATCAATCTCTCTACACTTAATTCAATGCCCATTTCGAAAAGAAAGAAAACAATACCCAACTCAGCCAACGTCTCAGTGGTATGAATACCACTAATAAGACCAAGAGCGTTTGGTCCTAAAGCCATACCTGCTGCAAGAAATCCAATGATTGGACTGAGACCACCCATCTTACAAAGTGGTGTGATGAGAGAAGTCGCAAGAAGTAATATGAGAGTATCACTTTTCGGTCCTTTCATGAATTCACCCAAACCAACAAGAGCATCCTTAAATGTCCTAGTTGTTGCCTCCGTGACAATATCTACTTCAGATTTAGGCTCGACTTTTTTACCGCCACCCCTTTGAAGAAGAAAGCTTTTAATGGCCTTGGATGGTGTGGAGGCAGAAATACTGGAACCACCTCGAGAATGAAGGTTGTGGATAGAGAGCTGATGGTCTGCCACATTTCTACCCATGACTCTTTGCGCCACAGTACTTGACGGACTCGCGATAGCACTTTGTCCGGAACTAACATTATGGTTCATGGATAGCACGGTGGAAAAGAAGACAAGAGCGGCAGCGAGAGTTTGCGCTCGTTGCCTTCTAGTCCATTGATAGGCAGAAAAGACCTTCGATTTGGTCTTTTGAATGATTGTTTTCGTGGCATCCTTTAGGTTCTTCACGTTGTTTCTCTGTATTGAGAGACAGTGAAACGTTTCATTTTTGAATCAGTGAGAAAGGTGATGAGAAATGATGATGAAAACGGTTCTGGGTCCACGTAATTACAAGTGTTGAGGATGATAAGATAAAAAGTATGTTTACTCACCATGTATCCATTTGATTGGTTGCTCATATGCAATTTACTTTTACTACCGTAATAGCACTGATGTTCCAACTTGCCGACACCATTGGATATGTAAAGTCCGTTGGTGACATCCCTTCTCAAACTTCCCGCAGTATTCAAAGGAGGAGAGAGGAATCTAGTACTAGTAGTAGTACTAGTGGTTCCAAATGACGTTTGAAACCCTTCACCTTGTACAATAAGTGACAGTAGAACCACTGTAGCTGCATATATTCTCATTTGACACATTTTGTGGTCGTCTACGAACTTATCGTAGAATTAATGTTTATTGCCTTAACTTTCAAATGAACATATCTGAAAAAAAGGAAAGATCGCGAACCGAGAGCTCGTCTCCATCACCCAAAACGTGCGTTTGTTTTGCGCGAAAATCTCCTCTCACCTTTTTCGTTTTTCATTTTTTCTTTTTCTTTGTTTCTTTTCTCAAATACGAGTGTGTATACAGACAAATAGACATTTCCTGAGTTGCAAAGAATAGAAATGACATTGACCAAACGAGGTTTAAGATTCACCACCATGTCTTTATTGTGTTGTTGTGTTGTCTTACCGTTCTCGAAAAGAAATGCATCCGGTTTGGCAGTTCGCTCACTTCGTTCACACAATCTCAAGCCTACCAAGGCATCAAGTCGTCTATATCATGCCAACACATCAGAAATTTATAATGCCAAGTATAAGCAGCTTATGGATACGTCAACTCTATCTTTGGCGCCCATGATGGAGTACACAGATCGCCATTTTCGCCATCTGATAAGGCTCATATCCAGCAATACATTATTGTACACAGAAATGGTTGCAGCGAATGCTATTACTCATGAACGAAATGATGCAATATCTCGAGGATCTAATTTGACAGAAGAGAGGTATGGATTGCTTGCTGATCAGGTCCAGCAAGATTTAGATGAATTCGGGTATGATATGACATATTTACGTCGATTTCTTGGTCAAGCATCAGCAGGGGAGGGTGCATGTGTATTACAACTTGGCGGGAGTGATCCTGAACAACTCTATACTGCTTGTCAAACAGTCTTAGATTTAACAAAACGTTCCTATTGTGAATACACAGCCATTAATCTTAATTGTGGATGTCCTTCTCCAAAAGTTGCTGGGAAGGGATGTTTTGGAGCGGCCTTGATGGAAGATGCTAACTTGGTGAAAGATCTTGTAACATCCATGCACCATGGATCAAATGGAGATATACCCATTACGGTGAAGTGTCGATTAGGGACTGATAGTGGATTTTCCTTTTCTAAAAGCAATTATGAAAATATTTCAGATGAGGAAGAGTATTCAAATTTGTGTAGGTTTATAGAAACCGTTGCGTCATCTGGTGTCGTGACAGATTTTCAAGTTCACGCTCGAATCGCTGTTTTGGAAAAGAATTTTTCTCCAGCAGATAACAGAAAGGTACCGAAATTGAAATATAACCTTGTAAGAAGATTAGTGGAAGACTATCCTGATTTCACGTTTAGCTTGAATGGAGGTTTTAACAGTATTCCAGACGTACAAGAGCAATTGAAATTGTCCGAAGGAATGAAAGGCGTAATGATTGGCAGAGCTCTTGCTGCAAATCCTTGGAGCTTTGCTATGGCGGATGAGTTGTTGTACGGCGCGAATTCTTCACACGACAAACCGAAAAATAGATTAGAAATATTACAAGAATATGGCAAGCATGCCGATTATGAAGAGCAACTGTGGGACCCAGTTAAAATCCGGAGATTTATAATAAAGGCTGTGACCCCTTTGTTCGCTGGAGAACCAAATGGCAAACGATATCGGATTGCACTTGATGAAATAGCGGGTATTCCAAAGAAGTTGAAACTTGAAAACAAAAGCATGACTAATCAGCCTCCGATATCTGAATTAATAATGAATGCAGCTATGGAAACGCTTAGTGAAGATGTGTTACTGAGAAGTCCAATGGAAAGTTACGAAATGTTGTACGGTTCGGATGGAAGATCCTTATCGTCATCGTCTTCTGATATTATTCGAAACTGGCAACTAGAACGAAAGACTGAAGAAGAGCAACAGATATTATCATCAACGCTTGAATAAGAGTTCCATGAGTAGTTTCAGAATGATCCTCGTGTTGATGACGCTTTTTATTTGATTTTGTGAAGTGAGCGTGCACCACGTCAGATAAGGTAAAATAAAAGGCCTTTGTAAAAAAATGTTTCTAACCCTAACCAAAAAATGTTTCCCGGTCCAGAGGGACCCTCTCCGCCTTCCACACATTCCCCTGCGATGGACAGCAGCACCATGTGAGTATTGTTACTTCTTGTTGTCGTATTGTTGGGAATCATCCTTCTGTTTTATTCAAACATACTATGATTAAGTTTCATTGGATGAAAAAAGAAGGATTTTAATCGGTGGAATCGATGGTATTTATCTGTCGTGGGAGGATCAGGTTATTTGTCCAATTTTTCGCCATACGATTCACGTAGAAGATTTCTATGGAAGATGACTTGTGATCAATAAAACTTTTTTATTCTTTAATCCACTTTAACTCACACCGACTAATGTTTCTCTATGTTGATAATAGTGCTAATTCGGTTGAGAAGAAACTTTCGTCGAAACCAATTGAAAACGGGCAAGATGTAATCATGAACGACACAACAACCGATGCCTCTGATGTAGACATGGAGAACGAAATTTCGGAAAGTCAATCACAAACTCACATTAACAATATAAGTAATTTGAACGATGAAGGTGATGATAACAGTGTTACTGAAGATGGAGTTGATGAAACGGAAACGTCAAAGTCTAACGCAGAGGCAAACAGTAACGTCCATGAAACAATCAAGAATGAAGAAATAAACAACAAAAAAGAAACAACAAACAATAATTTAGAGAATGGGGAATCAAATGAAAATTTAGCTGAATCTGCGAGCGAAATCAAAGACTCGTGTACTAATGGGGAAGCGCACGACAGCAACAACACAACAAGTACTGGAGATACTAAGCCAACAACATCCACTTCTGAATCAGTTCCACTTCTAAAGGGTACACTGACTTATGAAAACAATCAATTGACTCGAAAGCACATCATCAAAGGGATGTGGAATTTTGAATCATCTACCGAGAATCCCTCTCAGCCATTTATACTTCTAAGAACTCTGGGAGTTGATGAGGACCCTACAGAACTTCCAAAGGACGGTACATTCAACGGAAGTTTTGATGTAAGAACCATTTCTGTGAAAAATGGCAAAACGAAGTCCAAAGTTCGGACCATTTCTGAGCATGGTGTGAAACTTAAATTTGTAGAAGATGAAGGTGGAGAGCCCGACTCGTATACTGTTAGTGGGCAAGGAACAAATGGCTTTGGAATATTTTCAATTTATGGAACCGCGATTAAGGATACAACCGCTAACCAAAAGCAGTATATTGTAGAATTAAGAAAGAAATATATTGTATCAGCTGTGCCTGCTGTTGCAGAGTCGCCAAAAGTGAAAAATAAGAAGCGTAAACTTGATGAGGGCACTAACGCTCCAACTGAGAATGTTCTTCCCGATCCACTGAAAATGCACGAGAAAGACGTCGTTTGTCTAAGGGGAAAGATTCACAAAAACTCTAGCGCACAAGATGGTGTGACTCATACTGTTTCTGGTTGGTGGTCTGGAGGTTTGGATAAAATTTTAGCAGACCCAAAGAATGAAAGTGGTATCACCAACAAGTTTGAATACGAATATCGTGGGACTGTTGCTACTGAAACTTTTCCGATCAGCGGTAAATACACTGGTTGGTTTAACTTGACCATGGAAGATTCTTCAAGGACCCGAATTGTAGAAAGAGACGTTAATCTGAAGTTCAAGAAGAACAATGAAGGTTTCTATAATGTTGAAGGCAAAGGGAGCAATATGTTCGGAAAGTATACTATCACTGGTACTCTTGATAATGACAATATAATTACAATATTCAAGCATTTCGAGCCAGCTAAAGTCAAGACCGCCAAGACACCGGCACCGGCACCTGTTATCTCAACGGTGGAAACGTCAACTTTGTCTCAAATTCAAAACAAAAGCACAGGACCAAGAATGACTCTTGACGAGGTTAAGTTGGAAGATAAAGATTCGTACGAACCATGCAAACCTCCCCTTGAGGGTGAATACGCTGCTTTATCACGTGGAATCATGCGAGTAGGCGATGACGGCAATCATACATGTACAGGAAAATGGGCTATCACTAAAGGTCAGTTTAGTAGCAACATGACAAGTAATTTTCACTTTGGTCTTGAAGAGTATCACGTTGGAGACCAGGAATTCCCTGTCGATTCAGCTGAATACAAAGGATCATTCAAAATGAGAAAAGGAACTGCGAAAATGCAATCTATTGTTGATCAGCAACTAGTAATCAAGTTCCGAAAGAATACTGCTGGTAGCTACAATGTTTATGGAAAGGGAGTGAATGAGTTTGGTACATTTGATTTGATGGGCACTTTAATTATGCAAGGAAAGAATAGTGGACACGTAGAGCTTTATCGTGTATATCAATTAGGTCCCTCTGAACCTCAAGCCCAAACCCATAGAAAAAATTTACCCACAAATCGGAATTTGCCTACGAAAGGAAACACACCATTTTCTTCTTCTCCACCTCATCAAGGACTCATTCGTCGAGAATCATCTCGTGCTAGCAAGTTGCCGTCTTATCTTGAAGATGACGATCCAGATACCATAAAGTCTCGTGCAATGGACAAATGTAAGGAGATATTAAGTTTCCTTCGTGAAAAAGATCTAGCAACTGGTGGCATATTCGCCGCCCCGGTTGATCCTGTCGCCCTAGGAATCCCAACCTATTTTCAAGTCATCTCCAATCCGATGGACCTTGGGACAATCCAGACCAAGATGAATGCAAATGATATTAATAGCCCTGGAGAATTTGCGCACCTTGTCCGTTTAGTTTTTGATAATGCTGTCAAGTTCAACTCTGATCCTGCGAATGTAGTGCACATCGGTGCACGCAATATGTTATCTCTTTTCAACTCAAAATTCCGTGATGTTGAACGTATCGTGGACAAAAAGAGGTCTTCGAAAAAGGACAAGAAAAGGCAGTACGAGGAGCAAAAACGCCTCGAAAAGGAGAGAAAGAGAAAGCGTGAGCAAGAAGAGGATCCTCAAATGTATGAAATACGACAGATGCAAATTGCGTCAGCAGATGTTGCAAGTACACTTCAAACAATGAGTGCCACTGCAGCTACTGGTATGTCAGTAACTCGAAGTGAATTCAGTCTGCTCTCCACTGCGATCCGCCAGATGAGTTCTCAACTTGTTCACATGCAAAACCTCCTTGTTGCATCCATTAGACCTTCAGCTTTGAAATCGCCTATGCCATCTGTAACTCATCAAGATGCACCGTCATATGCAACAATGTCTTTTGATGGAGGATTTGATTTGGCCTCAACTTCATCATCAATAAAGAAAACTAAGCGGAAGAAATCCAAAAGTGAGAAATCTTTCAGTGCTCAAGCTCCTCCCAAAGTGCATGTGCCCGAAAGTCCTCTTACACTTGAGGAGCAGCAAGAACTTACTGAAGCTATTAATGCAATGAGTCAAGAGAATCTTGAGGGAATCATTGAAATTATAAGAGAATCAGCGGATCTTAATGAAGATGATGAGGAAATTGATCTTGAAATCGACCAATTGGACACGTACACACAGAGAAAGCTGCAGAAGTTTGTTATGAAGGTACGTCTTGATTTATTTTTTTAATCACTCGTGTTACATTAATTCATGACTCTAATATCCGATACCACAGACTAAACCTAAGAAAGGTAGAAAGCAACAAAAGAAGAAGACGTCTTCTCCAGCATATGCTTCAGCTTCAGCACGTTCCACACCAGCAGCCTCCAAGGCGGCCTCGAATGAAAACTTCTTTGCTGCATTTGGTGCTCAAGAAGACGAATCTGACAGTGACGAGGAGGTTATGGCGAAGAATGCAGATTCAACGAGTTTTGTACTGAATGAGACCATGGAGGAAGAGGAAGATGATGCAATTAATGGAAATTTAGCCGCCAACTGGAATATCTCGTCGAGACCAGCGGAAAATGACGATGACGGCGAAGATGATGGTGAGGAAGACGATGCTTGGGAAATGGCTAAGAAGAAAACTGCTACGCAGAAGGCTCTTGATAAAGAAAGACAAGCACGGGAAGAAAAGATGATAGCAGAGGCCGAAGAGGCTAAGGAGAGAAATCTTCTCGAAGCTGCTGAGCGAGGGAAAAAACTAGAAGAAGAGCGAAAAATAAAGGAAGCCAAAGAAGCTGCTCTACGCAAGCAAAAAGAAAAAGAAGAGAAGGAACGAGCTGAAAAGGCTCGAGAAGAAGCTCGGAAAAGTCTTGGTACTATCCAACCTACCGTTGATTTAGAGGGGCAACGCGATATAATGAAGGAGTACGAACAAAGCTTTTACGACAAGGATCTTGGCGGTGCAAGTCCTAATTCGGATTTTGGCTTTTAAAAAATTCTAAAACAAAAAACACATAAAAAAGAATGTTTCGTAATATCGATCAGAAGACTTCGTATATAAAACAGCAATAATCTATAAAGCAACACTGATATTTCCAAAACATTCAAGAAAATGCATTTATAAAATATTATTGTTTTAGAATCACTCCGTTCATACTTTCGTTCTTTTCTTAGAATGTTGTTGGTGCATTTAAGCCAAGTAGACGGCTTCTATCAAACCTTCACAGCATCGTCCATGCCTGTGGTTGCATCAGCTAGAGCTTCTACAGCGGCTATCACGGAGTCATGGGTGCCTTCTGCCTTCACGCTATCAAACTCTTCCAAAGGAGGGCTCTGAGGAGTAGAAGTATTCATCCTCGCTTTTGCCGATAGAGGTACCCACTCAAAGTTAATCTCATCGAGTTTTACTATCTGTTCTTCTGTCAACTTACTCGGAGGGGGCTTTCCTTCCTTGATGCATTTGTAGGCGAATCGAACATTATTACACCAATATCCAAGTGAAAGGTTCTCAGGGTACTTTGGAGGCACATAGCAATGTCCGTGTATTTTGGTGTATTCTTTCAATTCTTCAAGGCGACGATTGAAGGATGTATGCCAAGAACCAACTTGCCACTTAAAACCAATCTCATCCAGCCTATCAATTTGGTCCTGCGTCAGATGGTATGGCTTCTTACCATCTCCACCGTCCTTTGCCTTGTATGATACACGAACCTGATTGCACCACCTACCAAGAGCAGTTTTTTGAGCAGGAACGTCACAGTGGCCGTGGGCCTTCTTGAATTCGATGAGAGCAGCGATACGTTCATTGAAGGTATTCACGAAGGATTGAGTGACAGCCCACTTGAACCCAATCTCTTCAAGCCTGGCAATTTGATCTTGCGTCAACTTGTATGTGCCTTGTTTACCAACTTGTAAATTCTTGTATGCAACACGAATATTATTGCACCAATGCCCTAATCCTCGCTCCTCCTTGAAGTTCGCAGGAACGTCACAGTGTCCATTCGCGTCCTTGAACCTCAATAGCGCTTCAATTCTAGCTTCAAAGGGGACAGCTCTCGATCTTATGGAACCATAATTCCACTTGAAGCCCATTTCTTCCAGTGTTGCGATTTGATCATCTGTCAATTCGTATCTTTTCATCGTCTTCTTCCCATCCTTTAGATCACGGTAGGATGATCTAATCTTATCGCACCAACGCGCCAAAGGCACATTATCCTTGTATGTCTTGGGTACATTGACATCACCATGTATAGACGCATATTCCACTAGTTCGTCAACACGCTCCTCGAAGCTTTTGAACTTGGCCTGATGCCCACGTATCGTAAACTTGAACCCAATACTGTTTAATCTTTCAATTTGTCCCTCACTCAAAGGATTGTAAGGCTTCTCTCCCTCAGAAAGGACTCTATAACTCTGACGGATACGATTTACCCAATGACCAAGTGATGGATCCTCGGGATAATTCGTGGGCACATCCACGTGACCATGATTCTTCTTGTACTCCAGCAAGTCCACAAAGTACTCATCAAATTGCTTCCCTGGCTTGTCCAATTGCCATTTGAACCCAATATTATTCAACTGCTGAACCTGTTCGTCCGTCAAGGAAAAAGATGTTGTAGCATCAGATTCATTTTCACTACGGTTCTTCGCGCTACGAATGTGAGATACCCATTGTCCTAGGGATGGGTCACCAGGATATCTCTTAGGCACATTCGTGTGTCCGTGTATTTCTTTATAGGCAAGCAAGTCGTTGAGTCTTTCTTGAAAGGAACGATACGTCTTTCGTTTGTTACTCGATCCAGATTCCTCCTCCGCCTCTTCGTCGTCGTCGTCGTCGTCGTTGTTGTTGTCCTGGTACTCGTCGTCGCCGCTGTCCTCCTGCTTCTGATTGCTCGTCACCTCGACAGCACCCACAGTAGCAGATTCCATGTCTTGAATGACGGCCTCAGCGACGGCAACTGCTACTTCCGTGGTATCTTTCATTTCCGCATCAACCGCTTCATCTTCACCTGCGATCTTGGGACGTTTCCGAAGAGGGAGACGTTTCGAAGTGGAAGATTCTTCAGTGGCGTCAGTAGTCACAGGTTGCTTTTTGGCTCTTCTTTTGGGTGGCATTTTATGTACGTTTTTAAGTTTTATTTTTTGAATTGAATTACTTTAGTTTGCTTCTGAACAATAAACAATGCGATGATTCGAGTTAATGCTATTATTAGAAATAGTAAATGTGATTTTAGTTTTCTAATGAAACTGAATGAATCTCTTCAGCGAAGTTGCTTCTTCTCGTTCGAGTTAGTTTTGTTGAGTTCAGTCGTTTTTTTGGATGAAAAGGTGCACGTTCGATGGAAATCACGCGGGAATGAATTAAAGGAGAGTTAGGGTTGGCAAACGAACCTTCCTGCCAAGTCGTGCTTCTCCACCCACGATTTAAAAAAACATGTGTCATGATTCATGAATTGAAAACACATGCTTACTGTACGATGATTCTGGATGGTTCCATTCATTCACATCATCCTCATATCCTCATTCCTTTTCCTAAATCCTTGTACATTATAACACCATGGAAAATCATCGCCATTGCATAAGATTCTATAAGACCAAACGTGAAAGGACTACCAGCAACAGTACATACCCGCTTAGTAGAACAGGATTGTTCTCGCGGTACATATTTGTATTCCTTTCACTTTTTCTAATCACAATACCATGCACAAATGCACAAATATGTCAACCGGTATTCCCACCGACATTATCTAGATTACACGAAATACTTGATGACGCAGGAAGTTACAAAGTATTATGCCAGTTCCACATCTCAAAAGACAAGGGCGAATGTGACGTGAAGGACGCATACAAAATCAAATCGGTGGTGAATCTTGTTTGTCGACCAGAATACGGTTCTTCTGGAAAATGTGTGATCGATTGTCCAAACACGCATTTTCAAATTGAACCGAGTGCTATTGCACAATTCTCTGGCTTTGAATTCCGTTCTGCCACGACATCATCTATTCAAGTTTTGCCACATGGAGTATTTTACAGTAGGAACAATATTTTTGTGGGGAATGGATCAAAGGAGAAAGGTGGGGCGATTTATGCACAGCCTAATTCTGGAACATCTATTGTTTTTACTACGTTTGAGAGTAATTATGCATCAGAAGGTGGAGCAATTTACATAGGGAATAAGGGTGTAAACGTCTACACTGCGTCCACGCTGCTTGGGAACACATTTGCAGTCAATTATGCAGATGTTGGGGGGGCTTTATATATAGATGAACGAGTCAAATTGACCTTGATCAAAAATACATTTTATGGGAACTACATTGATCTCGAAGGGGGACTGGGGCCAGCCATCTACTACGCTGGCTTTCTAGCAAAATATTGCCATGGAAATTATGGATGTGACAACGGAAGAACAGTTTGTGATGGCGGTTGGAATGCCGCCATACAAAAATGTGAACCATTTGAAACTGTATGCACTTACAACCCTCCCACCAAAGGTAAGCATTTGATTGTGAGAAATTAGTTTTACGTCATGAATTTAAACAAACCACTGAACGTTTCTATCTTTTTGCAGAACCAACGTCTCCTACAGGTTCTCCCACTAGGAATCCTACATTGACTCCAACATTACATCCAACTATGGCTCCTACAAATTCAAGTTTTCCATCAGTAGAACCCACAATATCTCCATCAAAGTTTCCTTCTCCTACGCCAACGGTCACGAAATCGAATGCCCCTTCATTTAGTAATGCACCATCTCAACGTCACCTTCCAACCCCAAAACCTTCCAACATTCCCTCGATTTCTCCCTCTAATAAACCGAAAGCTGCGGAATCACCATCTCCATCCGATATCCCGACAAAATTGCATTCAGAAGACCCCAGTTATTCAAACATGCCGACTCAGTTATTGTCAGATTCGCCTTCAGCTGTACCAACGAAGAGAAAATTATGATAAAATTATAACATTTGTTACATTACGGAGGTAACTTTTCTTTGGAGCAAGATTCTATTATAAATATGAAACGTAATTCATTCCGTAATTTTCATTACGCATATTTATATATTTAAAACCTACATCTTTCCGAAGGAAAAATCCTTATCCGGTATGGTTTAGGTGGTTATAACACAAGCCTCTCACGTTTGAAACCGGGGTTCGAGTCCCCGTACCGGAACTTTTTACTTTTTTGTGTCCAACAGTAGAAACTAGATGAGTAAGTAAGTGCACATATTATGAGTTTTGAGTTGACTGATTGCTGATAAACACATCTCAGAATAAGAACTTTTTAGATATCTACCCCATGTTGTTGTTTTCAATCTGGTTCGAGTCCTGTAACTTGTCAAAAATGCATCAGAACGCCCAAAAGCAACTACTAAGTAAGTAAGTAAGTCACAGCATTTGTGCACTTTAAAGAAATTAACAAAAATGCTTGCTTTGGTTCTTTGTGTATTCCTTTCTCCATAATGAATTTAGTAGTGTACGAATAATTGTTTTCGTTTGTGTTCTTGACTGTCCTATTACGAACCGTTTTGATAAAAGAAACGTCACAGTTCGCCCGCGCGAAGCCTTCCGAATGGAATAAAAATGGCCTTACGCTCTAAAAACACACATAAAAAACGAGGAGTTGAACGTTTTTTTATGAAAACGCCCCTGGTCCCTGCTGCTAATTTCAGACAGTTAATTCAACAGCGAATTGATAGACATGCCATCGTTTTCAGGGTCTGCAATGTCGCCTCACTTAAACAGTGATAAGGAGAAGTCTACTTCACTGGAGAGAAGAGACGCCGTTGGTTCCTCCAAGTCACTATCAGATCAAAAGTATGGCCCAAGAACAGTTGAATCTTTGACTGATAACAATTCTTCCTTCAATGCGTATGCGAAACTAAACTCTCAACTTCATTTCGAAAGACCATACATGCAATTTTCTTCGGCGAATAAGTTTCCATCCGGAAGTCTCGTCTCTGGAATGAATGTTGGTCAGCACCCAAGTGTTCCGTCGGCTCAATTTAAAATATCTGACGACTCAATTCGTGAACTGTGCATGTTAGAAAAAGAATTATTCGAATATGATCCATCAAGTGGTTATACTGATGGAATTATCCATGCAGCATCTGAGGCATACCGAGCTTCATATAAATTATCTAAACACCATCACGAAATGCACTTAGTGTACCTTCAAGAGGCTGATAATATCTTGATGCAGTATCAGATGGATAAGAAAACAGAACAGGATCGAATGCTGGTTCCTCCCTCCATGACAATGGATTCTCTCCAACATCAGACTACATTCCCTATGGGTACGGCAAATGCGCTGAATTATTCTCTTAATTCATCATTTGTAAACGTACCTCGTCATTTTTTAATGCAAATGGAAAATGTTTCTAATACGGTCATGAATTCGGCTGCTGGTATGCCACAATCTCTTTTACCCAATAATGGTATAGCTACAAAACGCCCATTGAGAAATGTGGTTGGAAATACAACCCATAATCCTGGGGACTCTTCCCAAAAGAAGCCACGTCACTCGTCTCCCCGCGCTAAGGTTCCTAGCCATCATAATGAAATTGATACAACAGTTTCTCCATCGGATTCTGAGAAAAGTGTTCATGAAACAAGCAATATAGCTGCTGAGCTATCTCAAAATCAATCTGAGATTGATGAGGGAAAACACATAGACAGTGAAGATGATGCTGACACCTCTGAAGAGAGTCTCAATTCTACGGAAGAAAACACAGCACACACGATGGTAAAGCAGTTTGGTTTTGATCACTTTTATCAAGAACTTTGTCGATACTATGATGAACATGGTCATTTAAATGTTCCCAAAAAACTCAAGTTGAGAACGAATCCATTGTATCTGTTTATTCATGAGGTACAACAAGTGGCTCTGAAGAAAGCTAATAGAAAAGATGATGAGGCTGTATCTGATTTTTTGAATGATGAACGAATGAGCCTATTGAAAAGTATTGGTTTTCCGTTTTTGAATTCAGAAGGTGCCACAACTACTGAGGTGGTAAATTCCTATTCTTCATCTTCTAATCGTGAGAAGATTCCTGATGATGTTGAGTTTATGGAATTCTACAAACAACTGACGGATTTTCACAATCATTTTGGACATTTTGACTTGGTGAAATTAACGGAAGACAAGTATGTCAAGCTCGCAAATTATATGACAGATCTTCGCAAACAATATTTCAAAATGCGAGATGATATCAGTTCCGGGAAGAGTGATGGGTCAGATTTGCCGGTTGAATTCCGTGAACGCGTGAAGAAATTGAAAGCTATTGGATTTTTATAGACTCGGCGGTAAATATTGATTGGATTTTTTTCGTAGTTTAATTCATATCACCATCATTGCTTCGAAAAATGGAGTTTTCATAAAGTAAGTACGACTTTTTGTACCTCGCGGTCTAAAATAGTAAACAAAAATGAGGGTCATCCGAAGCTTTTTTGGTGATTGGTGATGAAGAAATTGTGAGCAGAGAAAGTTGAACGGCGCACCCTTCTCTTTTCAATCCACAAATTAAGTTTGAGCTGAATTCGCACATCCAATATACTACACCAATGAAAATGATGGGCTTGAGATCGGTTCGGAGTCTGATTTCAGTGCTCTGGGTGATTCATAAAGTGAGTGCTAACATGAAGATCCAGACACCTCCTCTCATTAAGGTCACGCATACGGAACGTACGAATACTGGAGATAGATCTCGTGTCTTGGAAACGAATGAAAGACCTCTTAAGATCAACTTTTATACAAAACCGCTTGAGATGGCCCTTGAAAGTGCAGATGAGTTTACCAAACTCAAAGGTCAAGCAATCATAGACCACGTGCTCCCAACTATCAGCGACTTGTGGTCTAGAGCTTTATCAATTACTCCATCGAACAGGAATATGTTAGTCCCAAAGAATGTGTGCTATGGGCTTTATGATTTTCCAGCAGCATGGTCCGATTCATCAGCTGGCCTTGAAGATACTGATCTTCTCATATTCGTGTCTGCGTTTTCAAGTATTGCAAATCAAAATCTCTGTGAAGTTGTTGCTTTATCGAGCCTTGCTGTATCCGCACCGTGTGCCATAGATACTGAAACTGAAAGACCTGTTGTTGGATTTGCAAACATATGTCTAGAATCACTTGCATCTTCAGATGGAGTCATCAATGAAGCAAGTATAAGAGAAATGGTAGACGTTATAAGTCACGAAGTAGTACACATCCTAGGTATTAACTCTGACTTGTTTAAGTACTATCGTAACAGCGTTACTGGAGAGCCATTGACATCACGTAAAAAAGGATTTTTAGGTATTAACGGAGGTGGATTTCAAAGTACAACAGCGAAATGTGTTGATAACAGGCCCAACGAACAAATGTACATGCCATGTTCAAACACTATTCAGTATAGAGAAGAAGAAGTGAAATACGGAAACTCAGTGGAAAAAAGATCATACTATGAAATTGTTCTTCCAACTGTCGTCCAGGTTGTACGGAACCAGTTTAATTGTCAAAGACTAACAGGAGCTCGCTTAGAAAATCAACCCACCGCGGATGATTGTATTGGTTCTCATTTTGATGAAAGACAGTGGTTTAGTGAATTTATGAGTGCTGTTTATGATAAAGATAGTGCTTATATTAGCAGTCTTACTTTGGCCATGTTGGAAGACAGTGGATGGTACAATGTCAACTATGAGATGGCAGAAAATAGTCCATTCGGTCTAGGCGCAGGTTGTGACTTTGTTGAGAAGGATTGCATCGTGGATGGATTCTATTCTAGCACTAGATCAGTTGATGTTGATGTCCATGGAGTTGTGCCTGATTATGGAAAGGGATACTTTTGCAATGACGTGAGTGGTGAGCAATGGGGATGTGGTCCCTCCCACAATTTTCGAGGTAAATGCGATCTCCATGAGTACGAAAATCCAGAGAGACCTTACTTTGATCCACCTCATATAGGACCAAGATTTATTCATGCTGATTTCTGCCCTTTAGTGATAGCCGACACAGTTGATTGCAATGATGTAAACGCCACAAAAGTATCTGCCTTGGAAACATTCAGTCCCAATTCAAACTGTGTGGATGTCAGCGTCGGATCTACAAAAAGTGCCATGTGCTTGGCTGGATTTTGTAATCATTTAACGCATTCATATGCAATACAAATGGGGACGAAAGTTATCACGTGTACTAAGGATTTTGAAGTGAAGCATATTGATCTAGGGGGCTTTACATACAGAGTGGAGTGTCCCCGATTGACTCAAGTTTGTCCAGAGTAAGTGACTTACGTATGCCTTAATATTGCCATTAACTTATACTCGACAACTCATCTTGCGAATTAATCTGTTTCAATTCAGTATGTTCTGCCCAGCCATGTGCTCAGGAAAGGGTATCTGTGATTGGAGTCTCGCAAAGCCTGCGTGTCAATGCTTCGACCCGTCTGATACTACGGAGGGTTGCTACGAAAGTAAGCCTGCAGAACCCGATACTTGTCCAAGCATACCAAACTCGTCTGCAGTTGCCCTGGCAATAACTCTTTTCCTTTTATTCGCCGTTGCTATCTTGTTTTCGTGGAGATTCATGAAAAGACGAAGATTTCAGCGGTTAGCAACGGAGCAGTGAGCAAGAGAGAGGCCATGAACGATAAGACAAAACCTTTGAAAGGTGCAGAAGATGTTTCTGCTGGTGAGTTAGGTTCATCTGTTGGTTCCATGCTTGGATGAGATGGCTCCAGCGTCAAAGGCGAACTTGGATTAGTCCTCAAAGTTGGAGTAGGTGATGGTTCTGGACTTGGAACATGGGATGGTTCCAACGTCAAAGGTGAACTTGGATTAGTACTCAAAGTTGGAGTGGTTGATGGTTCTGGACTGGGATGTACACTTGGGGCAAAACTTTGGGATGGCGACGGTGTTGGTGGTGGTGAAACTCTAATATTGTATTGGTTACTGTAGTGTTTGATTTTGACAAAGCACTCTTTTTAGAAAATCTGAGATCTGTAAAATAAGTATGACATGATAACTGAATCAAACTCACTATAACCACTTTCCGCTGGGTGGACTCAATACGCGTCCAATGCCAGCAGTCAAATCCAAGGTGTAATTACCTGCATTACTTCCATCAAAAGTCATCGTTATGGAACTCTTTGGTTCCGCATTGAAATGAGTGATTCCTGCAACATTGGAATCGCAACTTCCTTGATCTCTAGCATCATCATCTGAATAAATCAGTTTGTTCATAGTGTTTATACCTGATGGTGAGCTGAGACGAAACAGGAAACCATTGAACAAGTCCCCAGACAGTTCGAGTTGATGGACTCCCATGGTTACATCAATCACTGTATCTACGGGTACTTCGTCGCCGTTTAATTTAAATTTCAAGTTTCCATTCCCGAGCGATCCTCCGTCAGGGTGAGGACTCAGTGATATTGGGTTGCCACCGGCGCAGGTTCCAGCAAAGAAGGGATAAGCGTCGTTGGGAACAGCAAGGGCAGCAATAATAATTAGTAACATGAGACACATGATCATTGAAGCCATATGAAAACATTGAATTGTGATTTGCAGTCCTGTGATCTGTGGAGTGTGGAGGTTGCTAACTCACAACTCTACTTAAGTAACAACTAACAGCTAACAGAAAAATGAGGTTGTACGTAAGCCCTTTTCGATTTGAGAATGATAATGCATACGAAGTGACTTCTTCACATTACTCGTATTACTGAAATATGAAATATGCTACACTTACAGAAGAGAAGAAATAGAATAAGCAAGAATGTACTTTTTTCTGCAGATTGATAAGGCATAAACAAGTCTCCTGTGAATGTATGCGTTGCGAGTCGAACATCAACAAGAAGTGGTATTTCTACACATGGTGTATCTTCATTTTTTTAACAACAGTACCATTTACAATTTCACTATATTGTCTATCTACCGGTCGAATGATATTACCGATATTCATGTACACAGCATAATCATGCTACGGAAGCAGTAAAGCTTCGATTGTCATACCAGAATACTAAATTAACAAGTAGATGACAAGGGACAGAAGAGAGCATAACAAGGAGAAACTTCATGAAGCAAAATACAAAATAAAGATTTTAATTTGTCTACATTTTTTTCTTATAAAAGCATGTCCATTTATTTAGAAACTTGCTGGTTCTTGTACTTGTTTGGCTTTTGTCCGGGGAATCGTCCGTACTTTTCTTCGGCGGTTTGGACACGAGAAGGTGCCTTGTGACGAATTCCAAGAGATGCAACGACATCAGCGTATCGGTCAACATCCTCCCTGAAGAGGTAGTTTAGAAGACGACGTCTCTTGTTAACAAGGGCTACAAGTCCACGGCGAGTGGAGAAATCCTTAGGATGTACCTTAAGGTGCTCAGTAAGGTAAGCGATGCGTTCAGTCATTCCAGCGATCTGGTACTCGGGTGATCCAGTATCCTTTTCACTGCGACGGTGTTTAATACGCATTTCAGCAATTCGTTCGTTGAGTGCGGCCCAGGCGGGGGAACTATCATCTGCATCAGCGTCGGGTTCTTCAATATCTCCTACGTTAACAATGAAGTCCTCTGGAGCGGCCTCGTCAATATCATTAACGTCGTCATCCTCAGCAAAGAGTGGCATCCATTGCCTAATTTGTTGCTGTTGGGAAATTGATCTTGTGCTCTGCGTTGTTTTATTAAAGGAAAAAGACAGACAAAACGTTAGATACAGAATGGTGTAAGAGAACGAGAAAGAGTGCCTTGACACATAAGAAGTCGCGCGATCAAGAGGCCACCAGATAGGCTGAACCGGTGCTTATTCATGGTAGCATGAGTGCAACGTAAAACCATACCGCCCGGAAGGGGTATGAGTCACAACAGACGGTTCGGCAAATTACAAAAGAACTAAGCGAGCGACGGGACATATCACATCTGAGAGAAGGAAACAGACGCATAAACACTCGCGTGCTTCCCGACATGACCGATCATTCTGCTAACACTCAGTTTAAATAGAAGGAGCCTTGTAGTACAGACAAATCGAGTGCACAATCTGGATCTTCCAGCGGTGTGCACTCTTTCAGTGGTAACTAACTGGTTCCGAACTTTCTCGCATCACAAGCAACTCTTCAAAAAAATTCCAATCGAACTTACGATCATCGAGGGAGCAAAAGCAGCTGATGTGCTTAGGGTCGCGAGGACAAGAAGAAGTACATTCCTGGAGAGAGCCATCGTGTTAAGTCAAATGTAGATGATATAAGATAATGTATGAACTGACGTTAGGTGAGATGAGCGAGTTGGAATCACTTTGGACGGTGGCCATCAGTCTCAGAAAGAACACAAAGTACATGCGTCAGGGAAGTTTCGCGCCAAAACATACACCAACATGACGGGGATGACTGACGTTTGCGATTTGCGCATCATGTCGTGTCTATCACCAATAACCGCAAGTATATAAATTCAGAGGGAATTAGGACTTGATTAGTGTTCATTTCTCTCTTGTTCAATAAACACTGATACAAACATATCATCAAGTCGAGAATGAAGGTATCCAAGGTCACTTGTGTCGCTGTTTCAATCAGTGTTTGGAATAAAATCACAGCTTTCACTGTCTCTCCATCTCCCAGTAGATCATGCTCTGTCTCATCCAATAATCTTAGTTGCCTTCATTCTTCGCCACAAGATGGAGATCAGAACGAATCAGTTTTAATTAAGGGTTTATCATCACTTGGTTCAGAAGCAGGCTACCTTGAAGCGGCGAGAAAACGTAATGAAGAAGCAAAGGCGAAACTTAGAGAACAAGTGCGCCTCGAAGAGGAAGAGGCAGAACGAAAAAGACAAGAAAAACAACAAAGAGGCGGAAGCGAATCGAATTATGGACCTGGAGATCTGAGCAATTTTCAAGGTTTTCAAAATGATGGGTTTGAAGCTTCTGCAGGAAACGATCAAGTTGGAGGATGGTCCAAGGAAGCTATTCGTGTTGAAGAGGATACTACTGAAGAGAAACAAGAAGAACCCAAGTTGTTTTTATTTGGTGATGATGAAGGACTTTCAACGGATAGTGGAGGACTTCTTCTGTAGAGAGAAACATGGATTATGATCTGTAATGTATTATATATGCGCATTCATTTGTTTATTTATATCTTAACTTTATAAATTGGTTGCACCTGTACATCTATGAGATGGCGTTGGTTAAGAATAAGAACGATGCGTCCTTGTGTTCATTTTCCTAAGTTCTTTTGATACTCTGAAATTCATCAAATATACCCGCTTTGTTTCTGATGTAAGAGCTAACAAGGCCATTGATTCGAATATATAAATAAAATTGAGACTGACGTAGAAAAGAGCAGCGCTCTGTTCATCAACAACACTTCTCTCGTGCTTTCTCTCATATTCAGGTGAAACTTGACAAGTCAGTCAGTTGTCAATCAATATATTTTAGTCATCAAAGCTTTACACTATTTAACTCTGGTCGGGTAATGAAGGTCTCTTCAGTGGCGATGTCATCGATCGCGTTATTGGTCCGAACTACTTTGGCCTTTTCGTTCTCTCCAAACTTTTCATCTTCACGATCCTTGGCTTTTGCGACGGGCTCCAGTCTTCTTCGTCGTCAAATGTCCACAGAAACTGACACACCACCTGCAGAGTCGGAAGCGAAGGAACTAAAAATTAGAACGCGTAGGATTTTATCGGGAGTTCAACCAACCGGTTCTCTGCATTTAGGAAACTACCTTGGAGCAATTCGTCAGTGGGTGGAGTTTCAAGATAAGGAATGCATTCCAAAAATTGAAGATGGAGTTCAAATTAATACTGAAAACTTCTTCTGTGTCGTAGATTTGCATGCCATTACTATGCCTCATGATCCCAAAGAGTTGGAAGATAGCACTTTGAGTAGTGCCGCTTTGTACCTTGCTGCTGGTAAGTTATTACAATCGTGCTGTTTTTTAATGTTTCTATTTTATACAGACTATCTAACAAAGATGGAACTATATTTCCCTGAAATAATTAAGGCATTGATCCAGCAAAGTCTAAAGTATTCATTCAATCTCATGTACCAGCCCATACTGAATTGGCGTGGCTATTAAATTGTGCAACTCCTATGAATTGGCTAGAGCGTATGATTCAATTCAAAGACAAATCACGTAAAGCTGGAACAGAATCTGTGGGTGTGGGATTATTTACTTATCCGATTCTTATGGCATCTGATATTTTGCTTTATCAGGCTGATCGTGTTCCTGTCGGCGAAGATCAACGTCAACATTTAGAACTGGCACGTGATATTGTTAGACGCTGGACAGATTTATATTGTAAAGGTGGCGCATTTAAGAAGAGGTGTAAAGCTGCAGGTATTCCATCATATCCAACATTTACTGAACCTGAAGCCATGATCGTAAAGGATGCGGCTCGCGTGATGAGTTTGACGGATGGCAAGAGTAAAATGTCTAAATCAGATAAAAATGATGCATCGAGAATTAATGTACTGGATTCCCCCGATTTGATTCGGGATAAGATTAAAAAGTGCAAAACTGATGCATTCCAAGGACTGGAATGGGACAATCCTGAAAGACCAGAAGCAAGTAACTTGTTGACAATTTTTCAGGCAGTGCAACCCGGCCGATCAAGAGAAGACATTTTAAGTGAAGTGGGGCACATGAGTTGGGGAGAATTTAAGCCAGTCTTGGCCGATGCCATTGTTGCGCATTTAGAGCCCATTCAGAAGAGATACAAAGAGGTTAGAGAAGATGAGGTATATTTGAGACAGGTTTTGAAGGAAGGAGCAGATGCTGCTGATGCAATTGCTTCAAAGACACTGCACAATGCTAAGATCGCAATGGGTTTTGTCACTCGTTAAATAATATGCAATACAATTACATAAGTTGTCTAAAACATATGAATACCAGCATTTTATCTCTGATACGAGTTTTATCTCAGTGTTCCCGACTGACTCGAAAAACTACTAAATTAGTTTTCAGCGACCCTTTACGGATCAGCCCTATCGATAGTCATCAGTCATCACAGTATCACAGTAAAACGCACAGAACGCTCTCACTTTGGTTTACGTGTATACGATGGAAAAGAAAACATCAGGATTATATTGTGTCAATAATGAGATAGATACTATTGGTGTCAGTGTCTTTGCTCGAGTAAGGCCACAGAACAAAATTGAGATATCCAAAAGGAGTAAGACTTGTCTGAACGTCGTGAATGAAAACAAGTCGATATCATTCTTCTCTCCAACAAGCAAAGGAGAGCATCGATATGAATTTGATCAGGTAAGATAGTTATGAAGTATTCGTATTTTAGGTGGATGTAGTCAATTAATTTTTATTATCATTCTTATACAAACGTTGCAGGTGTTCGATGAAGGAGCTAGTTACAGCTCTATTTTCAAGAGTGTTGTAGAGCCTATGGCATCAAGAGTGATGAAAGGATACAATTGTGCTATAATTTCTCTTGGAGCTAAAGGATCGGGAAAAACTAGATCCATGATTGGAAATGGAGCATTAAAATCAACTGATCAAGATACGCAAGACGGAGTAGAATCCTATGAAGAGGGATTAATCCCATCTACTACTCGTGAATTATTTGAATTGATGGCAAACTCTTCTTCTGAATTAGAGTTTATTGTCAAAGTTTCATTCATCGAAATTCATCGAGAAGAAATTTTTGATCTCTTAGATCCTAGTAATAGATTTCTACGCATCAACGACAACCAAAGAGAAGTCGATCAATTTAACGGATGTTTTCCGATTATTGAAGGGCTAAGCGAATATTGTTGTGTTCGACCATCAGATATCATGACATTGCTCAATAGAGGCCATACCAACAAATTGATTCGCGAAGAAATGCATCAAACAAGTGCCAATATTTCTCATACGATGTTCACCATTAAGATCGAGATAAAGAACACAATGACTGATAGTGTTACAAAAAGCTCGTTAGTATTCCCAAACATCTATGCTGGTGATATGAAAAATAAACAAGATGCTTGCTTCCAAAAAGTACTGCAGTCTTTAGATGATTATTGGCAAACAAATCGCGGTATGCCTTCGGAGTCACTCATGAAATTAATTAATTTCGATGGCTCAAAGTTGACGAAATTGCTAAAGAACGCATTGATTGGTAATTGCTACACCGCTTACTTAGTTCACGTTTCAAGTGCATCAACAAGCGCTGAAGCCACGTTCAATTCTCTAAATGTTGGTAGCGCGCTTCTAAAATTGAGGACGTCCCCGAGATCGAACGTTCAGTTTTCAATAAAGGGATATGAAGAACGGTTGAAGAAAGCTCATCTAATGCATTTGGAGCATATGAAGCTAATGGTCAATATTAAGGCTGAATTTGAAAAAATTAAGAACGAAAGTGATGATGAATTGCTTAATGGTTCGGTCTGGGAACGGTTGGATGCTGTGTGCAATGAGCAAAAATCTCCTGATGAAATGAATATCGACATTGGATCATCAATCCATGAAGAAGCATTACAAATGGGGTATTATACAGATAAAAGCCTTCAAGACAAGCTACTTCAAGTCACCAAAGAAAGAGATAAAGCTCAAAACGATATTTTGAAGCTTAAAGAAGAATGTTCTTTTTTAAATATGCAGTGTGAAGACCTAATGAAAGCTAAGGCCAATCACACAGAAGAAATATCTGAGACGCGAAATGAATTGCACAAGCTTACTCAAAAGCATTTAGAGATGGAACATAATTTGCGAACTAGTAGGTTTCGAGAGCATGAATCTGTTGTGTTCCTTAGGCATTTCTTCAGGTTTTACAGACGGTTGCTTAGAAACGTGAATTCACAGGGAAATGGGGATCTTAAGAACATATTAGCACAGATCGAAGCTGTACCAGATCTTAGTGATATGAAGGATATTGCTGACATGCTAGTTGAAAGTGGATTGATTGAAACATTTGAAATTGACACCGATATTCCAAGTAATGATGTCTACAAACCCTCAAAAGATGCCTTGCTTCGCTCATCTAAACAGGCTCATAAAAATATGCAGATAAATTCTGATGTGTATCAGCTTCATAACAGTCAGGATTCGCCCATCGTTTCTGATATATCAGGCATATCAAACAACCCCGCTTTGATAGGATTGCAGTCTCCGGGCAGTAGATATACAGACAATCGTATCGCTGAGCTTGAAAACGAGATATTGGCGTTGACAAATCGAACAATTGAGCAGCAAAAACGTATAACTACATTAGAGAGCCAGCTTGATGAAATGAATTCTAAACCGAAGAAAAAGATGTCAAAAAAGCAACAGCAGCACCATGATAAAACCGTTGCTGATCTCAAACTGGAACTTTCGAAGAAAAGTGCTGATCTCGAAGGGGTTATTTGGAAAATGAATGAAATGTAAGTTTGCATAGGTTTTCAATCTCTCTCTTTGATTCATGTCGTTATCTAATGTACTATGTGCATTTTTCGTGTTTAGACATCTTATCAACAAATCATACAAGGATAAACTTGAGAGCAGAGATCAACATATAGTGTATTTGGATGATACGCTAAGAAGGGAGTTTGACAAGAATTACAATCAGGTAATTCTCCATGCAAAACAAGAAAAGAAATTACAGGACGAAGTTGCAGACCTTCATAAGCGTATGGAATCACTGGGAAAAAGTTTGGGCAAAGATAGGGACGGAGATTTTGTCCTGGCGAATCGCATAGTTATTCCCATTCAAGGTGGTGTCGACAAACTGACCGTGGTCCCAAGTACAGATCCTCAACGTAAGACCAAAATTAATACATCAGCTAGGACAAAGCCACCAGAGAGCAAATTATCAAGTGGTATCAGAGAGCGCACTAAAAGATCTTTAGTTAGTGAAAGCCAATCTACGTTAGGGGCAAGACCGACGCGTGAAATTTTAGTAAATTCAGATGACGACAAAGGAGATGAAATCACTTTACCAGAATTTCCTATAGAAGAAGAATCTCAAGGAAAGGTAGAAAAGCACATACCTGCGTTTTTATTTGCCGGTGGAAAGCCATTTGATCATCAACCGACAGTATTTACGAATAAAAAGGGTAGAACGATCAAGTCTGCAACTCTGAAGGATCATAGAGACGACGATAATTCTAAACAGCAAAGAAGTCTGAGCTTGAATGAAACAAGACAACAACTGAAGCGTCTTGAAGTATCTGTAAAAGGGGGACAAATTAAAGTCTAAGTATAACAACTATCTACGTGTAGTAATTTTTAGAAAAGTGAAAAAGGTATAATAGTAACTTTTAGAAAAGTGACCGAGATAAAATAAAATTACGTCAGAGCCACCCAAAACCCAAAACCCAAAAAATCCAAAGCTGCTAGACAGAAAGTAAGAATGTATCTATTGTCGCTCTATCGAGGCTTTTTGATAACATGAGCGAAGATGATGACTACGGTGTCCCAAGGCACATGATTCATGCTTTTCAAATACACCGTGAGAATTTAAAAGATGAAGAGTTTGAGGATGACATTGATTTTACATACTATCAACGAAACTTCCATGTTGGAAGTCTGGTGAATTTTTCTGTTCAATCTGCGTCTCCTTCGTTGGAACCAAATGATGATGATTGGAACCTTATTATTAATCCGGCATCTTTTCACATTGGTCAAGGAGCTCGCTTATGTATAGATACTGTCTCAATTGACCCTGCATCAGTCGGAGTGGATAGCTCAAATATGACTTTGTTTGTGTCATCCGATGTTAACCCAGACTACACTCCATTATGTCCTTTCATTTCATACAAAAATCCAATTGTTACATCGCTGAATTTACAGATTGTTGGTCCTTCTCTCTTACGATTTGCTCTTGTTAATCATTCAGATTCAGAAGACTTCAAGGAAATCCATACTGATTTACATCATATGAGTATCAATTTGTTTGGTAAAGTAGAGTTGGTATCAGATCAGGAACAACAAGTTATCCTTCAAGCAAAGACCCAATTCATTGAACTCGAAGAAAAAGAGGCTACATATGAAGATAGTGAAGAAGGTGATGACGACGATGACGATGAAGATGACGATGAGCAAAATAATCAAAGCGACAATGAAGCTGCGAATGAGATAAGCTTCGAGGCCGAGACTCTGAACACATCGAAAGACAAAAGGAAGCTTAGCAGTACATTCATTGAAACATTTTCTGATAAAGAGGGAGAAGAACCTGTCAAGTTGAGCAAGAAACAACGTAAAATGCTAGCAAAGCAAAAAGAAAAAGAGTTGCAAGAAGCTGTAGCAAAAGAAAACAATCACTCCAAAGTGTCTGAAAAGCACGAAGATAAAGATCGACATGAAGATAATCGATCCTTGACTAAACCGCGCATGCTAAACGGTGTTCTAGTTCAAGACATAGTTCATGGAACGGGAGCCATAGTTAAGGTTGGACGAAAGGTATCTATTAACTACATTGGTCGATTTGTTGATTCTGATAAGGTATTCGATAAGAATTCAAGTAAATCAAATCCTTTGACCTTCAGAGTTGGGACTGGGGAAGTTATTAAAGGACTAGAACGCGGCATTGAAAAAATGAGAGTTGGAGGAGAGCGCATTATAAAGATTCCGTCTGCTCTAGCGTATGGAAGAGCAGGTAGTGGTAAAATTCCACCTAATGCGGATTTGCAATTTGAAGTTAAAATCATTAGCTCAGGTGGACATTGATTTAGATATCAAACCTAACTAGAGTTATTAGGATAATAATCATCAATTGCACTATTTCTTATTCTTTGCCCTTTCTTCTACTTTCGAAATACCATCCATGCTTGTTGAGAGGAATTTTTCAGTATTCTCAGTCCACCAGTCTACCGGCTTTCCTTCGGCATCCAGAGGTACTTGAATAAACTTTTGAGATAAGAAGCAGTCCACAATTCGTTTTGCCTCATCGGGCGGTGTAATCAACTTCCCAAGGCAAAGCACGTTTGCGTTGTTCACTGCTCTACTATATTTCGCAGCCATTGTATTCTCACACACGGCCGCACGTACTCCATCAAATTTGTTGGCAACTATACCAACGCCCATTCCGGTGCCACAGAAAAGTATTCCGGCACTCTCAGGAGACTCATCTTTTTGTAGCGTACTTGCTAGATTTGCAGCTGCGTCGTAGTAGGCTTCTGATCCAAGGTTTTTCACGGCTATTCCACTTTTCTCTTTGAGATACTTCTCGATTGCCTCAAGTAATGGCTGACCAAATCCATCTGACGCTAAGTATACTGTTCTTGCAGTCGAAGATACTTTATTCATCCTGTTTAAAGAGGTCTTTCTTACGATAAATAAAAGGCTGCAGATGTTGAAGGTAAATTTGCTATTTGGATATGTCGTTGTCGGAGAAAAATCTGAAATAAGAACACGCAAACGTATCCACCATCAGGTTGGGGTATAAATTTTGACTTTGAATAATACGGTTATTCTTCTCTATTAGTTGACTTAGTGTGCTGTGTCGAAGATGAATCTTCCTCTTCGTGAGCAGAGTGGCTTTGCTCTGCTTTTTCTTGTACTGGAATCGTATGTATACCAATAGGAGTACTGTAATATAGTGTTTTTACATCATTCTTCCTGGTAGTTGGATCCTGATCTTGAGGTGTGTCGTCGACTGGCGTGTCATCGATAGCTTCTTCACCTGTTCGATACAAAGCATAAATACGTATAGCTTTTGTTGTTTCCGGACTCACGTGAAAGTTACATGAACCAACCTTCTTCTTAAGAGATCCATCTTTATATTCGCCAGATTTGATTGACTTCTTAAAATCGAAGAATTGCTCGTAGCCTAATAATTTATCATCTTGATCTTTGACATAAGCAACCTCAATCGGGCAATCTCCCTTTTGATCCCATAAGTTTATACGTGCAATGCCTGATGCTAACACATCATCTTTATCCATGGAAGATGCATCAGTTTCACTAGTTTCTGATGAAGCACTTTCAGCAATTGCCTTGGCTTCATACCAATCTTCGTTAAGTATGACTATGGATGCAGGATCAATGTTATCTAATAAAACTCTCTCATCATCAGAAATATGGCTTTCAACATCTTCAATGAGCTCTTTTTGGAAAAAGGAATTGGATATCAACGTATACTTATTCCTAAACTCCTGTATACATCTTATCCATGGTAACATATAAACGTCGCACTTTTCTCCAAGGGAAGAAGACGATGGGGATGAGGAGTCGTTGTCATTTTCCTCACTAGCATTCTCATCTTTTGAGTTATCTTTCATACATCGTTCAAATTTCCGCCAATGCACTCGACATGGTCCTTGTCTATTAATTAGACAAATCACACAATTCGTCGGTTCATCCTCTTCGGGTAAGTTATCATATGGATCCATTTCAGTACCCTCTTGGGATTCATTTTGTGCTTCGGAAGTGTCTGCCTTCAAACTTTGGCCAACTTCATCAATTTCTCTATCATGGTCTATATCATTTTCAATATCTAAATTCTTTTCTTCATCCTCTCCTTGTGTACAATCTTCCTCCTCATCCACATCCTCTACATTATTATCATCTTCATAGTTTTCATCGTCTTTGTCCTCTTCTTTGTCCTCTTCTTCTTCATCATCATC
>Ga0213868_10000426_pt1 | contig 39586 bp, 40 predicted proteins | sample PICome_9_FD_160087 | JGI IMG/M metagenome (GOLD analysis project Ga0213868, IMG submission 160087) | Coastal seawater microbial communities near Pivers Island, North Carolina, United States - PICO127 | ecosystem: Environmental > Aquatic > Marine > Coastal | place: USA: North Carolina...
GGACTTTTGTGTTTTCGTCAACAAAAATTGCCATGTCAATACCTCAGCTTGCGAGCGCGACAGCTGCACGAGCAGCTTCGAGCATGGTCGGCTCCGAGCGGAGCTTGTCTTCCGGAATGCCTGCATCAACGAGAATCTGGCGACCCTCCTCAGCGTTGGTGCCATCGAGGCGGATCACAATCGGAGCTTTGAGGTCAACGCGACCCATCGCCTCGACAATGCCTTTGGCAACTTCTTCACCGCGGGTGATACCGCCGAAGATGTTGATGAAGATCGACTTGACGTTCTCGTCGAAGTTGATGACTTCTAATGCGCCCGCCATGACGTCGGCATTGGCGCCGCCGCCGATGTCGAGAAAGTTCGCAGCTGAACCGCCAACTTGATTGACGACGTCGAGCGTCGACATTGCAAGCCCGGCGCCGTTTGCGATGATGCCAACCGTGCCGTCAAGACCGATGTATTGCAGGTCCCTTTCGGCTGCCATCTTCTCGCGGTCGTCCATCTCGGTGAGACCGCGGAAAGCGTCCCACTCGGGGTGACGGAACTCAGCGTTGCCGTCGAGAGTGACCTTGGCATCAAGGGCGTGCACTTCACCGGTCGGCTTGAGAATCAGCGGGTTGATTTCGGCGAGGTCGCAATCACCCTCGTCGTAGCATCGATACAACTTGACGAGGATGTCAGTCGCGCCGCCTATCGCCCGGTCGGGGAGCTTGGCATCGATGCAAGCCTGACGGGCGATGGCCTCGGACAGGCCGTCAACGGGGTCGATGTGGAGCTTGACGATCGCATCAGGGTTCTCTTCTGCCACGACCTCAATTTCGACGCCCCCTTCGCGTGACAGCATCATGAGGTGCTTCTTTTCGCTGCGGTCAAGGGTGAAAGATACGTAGTACTCCTCGTCAATATCAGACGCAGCCTCGATCCAAAGGCGACGCACAACGTGGCCCTTAATGTCCATGCCTAAGATGTTGCTGGCGTGCTCCCGCACTTCAGCTTCGTTGTCGGCCAACTTGATGCCACCGGCCTTGCCGCGGCCTCCGACTTGCACCTGCGCCTTGACGACAACAGGGTAACCAGCGGACGCGGCTTCCTTCACCGCCTCATCGACGGTGTCTGCAGGGCCTCCAGGGCTAACCGGAATGTCATAGCGGGCGAAGTACTGCTTGCCCTGATATTCAAAGAGATCCACGGTGGGGTCCCCTCTCTTTCATGTGTGCGGTTGGGTTGCGAATGCGGTGTTCGTATCAGATTTCGGTCTCATCTAAGGCCGTTTCGAGCCACTCGCCAATTGCTTTTAGTGACGATCCGGGACCAAAAATTTGTGCGACGCCCTGCTCCTGCAGCGCACGTGCGTCAGCATCGGGGATAACTCCGCCTCCGAAGACGAGCACGTCGCCCAAGTCGCGATTGCGAAGCTCTTCCATCACGCGCGGAAAGAGCGTGAGATGTGCGCCGGAGAGAAGTGAGAGGCCGACGCCGTCTGCATCTTCTTGCAACACGGTTTCTGCGATCTGTTCGGGTGTCTGGTGCAGACCGGTGTAGATGACTTCGAAGCCATGGTCCCGGAGGGCGCGTGTGATGGTCTTGGCGCCACGATCGTGGCCGTCCAGGCCGGGCTTGGCAACAACGATGCGGTACGGGCGCTTCACAAGTTCCGAACCTTATGCCGCATGTGCCTTGTTCCACTAACCGACCCGAGACAGCCCCAAGACTGCGCAGGTGGACTTGGACCAGGCCCAGTCCGTTTCCCCGCCGACGCGAAACGGTCTGGGGGCGGCAGACTGGGACGGTGGCGAAGGTGAACGACAAGCCAGTCAAGATTCGATCGCCGTGGACGCGTGCGGTTCTCCCTAACTTGGGCGGGCTTGTGGTTCTTAGCCTGATCGGGCTGATGCTTTGGGGATTCGCTGCTTTTATTTCGCGCGGCGACACGGCAACGTCTGATCGACTTGCCCCGTCGATCTTGCGTGTCGGCAGCGTGACCAACGTTGCCGACGAGATCGTCGACAAGGGACCCATTCTTTTCCCAGGCCTCGGCACCACCGACGGGGAGCGCACCATCGTGCTTGATCACACTGGCGATGACCCCTCAGTCGGCTGGGTTGTGTACTACGCCTACCCGGCCGGCGGCGACGAAAGCTGTGTTGTCGAGCAGGTACGTGACAGCGACGGTAAGGGGACGCGCCGGTTTACCGATTGCGATGGCAACATCATCGATGTGAGCGAACTGTCACCTCCTCCTCAAGGCGTAAATCCCGTCGTCGAAAACCAACGATTACTATCGATTGATCTCAGCGGTGTTACCAGCAATGCGGCGCTCTGAAAGCCAACTCGGATCAGGCTTCCGCGGTTGCGCCGAGGAGACGGCCAGCAAACTCTTCGCTGTGCTGGGCGAGTTTGCTCCGACTCATCGCTAGCCCGCCGATGACGTAGGCGCCGGTTTCGCCGAGAACGTTCGTGAGCTTGTCCAGGCTGCGACCAGGGTCGAGAGCAAACGTGCAGAACGCAGCAGCCTTCTTACCGCGCATTGCGGGAAGGTTCGCTATACCGTTGGCGGCCCATGGCGCCTGGCCGAACAGGAACGCTCCGTGCACCCAGGTCCCGACGAGGACAAGGTCCGCTTCGTGAATTGACTGGTGGTCGGGATGCTTAACCTTAGACAGACCCGTGATGGTCCACCGCTCTTGCTGCAGTAACTCGGCAACGTTTTCGGCCGCCTTCCACGTATTGCCGGACAAGCTCTCAACCAAAATTGCTGCCTTCACATCTTTAATTCTGCCAGATACCGCACCGTCTGACCCGATCTTCTTGACGAGATAATTCACCCGATCTTCTTGAGCGGCGCCCAGGCAAGCGAGAGGTGCTTGGTACCCGTTCCAGTGAAGTTGATCGTGGCCTCAGCCTGCTCGCCCTCACCGGAGATGTCGATGATCACCCCTGCACCAAAGCTGGGATGCTCGACACCGTCGCCGATATGAAGCCCAAGTTCGTGACTGTTCGACGGCTCAGGGGCATGCTTTTTTGCAAACTGCATCGCCGCTTCGACGACCCGATCGCGATGTGCGTCTTGGGCCTGCTTGGCCTCTTGTACATCAGCATTGATGTCGCGCCCCGGCATCTCGTCGTCCACCGCGCGCAGGTACGGCGGCGGCATATCAGACGACTCGCTCCTGGACTCTTCGCGACCAGACCGACCGCTGCTGGAGCCTTCACCGTAGCTTGACCGGTAATTCTGACGCCCGTACCTGGAGCGGCCACTTACATTGCCGCTCGCCTCGATCAACCCCTCAGGGATCTCGTCAAAGAACCGCGAGGGTGGGTTGTACTGCGTGGACCCAAACAACTGCCGGCTCCACGCATGGCTCATGTAAAGGCGATTCATTGCACGCGTAATGCCGACATACGCAAGGCGACGCTCCTCTTCCATTTCGATTGGTTCGGTAAGCGAACGGATGTGCGGGAAGATGCCCTCTTCGACGCCGGCGAGAAACACGACAGGAAACTCAAGGCCCTTCGCCGAGTGCAACGTCATCAGAATCACCATGTCTTCGACCTCACCCTCTGGCAAGTCGTCAGTGTCGGCAACGAGCGCTACTTGCTCCATGAACTCAGAGATCACGGTGAACTCGCGGGCGGACCCAATCAACTCCCCCATGTTTTCAAGGCGGGTGTGTGCTTCGACGGAATCTTCGGCTTCGAGCTCAGCAAAGTAGCCCGACCCATCGAGAGCCAACTGGAGGATGTCCGCCGGGCCGTACTGATCGTCGCCGACCATGCCAGTCATTCCGTCGATCAGTTCCACAAACTTACCGATACCACGGAGCGCTGGGCCGCTCACACCTGCTTCATCGCATCGCCGTAGAGCGTTGGCAAACCCGATGCCCTCAGCGGCGGCATACGCGTCGAGTTTGGCCACGCTGGTATCGCCGATACCTCGCTTCGGAACGTTCAGAATCCGCTTTAGGCTGACCTCGTCAGCGGGGTTGACGACCGCACGCAAATAGGCCATGGCGTCTTTTACTTCACGCCGGTCATAGAACCGAGTGCCTCCCACCACTTTGTACGGGATCCCTTGACGCATGAACGCTTCTTCGATGACCCGACTCTGAGCGTTGGTGCGGTACAGCACGGCGATGTCGCAGAAATTCGCGTCAGCATCAAGTTGCAACTGTTTCGCTGTGCCAGCCACCCAATTGGCCTCGTCACCTTCGTCTTCAGCGTGATAGCGCTGGATTCGTTCGCCGCTACCACTATCGGTCCACAGCGACTTTGGCCGGCGCTCAGTGTTGTTCTCAATGACCGAATTCGCTGCATCGAGGATCGTCTGCGTGCTGCGATAATTCTGGTCAAGTACCACTGTGGTGACGTCAGGAAACGCCTCCTCGAACTGCAGAATGTTGCGAAAATCAGCACCACGGAATCGATAGACCGACTGGTCAGTGTCACCGACAACGCAGACGTTGTTGTGGCCACCGGCAAGCATCAGCACCATCTGGTTCTGGGCGTTATTTGTGTCCTGATATTCGTCGACGAGGATGTGGGCGAAACGTTCGCGGTAATGCTCGAGGACGTCGCCGAAGTTCCTGAACAGCTCGACGGTCTTGGTCAAAAGATCATCAAAATCCATGGCACCGGCCTTGAGAAGTCTTGCCTGATACTCGGCGTAGACCTCTGCGTGCTTGCGATCGAAGATGTTCCCAGCGCCGTCTGCTGCTTCGGCCGGAGATACAAGCTCATTTTTCCAATTACTGATGATGCCGTGCACACCGCGTGGGGTGAAGCGCTTCGAGTCGAGCCCCTGATCGCGGATGATGTATCCGGTAAGGCGATTAGTGTCAGCGGAGTCGTAGATCGAAAACTGTCGGGGGTAGCCGAGCGCCTCGGAATTCGCACGCAGGATACGAACGCATGCCGAGTGGAACGTAGATACCCACATCGTCTTGACGACCGGCCCGACCAGCGTGGCGACTCGTTCGCGCATTTCAGCGGCAGCTTTGTTAGTGAACGTGATCGCCAAGATTTTGGACGGATGCACACCGATGTGGATGAGGTGTGCAATGCGATGCGTGAGCACCCGCGTCTTGCCCGACCCGGCGCCGGCAACCACCAGCAAGGGACCACTTTGGTGGACCACGGCATCAAGCTGATCGGGATTGAGACCCTGAGCGAACGGTGACAGCCTCTGCGAGCCTGTTGCGCTCTCCGCTCCGAGAAACTCAGTTGGTGCAGGCTGGGCTGATCCGGCGGACGGCACGTCCGCCGGATGGGGAATGTCGCCGAACAGTTCCTCGTCACTCATGCGGGCTTCACTCTACGGATCCGCTGTCATGGTCAAGCCGTCCCGCAACGATGGGGATCTCGCCCGCGCGATGGTTCACCACCACATCCACCCAATTAGCTCGTCGAATCGACAAGGTGCTCAACGTAGCGATCATGATGTCGCTGTTGGTTTCATCGCCGGGGTCGTCCCGATATCCGTGAACAAGGTTGCAGCGATGACGGAGCTCATAACTGGTTCGTTGATGTTCCGTTTGACTTCAGACGCTGCCTTCCGGTGCTTCGCCGTCTGGCTGCTGTCCACCATCGCCATCTTCGGACTCGACCACCTTCTCATTGCATAACGGTCGCTCCAGCAAACCAATCGATGGCAGCGCTGATGCTCAGGCGAGGCCATTGACTGGCCTTCGTTTAATGGATTTGTTCAGCTAGCTCTAGCCAGAGAAGTTCGTGCTCGTCGAGTTCGGATTGCGCCGTTGCCAGGTCTTGACCAACCTCGTGAAGCTCGGCTGGGTCAGTTAAGCCAGTGAGCCGCTCAGTGAGTGAGTTGACCCGATTCTGCGCTTTCACCATTGCCTGTTCAGCCGCACGGAGTTGCCGGCCGAGAGTTGATCGGCTCGGCCCCGTCCGAGCTGCCTTCGGTTTACCTGAGCGAATGGACGGACCCGTCGCGGCAGGTCCAGCCTTCGATGCACTGACCTTCCTCGCCGGTCCAACCGGTCTTCCAGTCCGACCGGTCGAACGTTTTGCAAGCCAACCGCTGACGCCACCGGGCACACGGCGCATGGTGCCGTCCTCATCGATCGCCAGCACGTGATCTGCAACGCGATCGAGAAAGGCTCGGTCGTGGCTGGACGTGACGAGTGCACCGGGCCAATCATCAAGAAACGACTCAAGTGACCGCAACGTGTCGAGGTCAAGATCGTTCGTGGGCTCATCCAAAATCAGTAGGTTTGGCTTCGTAGCCAGCACCATCACCAGTTGCAGGCGGCGACGTTCGCCGCCCGACAGCATCCGCGTCGGCGCGTATTGGGCAGTGGAGTCGAACCAGAACTTTTCGAGGAGCGCCTTGTCCTCATGGTCCGGTTCCCGGTAGGGCCCTGCGACCACCTTGCGGACAATGGCGTCTGGGTCGAGCGAAGACGAGTGCTGATCGGCGTAGCCGACCACAACGGTCTTCCCTCGCTTGACTTCGCCCGTAACGGGTGCGGCTCGCCCTGCGATGATGTCAAGCAGCGTGGTCTTACCCGATCCGTTCGGACCGACAACCGCAAGCCGGGCTCCGGGCTCGATGAGAAGGTCGACTTTCTCAAAGACGGTCTGCGCTTCAAACCGTTGCGTGACGCCGATGAGCTCAACGACCTGGTTGCCAAGACGAGATGTTCCGGCACCCAACTCAAGGTCGTTCCCACGCACGCCGGGGCCTGCGGGGCCGCCTGAGATGATGTCAGCGGCGCTCCGCAGACGCGCCTTCGGCTTCGTCGAGCGCGCAGGCGCACCGCGACGCAACCAGGCAAGCTCCTTTCGCGCCAAGATCTTGCGCGTTGATTCTTCCGCTGCTTCACGCTCGATTCTTTCGGCGCGGGCATGAAGGTAGGTCGCATAAGCGCTTGATCCGGCCGCCGCCTGATGTGTGTAGGACTGCCCGTTGTCAAGTTCTATGATTCGGCTCGGGCCAACGGCCGTCGTCAGTCGATCGAGTACATGTCGGTCGTGAGTGACCAGCACTAACGCCGAGCGCATGGTCACAAGACGAGATTCAAGCCACTCAATCGCCTCGAGATCGAGATGGTTCGTCGGCTCATCGAGGACCACCATGTCGAAGGCACCCTGCTGATCGTCCACCAATACCTTCGCAAGTGCTACCCGCTTGGCCTGGCCGCCCGACAACTGGTCGGTGCGGCGGTCGAACAACGGCAAGACGCCCAGCGTCGTTGCGGCAGCCTGCACTTCCCATCCGTCGCCGAGAACGTCGCTGACCCGCCCCTCCGGCAAAACAGGGTCTTGCTCAAGCGACACAATCCGCGCGCCGCGACCAAATCGCACATCACCGCTGTCCGGCGTGAGCGCTCCTGTCATGATGCGCAGGAGCGTGGTCTTGCCGGAACCATTCACTCCGACCACTGCGACACGATCGCCCTTTGAGATGGTGACGTCGACACGGCTGAAGAGCATCTTGTCGGGCTGAGCTAGCCCGACGTCGGAGAGATCGACGCAAATCACCCCGTCGACGCTACGGCCGAAACGGTCACGCCGTGCCGAGCACGACGGGACCGTTCAGCGGCTCCTGTGATCGGATTAGTTGCCGTTGATTTTGTCGGTGATACCTGTCTCGATCTCGGTGAGCTTCTCAGCGGCCTCATCTGCCGTCATCCGCTCTGCCTCAACCGCAGCGTTGAGGCGCTCCTCGGCTTCGGTCATCAGAGCAGCAACCAAGGCACTCGTTTCGACCCCCTTCGCAGCTGCGAGTTCCGCCAGAGTTGCTCCGGTACGGAGCTCATCCCGCAATTCGTCGGCACCGATACCCAGCAGCTCGGCCAAGACCTCAGACCGACCCGATTTGCCCGGACCACGACGTCCATTATTCCCGCGATCGCTGCGCTCTGGCCGATTCTCGACTAGGTGGGTGGCAACTGAATTAGCTTGATCGGCGGTCAGCGTGCCGTCGACGACGAGTGGCTGCAGCGCATCACGAAGACGTTCTCCAGGATTTGTCTTCTTATCTTCGCCTGCTGAGTCGTCGAGCTGCCGCACAAGTGCCGTAGGAGCGGCAGGGAGTAGGCCGTCGCTCTCGGCTGCGCTCGAGAGGCCTGGAACGCCGAGTACCAAGCCGGCAAGTGAGCCACCGACGAGGCCGGCAGTGAGACCGATGGCCAGGGCCTTCTTGGAGGACCGAGGCTGCTGGGACTGAGCCGAGACTGCGTTGTTCATGTCATGTTCCTTTCCAGAACGTTGTTGGGGATGTCAGCAACGATGACAGTCCCTGGTGAGGAGGAAACCGGAGCAAGGTAAGAGTCAGGTGTGGCTTGAGCAACGCTCAAGGCCGAAATGGTGCCGGCTAGATCACGAAGGAGTGGCGGAGTTCAGCGCGTTTTGGACTGGCAGCTCGAAGCCGACCGATGCGCCACCACCAGGTCGGTTGACTGCACTCACGGTGCCGCCTTGCCGTTCGACAATCTCACGCACGATCGCCAATCCCAACCCTGAACCCGGCAACGTCCGCGACGCCGTGGCGCGATGGAATCGGTCAAAGACCAGTGGGAGGTCATCTTCCGGGATACCTGGACCGTGGTCAATGACCGTGAGCCGCCCCCCCTCAACCTCCACGCAGATCGCGACATCGCTCTGATCGAACTTCGCAGCGTTTTCGACGAGATTCGTGATCGCCCGTTCAATGCCGACAAGGGGCGCAAACACCATGGCTTCGGCGCCGACCTGCTCCCTAATTTCCACGACCACAGATCGATCCCGCCGCCGACCAACACGCGCAGCCACTCGGCGAGCCGCCTGAGCAAGCAGAAACTCCTGCGGTGCTTGATCAGCAAGTTCGCCAGATGCAACCGCTACTAACTCGTTGACGAGTTCAGTGAGTTCCCCGACCTCGTTGTCCACGTCCTCGAGAATCTGTTCCTGCATATCAGCCGCCATATCCGGGTGCCGACGAAGCACGGCAAGGTTCGTCCGCAGACTGGTCAACGGCGTGCGGAGCTCGTGGCCTGCGTTCTGAACCAACCGATGCTGTTCACCTTGCGACCGTTGGAGCGCCCCAAGCATCGATCCAAACGCCGAGCCGAGGCGGCCAACTTCATCTCTTCCCGGCTCGGGCAGGGAAACATTCAGGTCACCCGAACGCTCCACTTCGCTCGCCGCTCGGGTGAGACGACGCAGCGGCGCAGCGACCGTGCTAGCCAGAAGCCAACCCACCGCTGCGGCGAGCAAAGAAACGACAAGGACGAACACTGCCGTCCGACGCTGCACGTCGCGGAGTACTCGATCCGTCTCACCTAGTGAACGAGCCACCTGAACAGCACCGGTGTTCAGACCAACGGTGTGTACCCGGAAACGTTCGGAACCGAATTCAACCGTTGACTGATCAAAACCGCGATTCACACCGACCACGCTTCGCGCAGAGTCGCTGACTGGAAGATCCAACTCAAACGAACTTTTGACCGGCTCAGCGCGAATGTCCAACACGCGAACCGAGTAGATCTCAAGCTGACCGCGCGCCGGGATTAAAAGGCCTTTGTCGCCTCGCCCTACGAGCAGCGTCGTGGCTTCGCTGATCGAGTCGTCGACTTCAGCGATGAGGCGAGCACCAGTCGATCGGTAGCTGACCGCCCCGACGACAGAAGTAGCTACAAGAACAAGGGTGGCCATTGCCACAGCAATTTTTATTCGCAGCGAGCTCATGCTGGTATCCGGACCGTGTAGCCGACGCCGCGCACCGTTTGCACGAGCCGCTGCCCGCCGTCGGCCTCGGTTTTACGGCGGAGGTATCCGATATAGACCGCAAGGTTCTTCGAATCCGGGCCGAAGTCGTAGTTCCAAATCCGTTCATATATTGTCGTGTGATCGAGAACAATCCCTTTGTTTTCGACGAGTAGCTCGAGCAGATCGAACTCAGTCTTCGACAAATCGATCTCGCGTTCGCCACGAAACACACGACGGGATGCAGAATCAAGGCGAAGGTCGCCAACGTTGAGAGGCTTGACCTCATCCTCTTCGGCGTACTCGGCTCGGCGCAGCAGCGCACGGAGACGAGCAAGTAGTTCATCGAGGTCATACGGCTTCGCCAAGTAGTCATCCGCGCCAACGTCGAGGCCTGCAACGCGATCAGAGGTTTCCGTCCGGGCGGTCAGCATCAAAATTGGCAGCCGATTGCCTTCGGCACGCACCACGCGGCACACAGTCAACCCGTCAACGAGCGGCATCGATACGTCGAGGAGAAGCGCAGCGGGCCCGTCTCTCGAAACAGCGTCAAGACACTCCGCACCATTCGACGTGGCTGTAACTCGATATCCCTCGAGTTCAAGCGCTCGCACAAGTGAATCGCGAACTGCGCGATCATCCTCAGCGACCAGGAGATGAGCCGGTGCACGATCATTGGCCGAGACAGTCACCTCCACAGTCTTGCCGCTCGCGAAGCCATCGCGGGTGAGAGTTCGGTATGAATCCCAGTCGGACACCTTCGCTGTTTGCTAGCAACTGCATGTGCAGTTGTTTCCGTCAAGCGCTCAGCTCGAGGGCCGCAATCTTCCTTTGGCATTCGCTGCTGTCGCTGTGGGAGGCGCTACTGGGACAACCCTGCGCTGGGCCATCGGAACGCTTTTTGGCGCCGAGACCGGCTCTTGGCCGTGGTGGACGCTCACGGTGAATGTGCTCGGCTGCCTGGCGATTGGTATCGCAGCCGACCGCGTCGAACGCGGATCGCTGCGCTGGGATGCCATCGTCACAGGCCTGCTTGGTGGCTTCACCACGATGTCATCATTCGCTATCGAGCTCAACGACTTCGTCGATCGCGATATGACTAGTACTGCAGTTGCGTATGGCGGAGTTACCGTCGCAAGCTGTGCCGCCGCACTCGGACTCACGTCCGCACTGTCTCGACGGCGCTCACACACCAACCTCAGCCGGGACAGCGACGCATGACACCAGTTGTCGTTGTCTGCGCCGCAGCGTTGGGGGCTACCGCCAGACTCGCCCTGGGCCTTCTGGTGCGTTCGTGGCTAGCGCTACTTGTCGCCAACACCATCGGTGCCGCAGTACTCGGCTGCACCCTGAGCGCGGACTTGTCCGACGGTGTCATCACAGTCATAGGGGTCGGATTCTGTGGCGCGCTCACCACATATTCAGCATTCGCACTGGAAGCACGTTCGCTCGGATGGCGACGGGGATCGGCCTACACCGTTCTCACCATCGGCTGCGCGTGTGGCGCGGCCTCAGTTGGTACGACTCTGATTTCGATCGGATCTGTCGTCTCGCCCCTAGTCGGTATCCGCTGAATCAGAGGTCAGGTGGTTTCAAGTATTCGAACCGGCAGTACACGCGGTCCACGAATCTGACCAGCGCTCCAGGTCACATCACCGGCAAGCTCAAACTTGGGGAACCGGCTGACGAATTCCTCGATCGCCACCTTAAGTTCGAGCCGGGCAAGGTTCGAACCGAGGCATCGGTGGATGCCAAGACCGAAGGCTGCGTGCCGGTTTGACTCCCGGTCAATGATGAACTCATCGGCGTCCTCGAACGCGCGCGGATCGCGGTTAGCAGCCGGGAAAGGCAGGAGCACCCAGTCATCCTTCTTCATTGGGCATCCATGGAAGTCCACGTCCTTGGCGACCATGCGAGCCATAGTCACAGGGGCGTAGGCCCGGAGGAACTCCTCGAGGGCGAAAGTCATCACCTCAGGCTCAGAGCCGAGACGGTCAAGATCCGCCGGAGTTTTCGCCAGATGCCACAGCGACGAACCAATCGCCGACCACGTGGTGTCGATACCTGCGATGAGAAGCAGCACGATTGAGCCGCGGACATGTTCAGGCGACAACTTCTCGCCGCCCATTTCGACGTTGAGAAGGTAGTCGGTGAGGTCCTCACGCGGGTTGTCGATGTGGTCTTGCACCTGTTTGCTGAGGTACTCGTCCAGCTTGAGGAAGTTGTCCCGACGAGTCCCTGGCTCGGCGTTGATGGTCTCGAGCGTGTTGTGCACAAACTCGCGGAACAACGCCTCGTCTTCTTCGGGAAACCCCAGCATGCGACCAATGACGTTGACCGGGATGTGCTGCGCATACTGAACCGCAGCATCGACGGTGTCGCCAGGCGCAACGTCACCCATTTCGTCAAGCAAGCGGCGGCAGAGAATCTGGACTTCGGCCTCCCACGGTTCGATCTGCTTTGGAGCGAATGGTGGCAACAGCAAACGACGCGCCATTCCGTGGAACGGCGGGTCACTCGAGATCGGCGGCACGACGCCAATAGGCGCAGGGATAGCAGCATCGCCTGGGCGGAGGTGGGCGACCACGACACTGCGACTCGTGAAGTTCTCCGTGTCGTACGCAACGTCATTCACCGCCTCGTGCGTAATCGGAGCCCACATGCCCCCGTAACGATCGGAATGGGCAACAGGGCAGCCGATGTCTCGTAGTTCCTTCCACACCTCAGGCGCATTCGGGTTGTAGCGGGGATCGGCGTGATCGATGTCAGTTGCCCAGTCGGTGACCGGCCCGTAGTCATCCGGGTTGTAGGGAGTGCGCTCCCACGAGAGCGCCCTCTCCGGAGTGTCGGAAATTTCCAGAGGTTCGGAGGGCTCGATCATGTCAGTCATCCAGCTGGTCAATCGGAAATTGTGATCGCATATTCCGGGCAGTTCGACGCTGCGAGACGTGCCTTGGCCTCGAGGTCGACTGACACACCACCATCACCAATCAAAACGGCTTCGCCGTAGTCATCAACGTCAAACAATTCGGGTGCCAGCGCGTAGCAACGGTTATGACCCTGGCACTTTTCGACATCAAGATGAACACGCATCTCCTGACCATAGAGGCCAAAATCGGCAGCTGACCAGCCTCCCAGCATCTTTTTTGAACAGTGATCCAATGCTGCTACGTCTGCCACCGGACGGCAAGGCAGCCGAATCTTGCATTGACGGTGAGTAGCTCTTGAGCGTTACGCCGGAGCTAAACTAGGCGAGCAGCCTCTTCGATGTCGGTGCGAGAAAGTGTGAGAAGCTCATCTCGATTGATATCGATCAGCCCTGCCCCGTCAAGGCGAAGCGCCTGACGATTGACAGCCTGCTCGAACAGGTTTCGCGCATACCGCGCGTTACCGAATCCGCTTTGGTGGCGGGCTGCTCTAAAAATGTCGAGCAGTGCATCGTGCGCGGCGGGCGTAATGAGGTACTCGGCGTCAGTGGCTGTCTTTTCCATAATCGCCACAAGTTCAATATCTGTGTAGTCATCGAACGCAATCTCGCGTGAGAAACGTGAGCGCAGTCCCGGGTTGGAGCTGAGAAACTGGCTCATCAGTTCCGGGTATCCAGCGACGATCACCACGAGCCGACCGCGATGGTCTTCCATCCGCTTAATCAATGTCTCAATTGCCTCTGAACCGAAATCAAGGCCTTGCGGTCCCGCTGAAGTGAGCGCGTACGCCTCATCAATAAACAAGACGCCGTCAAGCGCGCGCTTGATGGCTCGATTGGTCTTAAACGCTGTATGCCCAACGTATTGTCCGACCAGTTGGGCCCGATCGACCTCAACCAGATGACCCTTTTCGAGATAGCCGAGTGCGCCATAGATCTCTGCAACAAGGCGGGCAACGGTCGTCTTTCCTGTACCGGGATTGCCGAAGAATACGAGGTGCTGGTTCGCTGCCACTTCGGCCAGACCATGTTTGCGACGCTGCTGCTGAATGCTCAGTGACGCGATCAGTGTCGACACCTGCTCCTTCACGGAGTCGAGTCCAACCAGCGCATCAAGTTCAGCTCGGACGTCGTCGACACTTCGGCGCGCTTTTTGCCGACTGGGTCCCAAGTCGACACCACGCTCGCCAAGCCGTCGCTCAGACTCACTGATCAATCGACCGACGCCGTCGCCAGCCTGCTTGATGCGGCGCGCCAGTTCGCGCAGTCCCCGTGCCATTCGCCAGACCGTACCGATCCTCAGGCCCAACGCATCGCGTGATGCGGGCTTACCCTCAGCGAAGCAAAGCACGTAGCAGTCGCGCTGTACGCGCACAAAGGGTCCCCGCCTGCGCTCAAAAAACGGGACGTTCCGACCTCAGCGACACGAGCAGGTAGCCAACCGTGCACGGCAGCGTCAATATGGCGGTTGCTGCACCAACGGACAGCCGTGACTCTGCCAACACTCCGACTGACACCGGGATGATTAGGGCCGTCACTCCCGACCCCGCTCGCAACCAGGTGAGCGCTACGCCACGTCGACCTGGGAACTTGGCAGCATCGTCGTAAAGCTTCGGAAAGAAAGTTGAGATGCCAACACCGGCGAGCATGTACCCAGCAATCACCAACCACTGATCCGCCGCGAATGCAGCAACTACAAGACCAAGACCGGACACAATGAAGGCGCTGCGCAGCAGCCGATCGCTCCCAATACGGATCAGCACTGAGTCACCGCCGAGACGACCGACCGTCATACCGATCGTGAACGCCACGAATCCGAGGCCAGCAAAGCCTGCTGATGCACCAAAGTCCTCACTCAATCGGAATGCGGCCCAATCGGTCGAGACAAGTTCGACAGTGAGGGCAAACCCACCGGCGGCAGCGAGCAATACCAACGTGACCCACCGCTGGCGCGTTCTACGTCCTGGCCGCCGCAGATCATGGAACTCGATATTGGTGCCTTCATCGACCTTCAACAGTCCAGACCCAACAAAGACGAGAACAACGAGCAGCACGGCGCTGACAACGATCAAGTGCATCCGCAACGAAATTCCTGTCGCAGCGGCCTGCGCAGCGACGATCCCCCCGATCACTGCGCCAAGGCTCCAGAGCCCATGCAGGCGATTCATCACAGGCGCGTGCCGTCGACTACTCAACCAGGAGCCCTGAAGGTTCATTGCGATGTCGACAACGCCGTCGGCGGCCAACATCACCGCCGAACCCAACAAAAGCATCCACCAGGCTTCGGCAAGCCCGACAATCTGCAGACCGCACAGCAGAACCAACACGAACAAAATCAGCGCTCGGCGCGTGCCGAAAGCAGCGATAATGCGCGGCGACCACAAACTCGCCAGCAATCCAAGCGCTGCGCCCGCAGTAAGGATTGCGCCTAACTCGTCAAGGCTCAAGTCAAGGCTGTCGCGAATCTCTGGGAGTCTTGGCACAAAGGAAGCGAGCACAGCACCGTTCACAAAGAACTGCGCCGCCACAGCCTGCAGTGCCCGGCGATCAGTCGTTGTGGACTCGCGGAAGCTAATCGTCACTTCGGCGAACTATTCCCGTCCTTCCTTGGCCCAAGGACCATCGCGGCCAGGGCGCGGCGACGGTCAGAGAGCAAGGATCCGCTCAAGAGCGTCCTTGCGTGACGCATCGATGACTGCGGCAATCAGTCTTTCATCTCCGGAAACTGCGGCCAACGGCCCACCGCGAATGGCACCTACGGTGAGAACCACGACATCGACGTCAGGTGCGACCTCTCGACAGATCGCCGCCTTGGCAATGGACTTCCACACGTTTTCAACCCTGCTGAGACCTGGTCGAGCCGGCGTGTTGACGCCACCGAGTTCAAAGACCCGAGTGACGCCGTCGGGGCCAATGCCGCGGAAGCTCACCGTGACACCAGGAGACACTCTTGCGGCTTCATCGATACCGGTGTAGCCGGCCTCATTCAGGAGTGTCCGCGCCATGTCTTTCAGAGTGCGTCGATCCGGTACCTCCCGCGGCGCCAACGATTTCACCCGCTCCCTAGCCTGCTTGACGTAGCTGGGGTCGGTGTCGTATCCAACGTAGTGACGGCCCGTGTTCTTTGCCGCCACAGCTGTTGTCCCCGAGCCCATGAATGGGTCGAGCACGACGTCACCTTCATAAGTGAACAAATGCAGGCAGCGCTCGACAAGAGCGACTGGGAACGGTGCAGGATGGCCGACTCGTGTCGCGCTCTCAGCTGGAATTTCCCACACGTCGAGTGTGGCTTCCATGAACTCATCGCCCGGCACTGTTGCGACGCCATCGATGCCATTGCGATTGCGGTTGCCTGTTCCGACGCGATCGAAGCGACCCTTGCTGGCGATGATGATTCGCTCCGTTGTGTCGCGCAGCACCGGATTGGCCGGAGATTGGTACGACCCCCAGGCACACGAGCCGCTGGCGCCACGCTGTTTCTGCCACACCACTTCACCACGCAGAAGCAACCGAAGATCGTCTTGAAGAATGCCGATGACGTCAGCAGCTAAACTTCGATACGGCTTGCGGCCAAGGTTCGCTACGTTGACAGCGATCCGCCCGCCAGGTTCGAGGGTGCGGACGCACTCGCTGAACACGTCCCGGAGCATCGTGAGGTACTCGATGTAGTCGGCGGGTACGTGCCCTTCACCGAGGGCCGTTTCGTACTCTTTGCCAGCGAAGTACGGCGGTGAGGTGACCACGAGTGCAACTGACCCATCGGGAACTTTCGTCATACTGCGTGCGTCGCCAACGTGGATTGTGTCGAGTTTGCCGTGCGCTCCGAGAGTGTCGTCATCGCTGATTACCGGCGGCGCAAACCGGCTGTAGAAGTCCGACGAATCGTGCGATTCGCGTTTGCTGACGCCAAAGGATGACGTGGATGTTCCCATGGTGAATCTCGGACTCGTCGTTCAGGTTCGGCCATCAGCGGATGCGGTATCCGCCTCGTCAGATGGCATCGGTGGATTTGTTTGGGTTGCGGCGCGCTGCATGCGTTCGACAGGGCGTTCGCGCATGTCGGCATCCGCGAGGACCCAAAAGCGGTTGGCGTCGACCGCATCGACAACCTCGGCGGCCACGGGCATGCCCTCCGCAATGCCAGATGCAACGGCTTCGTTCAACAGCTCCACCGTTGGCGAGTCGACTTGGTCGGGCTCAGTATCCATGCCAGCGATGCCCCCATCGTTAAACGCCAAATGGGCTATTCCGTTCGCAGTGAACGTGTGCGAAGCGAGTTCGGCGACCGATATTTCTAACGCGGTGTCACATACGAGGGTGGCGACGTCGGCACCCGATTCAGCCGGTCTGCCTGTGGGGGCATGCAACTTTGGTGCACTTATGGCAGGGAAAACAACGCGCATGCTGCGCCCGATCGACTGCTCCATGACGGCGAAAACAGCACCACCCGCTCCATCGGTGATCACTGCGACATTACCGCGCGCGATGACATCCCCAACGACTGTCATAATGGCCAATCTACGATGCATCGCGCGACGAGTGGTTGATAGGCGCGCAGAGAGCGCGTTTACGCATCAGATCACAACATCACTTTCGGTCAGCATGTGCTGCGACATCGGCTAAGCACATAGTGCCTCGGGCATCTTCTCTGCTCACTCAAACGCACGGACGGCAGCCGCACCGAGTCCACCAAGAAACATGCAAGCTCAAGGTGAGGTCCACTGTCTACGAAAGCAATCTGCATTCCAATCCACACTCGTCAGCCAGGACAGTTGAACGATGCGCCCAGCTACTCAACAAACAGAACGCAACCGACGCTGTTGCGTGGTGTCGCTCGGACGCGAATTGCAATAGCTGCCAGAGTTCGGTTCAACCGTCCGTCAAAGTCAACAGGCGTGGTTACTGCGGCCTGGGCACCACAGACCAACTAAATTCTTAGCGTCAACGGCGTGAAGCCAGTCAGCAGCACTCACTGGCTTCGAACCGCCGCTTTTCTGCTGTGCAAGCAGCGACCAACGTCTGGCCTCAAGCCGGATTCATCTCGTTGCTAATCGGCATGCCATTGACATGGCAGCTGTCTAAGTGTTTCCTAAATCGGCTCACGAACACGCGCAATGCAGCCCGCCACCACAGTTGCGCCAGAAGCAGCCCGCAAAGATATCTTTACCTTGCATGTCGAGCCGCTACCTGTGGACCCCGCTACGGCTTGGTCCGGTCGAAACTCGGAATCGAATCGTCTTCTCGGCGCACCTCACAAACTACGCCCGAGACGGTCTCCCGACCACCCAGCACGCCGCCTATTACGCCGCCCGAGCCGCTGGCGGCACCGGTCTAATTATCACTGAGGAGCACTCCACCCATCCGACTGACTGGCCGTACGAAAAGCTTATCCACGGCTTTCACCGTGACGTCATTCCCGGCTACCTGGCCATAACCGAAGCCGTCCACCGGCACCGCACGCCTATCTTCGCTCAGATCAACCACAACGGCGGACAGGCGTCGTCAATGTACTCGCGGCTGCCGGTCTGGGCTCCCTCCGCAGTTGCCGACCCACTCTTTCGCGAAGTGCCAAAAGCTGTCACGCATGCTGAAATCGACGAAATCATCGCCGGGTATGCACTAGTAGCTGAACACTGCGCCGAAGGCGGTTTCGACGGTATCGAACTCCAATGCTCGCACAGCTCTATCGTCCGCGGGTTTCTGTCTCCAGCTACCAACAAACGGACAGACGACTACGGCGGCTCGCTCGAGAACCGGGCGCGCCTGTTAATCGAAATCGTCGCCGCAGTCCGCAAGGTGGTCGGCAATCGACTTGCGCTCGGCGTCCGCATCTGTGGCGACGAGCTCATTGACCGCGGCACGACGATCGACGACGCCGTCCGTATCGCTGAACTCGTCGAGCAGACCGGCCAGGTCGATTACATCAACACGTCGATCGGTGTGGCCACGGCAAGTCTGTTCATGATCGAAGCATCGATGCACATCCCGCCGGGCTACGCGATGTTCATCCCATCAGCCATCCGCAAAGCGGTCGACCTTCCCGTGGTTGGAGTCGGCAGATTCAAAGATCCACTTCAAGCCGAACGAGCATTGGCCGAGGGCCACTGTGACCTGGTTGGAATCGTACGCGGCCAGATCGCCGACGCCGACTTCGCAGCAAAAGCTCGCGCCGGTGCGACAGATGAGACCCGGCTTTGCCTGTCGTGCAACCAGGAGTGTGTCGGTCGTATGGGTCTAAATCGTTGGCTTGGTTGCATCGAGAACCCCCGCACCGGTCGCGAAGCGGAAGGTGTCGGTGCCATCCGGATAACGCCTAAGCCGAAATCGGTGATGGTCGTTGGTGCTGGCCCCGGCGGATTGCAGGCAGCTATCGCATCCCGCCGCAACGGGCACGCCGTCACCGTGTTCGAAAAGGAATCGCAGGCTGGCGGCCAGGTTCGAATTGCCGCCTCGGTGCCCAATCGCGCCGAGTTCGGGGACATGGTGCGCAACCAACTCGCCGAATGTCGACGGCTTGGCGTCAAGTTCGAATACGACGTGGGCGTCTGGCCCGGCCTGGTCGAAGAATGCCGTCCCGATCACGTAATCATTGCGACCGGGGCCGAACCAGCGCAGCCAAACTGGGTCCCCGACGATGCCACCAACGTCACCGACGTTCGCGAGGTCCTCGAGGGAACTGCTGAGCCGTTCGGCGACGTCGTGTTGATCGACGAAATTGGGTTTCACCACGCCACCTCAACTGCAGAAGTGCTCGCCGACCGCGGCTGCAGCGTTGAAGTCATTACGCCAGGCATGGTCGTGGGCCAAGATCTCGGCGTCACCCTCGACATGGAGAACTGGTGGATTCGTGCTGGCGAAAAAGGGATCACGCAGACCACGGATCTTGTGCCCATGGGTCTAGAGGGCTCCACGCTGACACTGCTGCACCACCCCACCGGCCAGAACGTCCAGCGCCGTCCCGACTGGATCGTGCTGGCCGTCCACGCCACTCCAGTCGAGTGGCTCTATCACGACCTGCGCTCGGCAGGCGTGAGCGTCGAGCGCGTCGGCGACTGCGTCGCACCCCGACGTGCGCACAGTGCCGTGGTTGAAGGCGAGCGCGCTGGCGCCGCCATCTGAACCGCTGACAGGCCACATGTTGCACAGAGCGCCACCAAAGCAATCTGCGGTCATCTAACGTCCACGACTGTGATCGACATTGATGCTGCATTGTCCGCACTCACCCTCACAGACAAGTGCCGGATCGTCACTGGGAAAAATACGTGGAGGACCGTTGCCTTTCCTGAGGCAGGTATACCCGCCATCAAGATGAGCGACGGACCCAACGGCGTACGCGGCGAAGGTCATGGTGGCGGTGGAACCCCAGGCGTCGTCGTGCCGGCCGGGATCACGCTCGGTGCCACCTGGGATGTCAATCTCCTCGGCGAGATCGGATCACTCCTCGGCATCGAGGCTCGCCGCAAGGGAGCCCACGTTCTTCTCGGCCCCAACGTCAACCTGCATCGCACGCCGATCGGCGGCCGCACGTTCGAGTGTTACAGCGAAGACCCCGAGCTGTCTGGCGCACTTGCTGCCTCCTACGTTCAGGGCGTCCAGTCCCACGATGTCGCAGTCACGGTGAAGCACTTCGTGTGCAACGACACCGAAATCGAACGAATGAGCGTTGATGTCCAAGTCGATGAGCGACCGCTGCGGGAGTTATATCTCCGTCCGTTCGAATGGGCCGTAAAGGAGGGAGGCGCTTGGGGCGTCATGAGCGCCTACAACAAGGTGAACGGCGAGCACGCAGCACAGCACCGCGGACTGCTGACCGACATCTTGCGCACCGAGTGGGGTTTTGACGGCTTCGTGGTCTCCGACTGGTTCGGAGTCCATGAAGCCGTTTCAGCTGCAAATGCCGGGCTAAACATCGAAATGCCGGCTCCGGTTCGGGTCTACGGTAAGAAGCTGGAGGACGCAGTCGAACGTGGCAATGTCGATGAGGAACAGGTGGACCTCCTCGTCCGTGACATTCTCATGCTGGCCAATCGTGTGAAAGCCGACGAGCGCGACGCCAATGTCGAGGAAGAATCAGCCGATGAGCCAAGCGAACGCGCCCTCACTCGGCGCGCTGCGACGGCCGGCACGGTGTTACTTCGCAACGATCCTGTTGCAGCACTCGCGAACTCACCGGTTCTGCCACTTGACGCGTCGAACCTGACAAAGCTCGCCGTGCTAGGCCCGAACGCCAACATCGATCGCTCGATGGGCGGCGGATCTGCGAGCCTCGTTCCGCTCGGTCATCGCACGTTGCTCGACGCGCTCACCGACCGCATTGGGCCGGATTCGCCAACTGGCGCACTCGTCACCTATGAGCCAGGCGTTCGCATCGATCGCCTCACGCCAGTCATTCTCAGGGGCCAACTGCGCCAGCCCAACGGTGAGCCAGGTCTGCGTGTCGAATACGTCAACGGGCGCAATTGGAATGGCGACACCGTCGTCGTCCAGTCCGCACCGACGTCGATGATTCGCTTTTTTGGGTCGACGCCAGACGGAGTCGACCCGCGCGGGTTTTCCACACGGATCAGTGGCTCTTTCGTCCCCGACACCGACGGCCCGCACGTCGTGGGCATTGTGTCGACGGGCCCATTCACAATGACCGCCAATGGGGCCACGCTTGTAGAGGACCCATTTATGGAGTTGCCGCGTAGCGAGGAATTTTTTGGCTACGGAAGCGTCGAGGCGACGGCCACGTTGAAGTGCACCGCTGGCACGCCGGTCAAACTTGACGTGCGGTGGGCCACCTCGGAGGTCAACGGCTTTGCAGCCCTTCGCGTCGGTATCCGTTCTCCTGAGCCCGACGACCTGATGGACCGCGCCGTCGCCGCCGCGACGGCCGCGGACGCTGCTGTTGTCGTCGTTGGAACCAACGACGAGTGGGAGACCGAGGGGTTCGACCGAACGACGATGGATCTGCCCGGTCGGCAAGATGAATTGGTCCGTCGCGTCGTCGCTGCGAACCCTCGCACAGTCGTGATCGTAAACGCTGGTTCACCCGTAACGATGGACTGGGCGGACCCGAGCGAACCAGTATCAGCGACAGCTATTCTTACGCCCTTTTTTGCCGGTCAGGAACAGGCTGAGGCGCTCACTGACATTCTCCTCGGTGATGCAGACCCGGGTGGTCGACTGCCGATCACCATCCCTGTCCGGCTCGCCGACCATCCGGCCTATCTCCACCACCGGCCCGATCATGACGGCGATGGGAACGGAACGCAACGCTACGCAGAGGGGCTGTTCATTGGCTATCGACACTACGAAGCGACCGACACCCCAGTCCGTTTCCCATTTGGCCACGGGCTGAGTTACGGAGATGCAACATGGGGAGACGGTCTTCTCGATGTCGAAAGCTGCAGCGTTACCGCCACGGTACCCATCACATGCGCAGGTGACCGGGCAGCAACTGTGGTCGTCCAGGGCTTCGTCGAGGCCGTTGCGCCCGGATACGTGCGGCCCCGGTTAGAACTGAAGAGTTGGGACAAGCTGACGGTCGAGCCGGGGAAGACTGTGAATGCTGTGCTCAAGTTTGACCCGACGGCCTTTCGACGGTGGGACACCGCTGCCGACGACTGGCGGCTGGAGCCGGGCGAGTACGACATCGTGCTGGCTGCTTCGGTCAACGACGAGCGCCAGAGGCACCGCATCACCATTTCCTGAGCTAGGCACTGCCCCAGGTGTTCCCTTGCCGTGGACCATCGATGTGTCAACACCGTTTGGATTCTCGAAGCCCACCGCTGACAGCTCAGTCGGCGGGCCTTGGCTGCCACAACCTGATGGCTGGAGCACCTATTCGCTTGCATCAACCGAGGACAACGACGTGTCGATGCTTGAGTTGTATCGGACAGCTTCAGATGCTCGCGCAGAATTCGCAGTTGTTCAGCAAATCTACGCCGAGGTCCTCGACCTCGGCAGCGACCTCGTCGTCTTCGTGAGCGCGTCGATCCAGCCGATGACAGTCGACCTCGAACATCCCAAACTCTCGATAGCGCAGCCCGTGTTCTCCAGCGAGCCAAACGAAATGGATCCGCCCGGCGTCATTACAGCGAACTCCACGGTGTGGTTCACCAGCAGGGACGTCTTGTCCACAACACCTGACCGCTAACGTCTCGGGTCACATGCTGGCGAACGTCATCACCGAATTTACCGACCAACTCAAGGACTTCTCAGGCAACTGGTGGTTCCTTCTGGTGATTTTCGCGATCGCGCTTCTCGACTCAATCCTTCCGATCGTCCCGGGTGAGACCACAGTGATTTTGGGCGGCGTGGCAGCTGGAGCCGGTGACCAAAGCCTCCTGCTCGTCATCATCGCAGGTGCGAGCGGAGCGTTCGTGGGCGACAATCTGGCCTACGCGATCGGAAGTAATTTCGAGGGCCTAGTCAACCGGTGGGCAGACAGGAAGACAGAGCGACGGGCGCGGCTCGATGGGGCAGCGCACCAAATCCGTAAACGGGGTGGATTGCTCTTAATCACTGCGCGATTCATCCCTGGGGGCCGCACCGTGTTGACGGTGTCTTCGGGCGTCACGCAGCAGCCACGTCGTTGGTTCATGTTCTGGATCGCCATTGCCGTGACGATCTGGGCGTCGTATGCGGCCATTCTCGGCTTCGTGTTTGGAAAGCAATTTGAAGACAATCACACGCTTGCATTCGTTCTGGCGTTTGTCACGGCACTCTCAATCACGGGAATTGTCGAACTGGTTCGCTGGCTACGCGACCGACGAAAGACCGCAGGGGCCTGAGGCCGGCGCGGTTCTAGGTGACAGGCCTCCATGGTGCACACTGGGGATATGACGACGAACACCACCATCGCTGCCCTGGCCTCAATTGAACTCTTCACTGGACTTTCGAAAAAGGAACTTGCGGCGATTGACCGATTGATGACACCGATCGACATCAAAGCCGGGAAGGAAGTCATCAAGGAGGGCACCGCCGGTCGCGAGGCCTTCATCATTGTCGAAGGGACCGCATCGGTCTGGCGCGAAGGAAAATTAATTGCATCGGTTGGCAGCGGTGCCGTGCTGGGCGAAGTGGCGCTGCTCGCCAACCGAACACGAACGGCTACCGTGAAGGCAGAAACCGCCATGACAGTCGAAGTGCTCAACCGTCGCGAGTTTGAGCAATTGCTCGATCAGAGTCCCGCCATTACACGCAAGCTCCTCGTTGCCACTGCGAAACGGGTCCACCAACTCGAACCCTCGATGCTGAGCTGAGAACACGGAGAGTTTGCAAGGCAGTCGGCGGACAGTTGCCAGCGTCGCCGAGATGCGCCGTACGCTGATGACTGATGATCGCAGTGGTACCGGTTCGAGAGGGCGTTCTGCCGGCGGGCACCGACGACGCTATTGCTGAATGCGATGGCAACGTCGTCTTGGTTGGTTCAGGCGTTGACGACATCGACCTGACTGATCGAGCTCAAACGGTCACACTCATCGAACTAGGTGATGTGGAGATCGCTCGTTGGGCTCGCTGCCTCGCATCTCTTGTCGACTCCGGCGGTGACGTCGTTTTGCCCGGCTCAATCGACCAAATTGTCCTTCCTCACTGCCCCGACGGCCGCGACCTTGCACCAGCACTTGCGCTTCGCCTCCGCCGGCCCCTGTACGCCGGCGCTACTGCTCTCGCTCATGATTCTGTTTTCCTAGCTCGCTCCGGTGGCCGCGAGCTTCACGAGCTTCGACCCAGCGGCGCCTTCGTTGCAACGCTCCAACCAGGTATCCGCGGGGCGTCGTCGTTCGACGGCCAGCCCGATGTCCAGCGCGTACGTGTTGACGACGAGCCAGTGTCTGACCATGGTGCAAGGGTCGTGGAGATCCTGCCGCCGGACGTCCGCACGATGGACCTTTCCGAGGCACACCGCATCGTCGGTGGCGGCGCAGGACTTAACAGCGAGGATCAGTTCGCTCAGCTCGCAGGGTTCGCTGCCGACATCGGTGCAACCATGGGAGCCACCCGAGTCATTACGGATCGGTCGTGGGTACATCATGACAAGCAAATTGGCACCACCGGCGTCGTCGTCGATCCGACGTTGTATCTTTCCTTTGGAGTTAGCGGCGCGGTCCAGCACACCGCTGGCCTCGGCAGCCCAGATCACATCATCAGCGTCAACACTGACCCACACTGCCCGATGATGCACATGAGTGACCTCGCCATTGTCAGCGACGCGAATGCAACGCTGGCAGCGTTGACCGGCCTGTTCGCTGAACGCTCAGCTAACGCAGCGGAGACCCCCACATGACCGAATTTGATGTCGACGTCGTCGTGGTTGGTGCCGGCCCAGCCGGCGCTACGGCCGCCACAGTGCTGGCACGGGCTGGGCACTCGGTCATCCTGCTCGAACGCGGACCGTTCCCTGGTTCAAAAAATATGTATGGCGGCGTTGTCTACCCCCGCATGCTCGACCAGTTGCATCCGCAATGGTGGGAGGAGGCTCCAGTACAGCGCTGGATCACTCGCCGCTCCACGATGGTTTTGACCGATGAGCAGGCGGTTAGCGTCGACTTCCGAAGCCAAAAATGGGGTAGCGCCCCGTACAACGGTGCTACCGCATTCCGCCCCGACTGGGACCATTGGCTCGCCAGCAAGGCCGAGGTCGACGGCGCAACACTGATTTGTTCTACGACCGCCACCGGTTTGCTGCGCGAGAACAACCAGGTCGTTGGCGTCACTACCGACCGCCCTGATGGAGACCTACGTGCCAGGGTCGTCATCGCCTGCGACGGAGTCAACAGCTTCCTTGCAAAGGAAGCGGGGATGTACGGCGAGGTTGATGCAGCGAACTACACCGTTGGCGTCAAAGAAACCATCGCATTGCCGAAGGAAGTCATCGACGAACGCTTTGGCGTACGCGGCCGCCACGGAATGGACATCGAAGTGCTCGGTGGCACATCAGGGGTGAACGGCGGTGGCTTCGTCTACACCAACCTTGACACGCTCGCCGTGGGATGTGTTCTCAAGCTACCCAAACTCACCGCTCAGGAGTTACGTCCCGAGGAGATCATCGACCGGTTCAAGAGACACCCCGGTATTGCTCCACTCGTCGAAGGTGGCGAGGTGCAGGAGTACTCAGCGCACGTCATCCCCGAGGCTGGCTTGTCGATGATGCCCCAGATGACGGGCGACGGCATCCTTGTCGCCGGGGATGCAGCTGCGATGTGCCTGGCCGCCGGCTTGTGGCTAGAGGGTGTCAATTTTGCCATGGCCAGCGGTATCTACGCTGGCGAAGCGGCTGCCGAGTCGCTCGCAGCCGGCGACGTTTCCGCCAAAGGCTTAGCCGGCTACGAGCGCCGACTCAACGACACATTTGTTCTGCGCGACCACAAACGTCTGCACCGGGCGCCTGAAATCGTGCTGTCGGATCGGGTGCAGCACCTGTATCCGCAAATGATTGCAAACTCCGTAGAGCGCATGTTCCGCGTCGACAACCCGACGCCGAAGCCAGGCCTGATCAGGGTGCTCAATCAGGAACGCAAGCGCGCTGGGTTGAAAATACGCCATGTCGTCAAAGACACACTCGATGGATTGAGGACGTTCGGATGAGCAAGATCAGTGATCGCTGGGCCAGCGTTGCGGCTGGCGGGACTAAAGAGACCGAGCAGTGGCCGACCCACTCGTTCGAGGACCTCATTGGTTCAACGCGCTTCGACGTGCATGAGCGAGCACATATCGTTGTCGACGACACGGTATGCCGTGACTGTCCCAGCCGCGAGTGCATCGTTGCATGCCCTGCCAAGCTCTTCGTCCCGACGAGCGATGGCGGCATTCTCTTCAACTACGAGCAATGCTTCGAATGTGGCACGTGTTACCTCGTGTGCAACAAGGAGGGTGCCATCTCCTGGAGCTATCCCGAAGGTGGCCACGGCGTCGTGTTTAAACGGTCGTGAGTCAAGTCACCGTATGTTGGAAATGGGTTTCGGTCGACGGTGGCGATGTCGATCCACGTTGGTCCGGGGTGTCCCCAGCTGATGAGGCGGCGCTTGAGATCGGCTTGCAACTTGCCGGCGCCGAAAATGTAACTGTTGTATGCGTTGGCCCTGCGGAAGCCGACACCGTGTTGCGCTACGCGCTCGCCGCTGGCGCACACCACGCAGTGCGCGTCGACGCGACTAAGGCGGCAAGTAACGATGTTGCCCTTGCCATCGCAACGCTGTTCGGCGATACCGACCTCGTCGTGTGCGGCGACTACTCACTCGATCGCGGCACCGGTTCCGTTCCTGCATACATCGCCGCACACCTCGGCGCCGCACAGGCGTTGGGGCTAGTGCACATCGATACCGCAAGTTCACCCCTGCGTGTCATTCGACGACTCGACGGTGGGCGCCGCGAAGTTCTTGATGTACCAACGCCGGCTGTGCTGTCCGTCGAAGGATCAGTTGCCCGGCTCCGTCGTGCTCCGCTCGCTGCAGCGCTGCGCGCGAAAACTGCCGAGATCAGATTGCTACCAGGCCCCGCCGCTGCAGAGGACACGGCTCAGATCACGGCCTACCGCCCACGCGCACGGCAACTACCCGCTCCGGCAGGTGGGACCTTGGCCCGCGTCCGCGACATTCTGGACATCGGCGCAGCCAAACAAACGCACGCTGAGACACTGATGCTTGAACCGAGCGACGCTGCTGCGCTGGTGATCAAGCAACTCGACGAGTGGGGCTATCTCGGAGAACAGCCTACTGAGTAAAGCGATGTCTCATCACCGTTCGCGCAGTTAGGACCCCTTGGCGGCATGATGGTCCGATGCGATTGGGCGACGCCACGTGGAAAGATGTGCAGACACTCATCAACGATCCGACCGCTGAAGACGGAACTCGAGCTCCGTTAGTCCTGATCCCGGTCGGATCAACCGAGCAGCACGGCCCACATCTCCCAATGTCGACAGACACGTTGATCGCCGAGGAAATTGTGGCGCGCGCAATACAGCTCACCGACGGCCTCATGGTCGGCCCCACGCTGACCGTGAGCGCATCGGGCGAACATTATGGGTTTCCTGGAACGCTCTCGATCGGAACCGCAGTGATGCACGACCTGATTCTCGAACTTGGGCGGAGCGCTGATTGGGCTGCTGGTGTCGTTTTCGTCAACGGCCACGGAGGAAATGCAAGTGCCCTCACCGCTGCCGTGGGCACACTTCAACTCGAGGGTCGCCATGTCTTGTCGTGGTGGCCGAAGTGGCCACAGCGCGCCGACGGTGGCGCTAAAGACCTCCATGCTGGGCGTATCGAAACGTCTTTGATGCTCGCAATCGACCCCGGTCTTGTCCGACTGGAACTGGCCGAACCTGGCGCCGATGCAGACATCGAGGAGCTCCAACGTGCCGGCGTCCAAGCGGTCAGCGCGAGCGGAGTGCTCGGAGACCCGACGGGAGCATCGGGCGGCGAAGGCGACCAGTTCATCACCTCCTTCGTCAACGACTTAGTGCATGCCATCGAAGCCTGGCGACCGATCGATCCCACCCCACTCGGCTGAGGCTGTGATGGTTTCCTCAAAAACTGCATCAGCTGGGGGGCCCCGACGTCGTCATGTGCGCGATCAGTCGTGGGAGCGTTTCGGGAATGTCTTGCTAGCTGGATCGCCGCTGACGGTGTTCCGCGTTACTGCGGCCGGCGGGCGCGTACTCGATGCCATCGAACGCAACGAGCTCGTCGCGACATCACCACTTGTCGATCGGCTCCTCGAGACTGGCGCAATCCACCCGGTCCCAGAGCAATCATCGAAGTTGTCCTTAGAAGACGTCACAGTTGTTACTCCGCAACTCGGAGGTGTCGGCACAGCAGATGGACGAATCGTCGTTGATGACGGCTCTGAGCCGCCAGTGTTAGGGGCGCAGCTGCGCCTCGACCAGAACGGCGGCCCGGCAGCTGCACGCAACGCGGCGCGGCCACTCATCGACACCGAACTCATTGCCTTCGTCGACGATGACGTCGATCTCCTCAATGACGTTGGCATTGGCTCTTGGCTTGATGCCCTTCTCCCCCACTTTGACGACCCGAATGTTGGCCTCGTGGCTCCACGCGTTACGGGCGAGGTCGGGTCTCCACTCGACCTTGGTGATCAGCCCGCACGAATTCGAAGCGGCACTCGGGTCAGCTATGTCCCGGCCGCAGCGCTCGTCATACGAACCGCCGCTTTTGATGCCATCGGCGGATTCGATGAACGGTTACGGTTCGGCGAAGACGTCGACTTGGTCTGGCGACTCGATCAAGCCAGATGGCGGTGCAGGTATGAGCCATCGTCGACGGTCTGGCATGATCCCCGACGGACACTCATTGAACGCATTCGACAACACGCCGAATACGGATCGTCGGCGGCTCCTCTCGCCCTTCGTCACCCGGGGCAGCTGTCACCAATGCACAGCAGCGGCTGGACCGCTGGAGTCTGGGCAGCCGCGCTCGGCGGCCACCCTGCAATCGCATGCGGACTTGCTGTGAGCACTGCACTCCGGCTGGCGCCAAAACTTCCCGGGGTTCCCACAGTCCACTCATTCCGGTTAACAATGTCTGGCCATCTCCGCGCCGGTCAACAGTTTGCTGCTGCAATCCGACGAGTGTGGTGGCCAATTGTGGTCGTTGGAAGTCTGTTCTCACGACGATTCAGGTTGGCGGCGCTGGTGTCGATCGTCGCCAGCCCCTCAACTGCCACGACCGATGTCGCCTACGGCTGGGGTGTATGGAGTGGCATTATTCGCACTCGCAACATCAACCCGTTACTCCCCCGCTGGCGGCCCTGGCCCGGCCGGTAAGCAGCTGCAACGATTATTTCAAGCACCTCACCGCAGGGCAGCGACCGATCGACCTCGTCGAGCGATTACCGTCGTGTCGGTGACGATTCGATTGACGGTCCGAACTGCGGTCTGGCGAAGCCATGTTGCTCAAATCGCCAATGCGATCGAAGAAGCCGGTGGCGGCTTGGTCCCCGTGGTCAAGGGCAACGGCTATGGCTTCGGTCGTGACTGGCTGGCCGCAACTGCTGCTGACTTCTGTGACACTGTCGCCGTTGGCACTGTGCACGAACTTGACGGCCTGCCCGGTCAACTCACGGTCGTCGTCCTGACGCCCACGCTGTCACCGCCAAAGGCCCCTGCGTCGGACTCGTCGGGGCCAGTGCTGACCGTCGGAAGTCGGGCTCACATTGATGCTTTGGCAACCTGGGGGGGCCGGGTAATTGTGAAGCTCATCAGTCCAATGCGCCGCTTCGGAGGAGACCGCAAGATGGTCGAGCTCGCCAAAAGTGCTGGACTTCATGTCATCGGTGTCAGCATTCACCCGCCGCTTGCCGGATCTCCCAAAGAACATGCAGCAGCGATCACCGACTGGCTTGACGATATAGACACCTCGATTCCCGTCTGGGTGAGCCATCTCCATCCTGATCAGTACCGCGCACTGCCTGGCACCCACCAGTTCCGCCTGCGACTTGGAACGATGCTGTGGCACGGCGACAAGTCTGCGCTCCACCTTGATGCCGACGTGCTCGACATCCGTCCGATCGCCGCAGGCGAAACCGCCGGCTACCGCCTCGGATCAGTTGCGTCCGACGGACACCTCGTGATCATCGGCGCCGGCACCGCCAACGGTGTGACAACGATCGATGAGGGCGATGAAGGGAGTCTAAGCCCGTTCCACTTTGCGAAGAAAAGAATGGCACTGCATGAACCTCCGCACATGCATTCGTCCATGGCGTTCGTGCCTATCGGCTTTCCGCTTCCGGCAGTCGGTGATCGCGTTGACGTGCAACGCCCGTTGCACATGACAACGGTCGACGAGTATCGATGGCTTTAAGCACGGGCACTCTGCCAGCATCAGCGGCCATTTCTACGCGTCGTCAGCCCGGCCCCGACGTCATTCGTTCGCTTGCACTCGTCGGGGTGGTCGTGATGAACTACCACGGATATCTGATCATTCGCGGTGCAGCTCGCGGTGGTAGCTGGGCCGACAATTTCTTCAATCCGTGGACGGGTCCTCTCGCCACGCGCTTCGCAGCAACGTTTGTGCTGGTGGCAGGCGTCGGCGTCACGCTCCTCACAAGGCAGGGCGTCGATGATACGAATCGTGTGATCGACATGCGATGGCGACTCATTCGACGTGGCGCTGTGCTCTACGCAGTCGGGTTGTGCCTCGACTTGATCTGGAAAGGCACAATCATTCCGTTCTACGGCGCAATGTTCGTTCTTGCGGCCTTCATATTTACCTTGCGGTCGAGATGGATTTTTGTCGTTAGCGCTGTTGCTGTTGGAGCGGCCGTACTGATCGGCACTTGGAGGTTTTGGCGACAGGAAGCTGGCGAGAGTACGGCGTGGCTTTTTTCCCCTGCCGAGGGTTCTCTACAGGGCTACGTCTTCGATATCTTCGTCAACGGCACACATCCGCTGTTTCCGTGGCTCGGTTTTTTCTGCGCTGGCATCCTGCTGGGACGCGTGCTGGGCCGGCCTGATTGGCGAGCGATTGTTGGCGGCATTGGCTTCATGCTGTTCGCCAGCGCCTCACTTGCGGGCGATGCCGGCGACACCATCTTCCAGTCAGTCGTGCTGTCGACGCAGCCGGCGAGCCGTAGTGCGATCTTCTTTGCTAGCGCGCTCGGGACGGCCCTTTTGGCCTACGTCGTCATAGATGCCATCGCTGAGCGGTTCCCCACTGCGGTCGATCCGTTTCGCCGGGCAGGCCAGCTGACCTTGACGCTCTACCTGCTCCACATCTTGGTTTTCAATTTTGCCGTAGACTGGATGGGTTGGGTCATTCCGACAGGCCTGTCGACCTCACTGCTGTTTGCTGGTGGCTTCTGGATCATGGCGATCGCGCTCGCCAACCTGTGGCACCGCCGATTAGGTCGCGGTCCGGCCGAGCGGATTTATCGACTCATTGGCAGCTAGGTCGCCAGAAACGCCAGATTTCGATGGTGACCGCAGGGCCTGAGTCCCGCGGCGAACATCGCGCCGACTGCCACGCCAACCGACGGCTCCGGCTCCGATCAACGGCCCCGAGTCAGCGAGTCGCGACGGAGTAATCCTTGCTTCGGTGGAGTATGGAAGCTTCACGTGCTCATCAAGTGACATTTGTGCCGAATGGAAAAACGTGGCTGCAAATCCCAGTGCGACGGCACCACCGACCACGACGAGCGACAGATCAAGTGAGTTGCAAATGGAGGCCGCCGCTCGTCCGACCAAAGTCCCAGTCCGTTGCATGATCTCGTAGGTCGGCTCCGTTGGCGGACGGCCCGTGATCTGCTCGATCGCAAGGCCAGATGCCTCTGCTTCCAAGCATCCCTGCGCTCCGCACCCGCATCGGCGGCCACCCGGCTCGACAATGAAATGTCCAACATGGCCTGCGTTACCCGACTCACCGTCGAGAAGCTCGCCGTCCAGCACGATCCCTCCACCGATCCCCGTTGAGACGGTCATCGCACAGAAGTTCGAATGGCCTTGGGCCGCACCCAACCAGCCCTCCGCCAAGGCGAGCGCCTTGGCATCGAGATCGCCGTACACCGGCAGCCGAGTGAGCTCACGAAGCCGTCGGCGTAACGGAAATTCCTGCCACCCAGCGATGTTGACCGGCGAAACGGTTTCGAGTTGACGCGTGACCGGGCCAGCACATCCGACGCCCACGCTGCGAATACGAGCATTCTGCTCGGCCGCTTGCAACTGCATATTAGAGACAAGGCTGGCAAGGGCGGTCCAATGGGACTCAGGCCCGACGTCGCGGTCCACTTCGACTCGAGTTCGAGCCAAAAGTTCGCCGTGAGCAGTGACCAGGCCGGCCGCAAACTTTGTCCCACCGATGTCGACACCAAGCACGACATTGGTCGAGGCCAACGAAGTAACTTCGATTTCATCGTCTTTGACGGAGTGATCGTGGTGCGCGTCACGCTGTGCGGTGTGGTTGCCATCGGCCATCTAACACCGACCGTATCGGTCTCACCGCATGCCGCATTCAAACTCGTCTGCTACTTCACGAAGAATTTTGTTGCGAGCGCTTCAGAGATCGGAGACCCGACGAGCATCTTCGACGAGATTGATCTCGTAAAGCACTTCGTCGAGCGCGTCTGCGGCACTAATGGCCGAGAACCGTTGCGGGTTGTCGGGTGTGCAGCAAGACGAGACGGGTGCCAGCAAAGTCCAAGGACGCGGGTGGCAGAACTGAACAACGCTATATCGCTCGCCTGTGTAGCCCGGCGAGGCGACGACTCGATGCCAGCCAACTGGAATGGTGCCGTTCGTCAACCGTTCAAGCATGATGCCGGTGTTGACGATCACACCGTTGTCAGGTGCCACTGCGTCGATCCAGTCTTCGTCGACCTTGACCTGCAATCCCGGGGCCGTGGCGCGCGGCAGCGCGGTGATCAGATTGATGTCGCCGTGCTCAGCCGCCCACACGTGGGCGGGCCCTTCGCCGTCCTTCCCGGCATCAGGGAGTTCTCCCATTGACGGGTAGCGGATCGCCCGCGTGAGCGTCGGTCCATCAACGACCATGTCGTCGAAGAACGTTTCATGACAGCCAATACCCACAGCAATGACGTGCAAGAATCGGCGTTGGAGTTCCGAAATCGAATCATGGAATCGGTAAAGGACGTCGGTGATCCCAGGCACCACTGACTCGGGTAGCACCTGATCGGGGTAGGCGGCCGCGAAGTTCCGTCCAAGGGGATGTCCAGAGTCGATTGGTGTTGACCAGTTGAGCATCTCCTTCCAATCCGGTTTGTCGCTCGAGGCAGCAGTCTCAACCAACAGCCCGGTGTAGCCAGTTTGACCGTTTGCGCCGGGAGGCGTGAAACGCTGCTTCTCGTCCGGCTCTTTTTGGAAAAATTCCCGAAGCATTCCGTAGGCAGTATCGAGTAAATCTTCCGAGAGGTCGTGACTGGTGTACACGAAGCCCGTTGCAAGGCTTCGTGTAACGCCGTCGACCACGGCGCGCCGTTGCTCAGAACTGCCTGTTTCGAACGCGAGAAGATCGACGTCAAGAATCTGATCACTCATCTCGCAAAGGTTAGCGACCGGCACTGATGCCTAGTCGGCCGGCATGACCCTGGCTCGAGGCGTAGACCGGCGACGGAAAGCCGCGATGCTATTTTCATGCCGCTCGCTACAACACCGATCTGGTTGCGTAGTTCGGTGCTCTCAATTCGCAGTAGCTGCCCGATTGCGTCAACCGGATCAATCTTTGCGATTGGGTCGGTCGAGTCGATTCTGTCGATCGCCTCTGTTGGCTCGAGCTTGTCGATCGGGTTCTCCGGCTCCGTCGACTCCTCTGGCTCCGTGGCATCGATTGGATCGACAGGCTCGATCGGCGGGCTTGGTCAGGTTGGCGCGTTCGAACCCGGGTGGGCGGCCGCAGCGGGGGGGTGTGTTGCTCGCTGCAATGGTGCTCATCTCGTGCGCTGCACGACGACGACGCAGCCGCTGAGCAATTACGCCGGCGGACATGCCAACATCTCAGGCCATGGGCGACAGCACGACAAGCAGCACAGCAGAATCAAACCAAGCACGCGACCTTTTCGATCTGACCGACCGAGTCGCTGTCGTCACTGGCGGATCCCGTGGTCTCGGGCGCGCGATGGTGATGGCGTTTGCCGAACGTGGTGCCGACGTCGTGATCGCCAGCCGCAAGCTTGACAACTGTGAACTGTTGGCAAACCAAGTGACGCAGGCAACCGGGCGCCGGGCGATTCCCGTTGCATACCACGCAGGCAACTGGGACGACAGCGAGCGGCTGGCAGACCTTGCTTATCGCGAGTTTGGCAGGGTCGACATTCTCGTTAACAACGCTGGAATGTCGCCCCTCTACAAATCGGTCGATTCGATCTCCGAGGAGCTCTACGACAAGGTGCTCGACGTGAATCTGAAGGGACCATTTCGATTGTCGGCGCTGATCGGAACGCGGATGGTCGACAGCGGCAACGGTGGATCAATCATCTTCGTGTCCTCGATCGCATCACGTCGCCCCAGCCCGCAAGAGCTGGTCTATGGCACGGCCAAAGCAGGGTTGAACAACCTCACTTACGGGTTGTCACGAACATTCGGCCCAACCGTGCGCGTTAACTGCATCGTGCCTGGACCGTTTCTTACTGATATCTCGAAGGCCTGGGACCTTAAAGCGTTCCAGGATCGAGCCACGGATGCCTTTGCTCTCGAGCGAGGTGGCGAACCCGGCGAGATCATCGGCGCAGCGCTGTATCTTGCGAGTGACGCGTCGACATACACCACCGGCGCTTTGATCGACATCGACGGTGGCCCGCGTTAACGGTGAGAGACTCAACGCCTACAAGGGACTAGACACCGAGAACTTGTCGGACAGCAGCGATCACGTCGTCGTGGATTGTCCCCGAAGTGGCGACAACGCCACTGTTGTCTTCAAGCCTTGCTCCGTGCGCGAAATCGAGCGGCACACCGGTTACGTCCGTGACACGGCCTCCAGCTTGCTCGACGATAAATTTACCGGCAGCGTGATCCCAGATTTTCTCTCGGTAGTCAGATCTGGTGGGAAGTCGGAGATAAATCGATGCGTCCCCACGTGCGACCGCACCATATTTGCATTGGCTATCGATTCGAAGCGGCTCTGATGAAATGCCGAGTAATTCCGCTACCTGCTGGGACTGTGACTGGTCGGAATGACCCGACTCGACTGACTCACAGAACTTTGCTTCACCAACTGTGGATGGCGGCGCAACGGCTATCTCGACTGGGTCAGTTAAGCCGCCGTAGAACGCTTCGCATGAGCCCTCAACGGCCGCAAAAATGGCGCCCCTCGATCCGTCTGGGTTAGGGAGGTTCGGGCACCCCAGTACGCCGAGAATGACCTCACCGTTTTCAATCAACCCAAGCGCAACGGCGTACTGATCGCCTCGGAGAAACCCATTTGTGCCGTCAATTGGGTCGAGTGTCCAGTAGCGGCCGAGTGATCCTGTGCGGTCGGCCGAAGTTCCCTTGGCGATCCATTCGAACACGTTGAGGTGTGATGCACCTTCGCGTTGTCCCCGCACCAGGCTCGTGACGGCAGCAAGCAGCTCATTATCGGCGCGCAGATCGTCGGCATCTTCCTCACCGATCATCAACACTTCTCCAAGTGCCTCGCCGAGCTCTGCGCACACCACCGCTTGGGACGCAAAGTCGGCAACCGTGACCGGGCTGTCATCGGACTTGGTGAGCGTGTCACCGGCAGCGAGACGGCCCTGTGCTGCTGAACAGACACGACTTGCAGCAGTTACTGCGGCGAGGGCCGCCTCAACTTCAGATAGAGAGGCACTCATCGGTGTGCAACTATAACGAGGCGGCACGGCGCAGTAATCGTGGAGCCGGGTGCGAGGATCGAACTCGCCACCTCATGATTACAAATCAAGTGCTCTACCAACTGAGCTAACCCGGCGGGGAACCGAGATGATAGCGACGTCAAGCCAGATGACGGACGCCTTCGACTAACTGATCGTCAAGCGGCAAACTCAGACGGCTAAAGACTTGGACCAGACAACTCGCGTCCATCAATCCGCCGAGGGCCTTCGGCCTCGCGTGATCTCGTAAGTCGCAAGGGCTGCAGCAGCCGAGACATTCAGCGAGCTGACTCGGCCGCGCATCGGAATGGCCACGATCGAGTCGCAGCGCTGTCGCACCAACCGCGACAAACCGTCGCCCTCAGAGCCGAGCACCAGGCAAATCGGCTCGTCAGCGAGGGACTCCAACTCGAAGAGGTCGCGGTCAACGGCATCGTCAAGCCCGACAATCCAGATGCCGTGGTCCTTAAGTTGGGTCAGCATTGCCGGCAAGCCGGGAACGAGTGCGATCGGCATGTGCTCAATCGCGCCAGCCGATGCCTTCGCGACGGTAGGCGTTACATGAACGGCCCGATGCTTGGGCAGTAACACCCCGGTGACACCGGCACCGTCGCAGTTGCGAATGATGGCGCCGAGATTGCCCGGATCAGTCACTCCGTCCACTGCGACAAGAAATGGCTTGACGCCATTGCGCGTGCGCAGAAGCTCCCCCAGGTCTGCCTCTTCAAGTTCTGCGGCGAGCGCCATGACGCCCTGCGGAGCCTCGCTGCGGGTCTCTCGCTCGATCTTGGCGCGAGCGATATAGGTCAAGGGGACCCGCTGCGCTCGTGCAATTTCGGCGATGTCCGAAACACCGGCATCACCTTCAAGCTCAGCACTGATGAATATGTCGTAAATTTTGCGCTTTTCGGCCATCAACAGTTCGCGGACCGCCTGACGTCCCTCTACTTGCTTTCCGCCAAGACCTCGACCGGGGGTACGCGGGTCAGCCTCACGGCCGCCACCCTGCGGGCCACCAGTGCGCCGGCCACCATTGCTCGGTGAGCCACCACGCTGCTGGCCTGAGCGACCCTTTTGTCCATTTCGACCACTCGAGCGTGAGCTAGAGCCACCGCCTCGTTTGGGACTCGACGTGCCGCTGTTTCGTCCGGCATTGCTCATGATGGGATGCTCGATTCTTGCCAGTTCGGTTGTCGCTGGATCAGCGCCGTCGCTAGACACACGATGCCTTCGGTTCGGCCGATTGCACCGAGTCGTTCGGCGCGGTTTCCTTTCAACGTCACCGGCGCGCCAACGACGCCGCTCAACGTCCGTTGAATCTCGACTCGACGAGGAGCTATCTTCGGCGACTCACAGATCACCGCTGCATCAATGTTGTTAGGCATCCACCCGTCATCACCGAGGAGCGAGACCACGTGAGCAAGGAGCGCAAGTGAGTTAGCGCCCTTCCATGCCGGATCGGTATCAGGAAAGTGAACGCCGATATCGCCGAGGCCAGCAGCACCGAGCAACGCATCGGCGCATGCGTGCGTGATGACATCGGCATCGGAATGCCCGACCAGACCTTTCTCGCCCGGAAACACAACACCACCGAGAACCAACACTCGATCAGCTTCCCCGCTGAAACGATGGACGTCGAAACCTTGGCCAACGCGAATTTCAGGGAAGCTAGTCATGGTGCAACGTCGTCTAGTGCTGAACCGAACGTGGCGACGCGCTGGCGCGCCCATTTCAAGTCGTCGGGGAGGGTGATCTTGCGATTCAGGTGTTCTCCTTCTACCACGACGACGCGACCACCTGATTGCTCGACCAAGGCAGCATCGTCAGTCGCATCGGTTCCCTCAGCATGCGCAGCACGCAACTCTTCAGCCCGAAACGCTTGGGGTGTCTGCACGGCGACGAGCGACGCTCGGCTGGGAGTATCGACGACAGTTCGCACGCCGTCGACCTCGTTCACCATCTTGATCGTATCTGGCACCGCGACCCCAGGGATCGCAGCATCTGCGCCGTTAATGACCGCGTCGACCACACGCTCGTAAATGGCGATCCCGGCGAATGGCCGGGCAGCATCTTGCACACAGATGATCGTTGCCTCGGCGGGAACCGAAGCGAGTCCAGCACGCACCGAAGCCGACCTGCTGTCACCACCGGCAACAGCACACTCGCGCTCGGCGTCAGCTGCAGGCACCACCACGACCACGCCATTGCTTATCTGCTCCGCTACCGCACGCGACCAGTCGATAACGCGCCGGTCGCCAAGCTCCTCATATTGCTTGGGTCGACCGAAGCGAGAGCCACTTCCACCCCCAACAACGACGGTCCAGATGATCTCGTGAGGCGCCACAGGGCGGAGGGTAGTACCGTGACGTTCGTCATGGCTCACGAAGATGTTCTCTCCCGCACCGACTTCTTTGCTGACGCGCCACCGGATGCGTTGTCAGCCCTCGCCTCTAAAGGACAAGAACGCCAGCTCATTCGTGGCGATGTCCTCTTCAATGAAGGTGATCCACCCGACGCCCTGTACCTCGTTCTCAGCGGCCGAATGGCGATTGCCATTGCTAATCCGATTGACCGGCGCGAGAGCGTGGTAGCGCTCATGGAACCCGATGACCTGTTCGGTGAGATGAGCATGCTTGACAACGGACCGCGTTCAGCAATGGCTCGGGCACTGGAGCCCACCACTGTGCTCGCCATTCCTTTTGAGCCCATCCTGGCGATGTTTGATGAAAATCCGAAGTTGCTCTGGAACGTCACACGAATGCTTGCGCAGCGCATCCGAGTCACTGACGAGGCACTCGCAGACTCAGTATTTCTTGACGTCACCGGACGGACAGCAAAGCGTTTGCTCGAACTGGCTGACGGCGCCGATCACTTCACGCTACCGGTGACTCAGGAAGAGCTTGCCGGCATCGTCGGCGCCTCGCGCGAGAGAGTGAATAAGGCCATCGCAAGCTTCATTCGTCTTGGCTGGCTGGAACAGCAAGACCGTACGTACAAGATCACACAACGCGACCGCCTTGAGCTTCGCGCTCGCTAGCTGTTCCGACTCTTCTCGCCACACATGAACTCTTTTGACCTGCGGCCCACCGTGCCGCCTGTTCCAAGAACTGGGTTCTAGACATCGCGCAGAGAGGGTTTCCTAGGTACCCGACGCAGTCCATTTCGATTGACTCTGACATCTGTCCATGTTCTGATATCGATATCGAAGGCATCATGCGTCTGCAACTCGCTCTCAACGTCAGGAACATTGACGAGGCAATCTGCTTCTACACAGAGATGTTCGGCACCAGCCCGGCCAAGACCAAACCCGGCTACGCCAACTTCGCCATCGAGAATCCACCGCTGAAGTTGGTCCTGTTCGAAGCTGCTAGCGGCGTAAATTTCGAGCATCTCAACCACCTTGGTGTTGAGGTCCAATCAGCCGCAGAGGTCCGCAGCGCAGCGAGCGGCAGTGAAACGACTGGCGTCGACACCGCAGCGTGCTGCTTTGCCGAAAAGACCGAGACATGGGTGGCTTCGCCCGACAATGTTCGCTGGGAGTGGTGCGTCAAGACCGGTGACACCGGGCAAATGGAACACATCGCGGTCAATACTGCCGGTGTCTGCTCCGGCTGACCTGACTCCAGGCACCGCACTTTCCGACCCTCTGAACCTACTGTTTCTGACTTTACAGGC
>Ga0213868_10000427_pt1 | contig 39543 bp, 53 predicted proteins | sample PICome_9_FD_160087 | JGI IMG/M metagenome (GOLD analysis project Ga0213868, IMG submission 160087) | Coastal seawater microbial communities near Pivers Island, North Carolina, United States - PICO127 | ecosystem: Environmental > Aquatic > Marine > Coastal | place: USA: North Carolina...
TGTATTACCCCACGTACCAGACTGTTCGCCCGTGGCGATTTTCTCAATACCGCTTCCTGTATATGTACTTGCCATTTTGTTTCCTTACGCCGCTATTTCAGTCCAAATTGTATTTGCATCTGGGATTATCTTACCCCAAACAGTTGTACGGCTCGCCTCGCCCGTGGCAAAAATGCCCGTTGGGTACACATTCGCATCTCCAATTACTGTAACAGAACCGACCTGCCCTGTCGAGATGATGCCCGTTGGAGCAACCGGGACGATTTGATTAGTTTTTAAAGTGACTGTGCCAACCGCACCCGTACCCGCAACGCCTGTTACGGAACATACTGCATTTGCAACAATTGTTACATCGTCAACGGCACCCGTACCCGCAACGCCCGTGACACTTACGTTTACTCCAGCACCGACTGTAATAGAAACACTTCCAACTAAGCCAGAAGCGGCCAGTCCTGTCGCGGGTACAGACGCTGCGCCTTCAATAGATACTGTGCCTATCGCGCCAGTAGCAGAAACAGGAAATGCTACATCGTTGCCCCACGTACCAGAACCCCACGCTTGTGTGGAGGAGTTCCAGCCAGAAAAAACAACCTTCGCATCCGCCATTTTCTAAGCTATACGAATAAGGGCGTTAGACGCGTCTGCGGTTGGAAACACAATTTGGAAGTCTCCTGAAGTTGAAGCTTTGTCAGAGCCAAAGTCCAAAACAACTACTGTATTAGTAGTTCCTGATCCAGCGCCTTCAGTTGTGTTATAGATTAAAGCACCCCGTGCAGTAATCGTTGCAGACGTAAACGTAAGATCTGCAAAATCTGTAAACGCCGTTGTACCGGATGTGGTTGGATCGACGCGAGTTAATGTCCCGCCCCCTGCGCTATATGAACCAGAGTTGCTAACCTCATTAGTCGAAGTGTAGTCCGTAGTCGCCGCTGTAAACGAAGCGCTATTGGTATACAAAGCTAATTTGAAGGTATCACCGCCTGAATTTAAAAAATTGTGCCCACCTTCAAGAAGCTCTTTTTTAAAAGAGGTACACATAAAGTTTCCGCTGAAAGCCATTTTAAAGTCTCCTTATAAGTTCAGCAAGTTTCGGATGCCCTGCATCTATAAGGGCGTTATACACAGTTGTACGATCACTGCGAATAGCTTGACGCATGTAGTAGGCAACAGTGCGTTCCATTTCTGCCTTGTAGGCATTTGCCTGATCTCTAATCGCAGGGTGTGTTGAATCAGATACACTTATCAGTTTACCCACACAGTCCTTTGATATCTCTTCAGGTGTAAACCCACGATTATGGGTTGTTTGTACTCCAACAATAGATTCGCTTTGAGGTACATCTACCTTCACACTAAACATTTATAGCTCCAGCCTTGGTTCGCTACGATAACTATCGCGTTTCAGTCTACCCTCACCTAAAATCATAAGTCGCTTTAACGCTTCTTGGTACTTTTCTTCATACTGAGCAAGCAAATCAGCATCACCCTTCATGAATATGTAAGCTTCTACAAGAGACCCGTACAGCAAAGCAACCTCTGCATTATCACCAAGCCAAGATGTTGATGATGTAACTATAGACGGTGGATCGTAATAATAGTGCAATTGAACTTCATATGCGGCATCTGGGGTTGGGCCTAATATAAAGTTTCCAGAAGAGTTAGTTGATGTGAAGTCACCATCAAACTCAGCGTAATACTTAGGTCTGGAATATGCTGTCTTTGATGGATACGCCTCTCTAACAAAATTAACATCTTTGTTGAGAAGGAAGTGATAGTCTCCATCGCCATCTATAACTGCCATAGAAAAGGGTGCCAAGAAGTCTGATGGCCTAGCTATGAACCTAACCTGCTGGGTCATGTTCGCCGTAACATTCTTGCGGAGTTCAGGAATTAACACAGTTCTATGTATTTTTTCTTCTGCCTGACGAACAAACGTAGGGATTTCAGCGACAAAAGTTGTCTCATCATTCTCCGTGTAAGCCTGTATAGCTGCTGTTAATTCTGAATAGTTCATTTGAACTTTCCTTTAGGATATTCTAAACCTGCCACCTTGAGTGGCAGCACCCATGCCACGGCACACCTTGCCACCACCAGCCTTCTTTACCACTTTTTTAGCTGCTCTACCTGCTGCTGCCGCTACGCCCGGTAATGCTGGTTGCACCATTGCTGCTGCAATATTTCTTAACCCATCCCCAGTCTTCTTAGCCCTATCCTTGCCCCCTCTTTTGGGTTTGGGTTTATCTTTCTTAGGATTTTCCCCAGCGTCAATAGAAGCGTTTATCTCCGATTTGGTCATACCAGCCAGAAGCTCTTCCGTTTTAATGTCGCCTTCGCGGCGTCTTTCCATAGCATCGGGGCGTTTAGGTGGACGCTTTGATCCCGGTTGGGCTGGTTTAGCTTTAGGTTTCGTTGCCATATCTTTAATCCTCTTGGTACAGGTTATCGAATATTTTGTTGACATCCATAGTATAGTCTAAATCGGATTTTGAATAGTGTATATGTTGAGATGGCTTGAAGTCTGGGGCACCAGTACCAGTCTCAAACCACGCAGGATGAGTAACCCTTACACGATTGTTAGGCAGTGCCACCACATTACCAGTCCATTCCCCAGCGTCTAAAAGCTGCATAACATGGCTTTGCTTATGTTGCGCTGGGTCATCCGCTATCTCACCTTCCGAATAATCAACGGTGAACATATACTTTGCAGGATACATATTCCCATCTATCTTTGCCAACCAAGGACATGGTGTTGCCCTGTCCAAGACGTACACAGCATGGTTGTAGGACGAACAGTCCCAAGGCTGGGCATCATGCACAGCCATAGCAGAAGGCCACTCATTGAGCGGCTCATCGGCTACAAGAGCGGTTATAGGCATTCTCGCCCACATTGCGCCACCATGTACATTCTCATCTCCTTCTTCATCCGCTTCGCATCCCGTAAAGATAACTTGAAAGCTCAAGCATCTATTTGGCATTGTCGTTACCGCTATTGCCATCGCGTGTAAGAACTCGCCGTGGTATTGTTCATGGTTGTGAGTATACTCACGGCGAACCCAGCACTTGAAGTGCGGTATGTTACTTTGCAAATAAGCCAATCTATCCCCCCAAGTTGACTTTACTTTTTAGTCTTACCGCCTTTAGCGTAACCTTTTTTCTTTTTCATCATGGCCCCGCCTTTCGCGTAACCCTTTTTCTTCATCATCATAGCGCCACCCATTTTCTTTTTAGCAGCGCCACCTTTTTTCATTTTGCCTACACCATCAGCCGCAAACGCTGGGACACTCTTCCCATTCTTTTTGACCATAGGCATCTTGCCACCTGACTTCATTGCCACGGGCTTTTTCTTTTTCATTGCGCCGCCAGCCATCTTCTTAGCAACGCCGCCTTTAGCATAGCCTTTTTTCTTCATCGCCATTTTAAACTCCTATGTTGTTTCGACGGTAACAGTTCCAACTTCAGCTTTCATAAACTGAAGCTCGTTCCATACAGGATTCCACCCAAACAATCCGCGACTTTCAGCCAAAGACGTATCAGGCCTTGGATTTCTCAAAGACTGGGGATCGTTTATCTTTACTCTACCCAAAAAGTTTTGTGGTTGGTCTGGGTCAACAACATCACGGCCTACCAAGAATCCAGTCTTAACGCCGTTGTTAAACTCAGGCACAAGATCAGCCAAAGGATATCTGAACCCTGTCTTGTCACAGTAACCAAAAGCGTACTTCCCTCTAGCGTAACTCATCCTGCACCCGTCATAAATGTGTTAAACGGGACAAACTTAATTGATGCTGTCTCTTCATCTTCCCCAGCGGCAAGCTGAAACTGGAACTCATACTCTTGTTTTAACCCAGCAGCCATCTGTGGGTTCTTTTTCATGGCAATATAGTAAGCCATACCCGCGACTAAACATGGAACAAATCGAGGCGGTACAGATGATACCTCTGTACCTATGCCAGATGACAACCCGTCAATACCCTTTAACCTATGATACGCTATTTGATAGGTTGTTGTGTTATCAGGAACAGGCCACAAGGTTACTTTTGTTTCTGTCGGGAGCCTTTGGACGTAGATTTGGGTCGGCCTACCTTCCGTGTTTTTGTTGGTTTGCTGGGCGTAGGTCGAGACACTGACTCTTTCGAGCGAGGTGTCGATTTGGTTTGTGCCTGTTCCTGTGCGGATTTGGTGTTCGATAATGTCGATTGTATCCGCAGGAAGGGTATACGTTGCCGTACCCGCTGTAACAGCGAGCGTACCCGCTTCAATAGTGAAGAGATTAAGGCCACGATTTTGCCACTCCAATGTTAAAAGGTTTAAACTTCTTCGTGCAGTTTTAAGATCATACCCACTACGCATCTCAAGGCCAGCCCGTTCATAGGCTTCCTCAAAGATCTCTGGCATGTCGGGGGTTACTACAGCCATTATGTCACCACGCTCCTAAACCGTTTGGTTTTCTTTGCAATCTTTTTAGGCTGCTTGGCAACCTGCTTGCCCTTCTTGGTGGCCTCGCGTTTCTTCTTTGTAGTAGCGGCGTACTCCGCAGAGGTCAAAGACTTGATAGCCTTCTCAGGAAGGTATCGCTCGCCTGTAGCCTTGCTTCCTTGCGTCGATGGCTTGCCAGACTTTGTTCGCCACTTCTGCTTTGTCCAAGACTTCAAGCTCTTCTGTGACTTCTTGAGCGCCATTAACCTCTATAGCCCCCACCCTTAGCCTTGTATTCTTTAGCAACCATCTGGGCTTTTCTTGCCGACCACTGGCCCGGTTTCCCGCCCTTGCTGCCAGCCTTGTACTTTGCCACAAGGCGCTTACGCATTTCTGGCTTTGTGTAGTTTCCAGCAGCATTAACACCAGACTTTTTCTTTTTAGTTTTACCACCCTTACCAAAGCGAATGATGTCAAGATCTTTAGCATCATCACCTGTAGAGGTTCTGTTACCTGTTAGTTGACTGCCCATCTGAGAACGCGAGATAGCCATTACCACTTCACCTTATCAGCCCAGTATGCAGCACTCATCTTGCCCTTTTTAATATTCTTACCATGACGGGCTTTAAAGCTTGCACGTTTCTTTTTCATCTTGTCGCCCTCGCCAGCCTTTGGTTTCCCTGCTGTCTTAGCACCCTGCTCACCAAACCTAATTGTCTTAACCTTCTCCCCATCTTTAGCCACAACAACGTGTGACTTCTTTGGGTGACTTGGTGTGCGCTTAGGCTTGTTGAATCCAGAAACCCCCGCTCTTGCTAAGCGGGGATCTTTTTTTGATTTTGTTTTTTTCTCAGCCATGACCTACTCAAAAAATATTGTAACGCTTACGTTTGATGGTAGGGAAGCGTACACTCCATTCTTAGCTAGGATGCCATCCCCCGGTATTATTATATCAACCGTGCTTACAGCCTTTTCATCAACTTCAAGCAAAACTGTACCTGATGCTGCGGATGCATTATCATAAAATACGACATCACCTGAACCTCCAGATGTCGTATTCACAACCACACCTCTTAGTCGGCACCTTCGATTTACAAGTGCCGCTGAGGTATGCGAGTGTATAGATAGTACATCATTACCAGCCATACATCACTCCAGTAATAGAGTTATCACTGAACCAGTGCCTGATAGAGCAGACACATAAGCACCATTATCAGCAAGTATACCATCGTTAGGAAGGAACACATCGTTCCATCCCGCTGGAAGAGTTAGATCCAACAGAGTGTCTCCTGATGCAGAGCCATTCTTAATGGTGAAGGCTGTGATATTAGTGGCATACACCAAGACGCCCTGTATTCGACTTCGTGCGGGGCCAACGACCCCTGCACTAAATCCTGATGTTGCGACATTAAATGCCCGTATTTCTTGACCAGCCATCTAGGCCTCCTTACGGCTGAACAGCCGTATTAAACGCTTGAGCATACATCACTGTTATAACAACTGATCCCGCATTAGTACCTGCACTTGAGGTAGCTGTTAGTTTTAAATCAGATGCACCAGTATTTTTCCATGTAAGTGTACCACCGCCAGAAGCGCCTAACGCCTTGATACCTACAGTAGTTCCAGAAGCGACAGCATTAACGAGAGTTGCTGCACCACCTACAGTATCACCAACACTAATATTTGTCGTAGTGTTAGCAGCCACTTCTAAATCAATGATGATGTCTACGATTTTTGAGTTGGCAGGGATTACCACATTTGTGGCTTCTGCTGCGACAGCGCCGCCAGAAATATCCATTACATGTTGTTGAGTCATTACAACATAACCTACGTTTGCTATGTCTGACCCAACAGTAGTGCCCGTTGTGTTGCGAATGTTGCCAGCCCGTATAGGACCAGAAAAAGTAGTAGTACCCATGTTGATCTCCTGTCTGGGTTAGTCAAACACACCATGTGTTTGTCAGGGATGTGGAGATATTAACATATAAACAAAAAAAATAAAGGGGCAACTTTCGCCGCCCCTTTACCAATAAAAGTTCTATTGAACTATTATGCTCCGCGAGAACCGTAGATTCCCAATGGATCTGATACACCAAAGCTGTAACGCTCACGCGCTTTGTAGCGCACGTTACCAGTGTCAAAATCACCATCCATGCCTGTTTGCATAGCGGTACGGACAAAATGCTTCATGCCGTTAGGCACATCAGTTGTGATGAAGAAGGCATCATTGTCTGTAAGATAGTGATTCACCGCATAACCCTCTGGGATAGACCCGTTTGAATTAAGTGCGTTGATATCATTATCTGCTGTACCAACACGCAGAGTTGTTTCCAACAAGCGAGTTGCAACAAACATTAACGCTGGTGGAATGATTAGCTTACGAGGGCGAGCAGCAATCAATAAACCACGTTCATCAGTGAACGCAGCAATATCAATAACAGCTTGCTCAAGTGAAGTTTCATTCAAGTCAGCGTCAGTTGCAGGGCGGTTAGCATTAGTAGTGCCCTCAACGGTTGGGTGCGCTGTGCTAAACAAAGTAACGCCATCACCTGAGTTAAAGGTGGTGAAGCCTGTGTTCAGCAAAGAAGCAGCCTTTGTTTGCTTTGTGTATGCCATACCGCGAGCAAGAGCTTTGGTATAACGAGCAGAAAGCGAATCATACAGATTGTCTTCCATAGCCTCTTCTGTAATAGAAAAGCCCATTGCGACTGTCTCATGATTATAACGCGCAGTGAATGATTCCTGTGCGTTGTCATAAGAAATTGAAGCACCTTCTGCTTTCACAGGAGCGGCTCCAAAACCTGATAATTTAACTTCCTCTTCAAAGCTACGCTCTGAAGTTTCAGTTTCATAGATCTCAGCATGTTCGTCTTCGTACTTGCCGTACTCCAAACCAAACAATGCATTCAGACCCGGTAATAGCTCTTTAAGGAGCTGGGCGCGTGAAATAGCCATGATTTAACCTCCTTATAAGCCTACGTTATTGGTCATCTGGTGAGCGCCCGGATTGAACTTTACAAGTACATCCGGGAACGCATCAGCAGCATCTGACACATGTGAAACGATACGAAACGCCGCTGCGGCAGTCTTCACCGTAGCGTCTAATGCAGATGTAGAGTTACCTGTCGTGGTATTACCAGTTGAGGTAGACTGTACTGCTGCAAAGAATGTGTTTGTACCGATAATTGTTTGCGCTCCTGTACCATCAAGCTGGGCTTGGAATAGTACGTTTGGATCGTCAACAACATATGCCTTGATCGCAGTGCTGCTACTGTTTGTACCAGATGGATAATACTGCGCCTGAACACGTTGGCCTGAAGAATTTACATACTCACAACCAACAAAAACGCCGATACCACCAACGCCTGTTGTTCCTGAGATGCTGTTAGATGTCAGGTCTGAACCTGAACCAGTTGCGAGTGCGATGTAACCATCAGCCCCAATGATAACAACTTGCCCGTAAAACAGGTTTGTTGCTTCTCCAGCGGGATCAATGAGATACTGATTGGTCGCACCAGCATACGGCATTCCGTCTGCGCGGCGCACAGGTTTTAAGCCGTAGGGAGTTGCTGTAGTAGCCATTTTCTCATACTCCTAGAGTTTAAATTAAGACAAGCTACCCACAGGGGTCACTTGCCAAATGAAGATCGTGTGCTTCGTTCTGGATTTAGAACGGGCATACGAGGGTCTGATTGTTTTAGATACGAGTTATCAACAGCATCCATTTGGCTTTGAGCCGCCTGTAACTGTGCTTCAACCCTAGCCTCGACCTGTTCAGTAGCAAGTTGACATAACAGTAAACCCCCTACCTCAATACCGTCTTGGAATCTTGAATCTATATCAGACACAATGTGAAGGTCTGGATGATCCTCTTTACGAACTGGCGTCCATCCCTCACGAAATCTGGAAGAGACGTTAGTGTTATCCGTATTTCCCAATGTAGATGTGCGGATCCAGCGGAAGGTAATACCATCGCGTGGCTCTGGGGAAGGTAACATTGTTGGTCTAGTCCATGACGCTTTACGTTTAACCGAATCGCGGGTTTCTGTAGTGCGTGGAGATCTATTCGTCATTTGGATTGATCCTTCATTAATTGCGCCGCATATTGCTCATTTGAGAGTCCAAGCCGCTTGGCGAGAGAGGCTTGCGTTGAGGTAAGTCGCACTGTGCGTGATTTTTTCGTCGTTCTCGACGGTGCAGCAACCACGGAGCCACCTTGACGCTGGGGTGCTTGTACCTCTACTTGCCCATCGTCAAACTTATCTGGAAAGACCTGTCTCATGGCCTTGTCAATTTGTGTATAATACTGATCTGTATTTGGATCAATCCCTGATTCTACAAGCTTTTGATGCACACCATATGCATAGCCTGTCATTTCAGGGGTTTCAGGATTTTCAAACCAAGTATTTTGTTTAGCCCACTCAACTGCACGAGCATCTGGCTGCGGTCTTGCAGGTGCCTGCTGTTGATACTGAGGAACTTGGACTTGTGACACAGGTCTTTTTTGAGGCCTGTAACTATTTATCTTATCAGCCTCTATTCTCAAAGCAGTTACTTTGTCATTTGCCTCAAGAATTAAATCAGAATCACCAGCATCAATCGCTTCTTTATATGCTACCTTTGCACGATCTAACTCAGCTTGGACACGACCTTTAGCTTGAGTAACAAGAGTTTCCTCTCCGTGTTCAAGAGTTTTTCTAAGACGTTCATTTTCAGCCTTAATAGACTCAGCATACTTTAAAGCCTCTTCACGAAGCCTAATAGCTTCCTCTTTATTCCTACGCTGCTCATTGGCCTCGTAGGTCATTTTTTTAAAACGCTTTTGAACACCCTCAGAATACTTATCTAACTCGTCATCATTAAAGATTTCAGGAGCAGCATCCTCAGCCTTACGGGGTCTCCCACGATCCTCTTCAGGAGTATCGTCTACAATTTCAATTTCAAACTTATCATCAGATACAACATCTTGTGTATCGGGTGATTCGTTTACAACATCTTCCATCATTTCAGGTTCTGAAGCTAAATTACTCATACCCGTGTATACCCCCTTGGATCGTCAACAACGGCCTCAATAGTGTCATCGTTCACTAAGCGAAACTCTTTGCCATGAATTTTAAATCTGGTTCCTGAATAAGATCTAAAGATTACAAAATCACCTTCTTTGCAGTAGGCTCCATTTGGAAATCTATCTTTATCAGAGTATGCATCAGGGCCAGATTTAATTACAAACCCTATAATAGATGCTGTTTCTTCTGCTTGCCTGAGTCCATCTGGCATATAAACGCCACCCTCAGTCTTCTCATTAACCTCAACAGTGCTAATAAGAACTTTGTAGCCTTTAGGTTCTGGCAACTGAGTCGCTACTTTTTCCTCAGTTATTTTTTTATCTGCATACATTTTATATACCTTGCAGTGATTAGGTTCACAGAAACCGTGCGCGGATTACCCCGCGAAGCCCCCATATGTAGAAATAGTTCAATTGAACTTATTGTTCAATAAATCTTTTTTCTATTTCTTGTAAATCAGACTCTAGAAGCTTTAAAGCCTCATATCTCCCAACAAGTCTGCTGTAGTCATCCATAGATTTAGCTTGGCCCCCTGCCAAGAATTGTTCTATTTCAAGTTTATACTCAGAGATACTACGCTTCATCAAAGCAATAACTGTATCATCCATCCCCCTTACTTAGCTCCCTTGCTATTTCTACCCCAAGTTTAGCCCCAGCTTGCTGATCCGCTCGCTGAGAGTTATCAAGATCAGTCGCCAGTTTAACTCCCAACTTGGCCCCCTCTCTTTGATTAGCGGCTTTTATCTTCTGAGCCTCAAGCTGAAGTTTAGCCGTGTCTAGTTGCATCTTATGCTGAAGCTCTTGTGTCTTCAGTTGCAGTTCTTGCTGCTGCATTTGAACAACAGGATCTTGCTGCTGTGCTTGAGCCTGCTCCTGTGCAGCTTCTGCTTGATCTTTCTTGAGAAGCTTTTCTGCGGCATCCTTAGCCAGCCTAGAGATTTCCACCTCAACATCTTCAGGCAGATTTTGATCTTCATTAGGCAACTCAACACCAAGCATTTTCTCCATCTCTCTGCGGTATTGGAACGCAACATGTTCTGTTACGTGTGCAGCCATTGCTTGCTGTATTACTTGAGCGAATGGAGACTGGCCTACCATTTGCGAAAGTTTAGGATCTTCTGCTGCCGCCATATGAACTGCTAAGTGAGCCTCATGGTCTTGATACTTAAACGCTTTAACTGGCTCTTGTTTCAAGATCATCATGTTTTCAGTTACAGGATCAGAGGGCTTAATATCTTCTGGAAGTTTAATAAGATCATTAGCATCTTGAATACCAAGAACCTCTAGCATTTGCCTATGAAGTTTACCCATGTCATATAACTGAGGCGCTTGTTGCGCTAATTGCAACGCAGCTTGATACTGCATGATTCTTTGAGACATCGTAGCAGCATTAGGGTCTGAGACTGGTATAACATCTATACGCTTATCAAAGTCATCTGTCCTACTGAAGTCTCCATCAACTTCATAGGCATACTCCTCTGGCATATAATCGTGAACAATCTTAGCAAGAAGTCGTAACTCTTTTTTCATAGCTGCATGAAGGCGAGCCTGTACACCAGACATCACTTTCATTGAACGCTCCATGAGGGCAAGAGTTGTGCCCACGGGTGCCTGTGCGTTAGTATCTCCTACTTGGATGTCTGCGACTGAACCAATGCGGCGTCCCTCTTCGACAATATTTCCAAGTAAAGAGTACAGTACGCTTGATGGCTCTTTGTAAGGGATAAACGTAATCGAGTCACGTATGGCACCGCCCGGTACGTCCACATCCCTAAATTCACCCGGCATAAGAGGAGTGTCATCCCCCTTAATACGAAGACCGCGAGCTTTAAGACCCGCTGGCAAATTCGACAGTGTGCCAGCATCAACCAACTGACGAAGGATAGAGGTAGCAGACTTAGCAAGTCCACCAATAAGGTGTATGAGACCTGTGCCATAAAACCCCAAACCCGGTAGATAGCGATAGTGAACAAAGTGTAAACGCTTCTTTTTCCTTTGATCATCTTCGTACCAGTTCTTTCTTATAGATAAAATTTCTCTTGATGACTTATCAATTGTTACAACATATGGACGCGCAATTCCGTCTGGGTCATCAAACTCATCTGGCATATTAATAGTTACATGCATTTCAAGTATTGTATGACGGTCATCGTCTTCAATAACTGCACTTTCTCCATCCAACTCATCATATTTTTCTTGGATATCAGAAAAATCTGGAGAGGGTGCAGGTAGCTCCACGTCACGATAGAAGCCAGCAACTTGAAGTTCTCTTATTTCGTTTTCGCTTTTCTTCATGACATGCGTATATCTTGGGCACGTCATCAAGTCTGTTGCCCCATAAGAAACAACAAACTCTTCAGAGGGAACAAATACAGCGCATGGTCTGTCCATTAAAGGATCATAGTAAACTTTTTTAAATGCAGAACCAGCCAAAGGAAGCTTAAAGAGCATTTGCTCTAATTCATCACGATATTCTGTCATCTCTTCCGTAAGAAGATAGTTCATTTCATTTTGAACACGATCAGCTTGATCAGCTTTTTCTGGGGTCATCTTCCCCATGATCTTTGACCTAACAGGGCCACTAGCAGGGAATAGTTCTCCCATTGCTTGCGCTTGGAACCTAACAACAGACTCAGTTAGGACGGGATGAAATACACCAGATGCACCAGCCCATGGCTGCTGCCTGTCTTCAATCTTCATGCCAAGTAGATCTAAGCCTTTTACATAAGCCCTAGCCCAATCAGACCTTGACTCACGGTCAGACTCAAAATCACTAACAAGCTCAGATGCCATAGATTCAAGTGCTGATTCCTCTATAAACTCAGCTAAATTTGAATCATGATCTGGACCTATCAAGTCTTCAGCGAGACTACCCTCAAAGTCAATGACAACTCCACCATCTTCTGTTTCCATGGAAATGGAATCTGGATTTACGATTTCAACAGTAAGCTCTTCTTCAGATGGATTCTCTTCAATCTCTACATCAGAAGGAACCATTGGTTTTTCTATAGCCATGAATCACCTTCAGCTTGTGTATGTGGACGTTATCAAAATATTATTGTGAGGTCTAGTGTCGAGGTGGGTAACTTGGGGGAAGCCACCACACCCCGACTGGGCGCTGGGAGATGCGCCCATAATTATCCTTTAGCTTAGACCGACTGTTGAAACAAATATTATATTACTGTATTAGAAAATCATGGATAACATGTTGATTTGGAACATCGTATTAACTTTCGTGGTTCTACCCATAGGGTGGTGGGCCAATCAAATAGCATCTGAAGTCAAACGCCTCAATATTCTTTTGAACATGACTAGAGAGAATTATATAAAGAGGGAAGACCACGCGGGGGAGCTTGGGAGAGTTGTTGACCACCTCGTTAGGCTTGAAGGCAAGATAGATAAGCTTGCAGAAAAATAGGGGGAGATAGGCATGGGATATGTTCATCTGCGCCCTAACAGCAATATTAGCTAGTCAAAACCCGACTATAGGTCTGCACCAGACCTGTGAGTACAGGTGCCCTAAAGAAGTTTCAGCTTTCTACTACCAATACCCAGCTAAAGTCAGAGTTCCTTGGAAGCATTTCTGCCCGCCATACATTGTTGTTGGTAGGGGAAGAAGAACATGATTGATCCAGTAACAGCCATTGCAGGGGCCACTCAGGCATTTAATCTTGTCCGTAAGATGGTTTACGCGGGCCGTGAGCTAGAAGATGTGGCTGGTCAGCTTGGTAAGTGGTATGGTTTTGCTGCTGATCTTGGCAGGGCAGAGCAGCAACGCAAAAACCCGCCAATCTTCACTAAGATTTTTTCATCTGGGTCTGTAGAGCAAGAAGCTTTGCAAATTATTATTCACCAGAAGAAGCTGGCAGAGCAAGAAAAAGACTTGCAGCAAATGTTAAACAACCGTTTTGGATATGGCACTTGGCGCGAGATGGTGGAGCTTCGCCGCAAAATTAAAAAAGAGCGCGAAGAAACGCTGTATCGCCAGCAAGAACGCAAGGCTGCATTTTTTGAAACTCTTCTGTTGATTTTATTGTTTGCTATGTTGGCAGCTATCTTAGTCGGCGGCACATGGCTGACTGGTTTAGGCGCAGGATGGTGGTAAATGACTGATGGGTTAAGCGGCATAGGCAACGCACCGTTTAATGTAGGGTCTGATATCCATCAACAAACTCAAAGCCGTGAACGAATAGAAGCTCACCTAAAAGAACAGATGGTTGAGAAGGAACACAGGGCAAATCACAGTCACCTAGAGGCGTTAGCAAAGCAAAGGTTTGACTTGGGAGAAGCTTATGATCGCTTTGGTCGCAAGACTAACGCAGATCGACCCCAAGGAACTAAGATAAACATAGAAGTTTAGTTCAATAGAACTTTAATAATATTCTACAGGACGCTGATACTTAGGCTCATCGTCCCAATCATCTGACTCAGCCTTAACCCAACCGCCCTGCCTAAACCTCAATAGCGCCTGAGTGGTGGAATCCACATAGTCATCATGCTCTCCTGACGGAAAAGCAGCACACTCTTCGATAACTTCATGTGCCCACTGGGTGGGTGGGTGCCATATAGATCCACTGGCAAACAAATCGGTCACAGCATTTGCCCTAGCAATTTTATCCTGCCCGCGAGAAGGTGTGAACTCTGTAACTGGGATACCCATTGCCCTCAGTTCAAATATTAGTGGGGCACCAGATGCTTTCTTCTCCACGATCATTTGATCTGGCTCATACTCCATGTACTTTTCGTAGGCAGCACGTTTTAGATCTGGGAACTCAAGCTTTTCTTTGTAGGCATCCAGCATAATTAAGTTAGGTTGACTGCGCCCCGTATCATCAGGATGGTAAAATACCCCCCATGTGGTGCAAGCACTGTAGTCAGACCTCTGTGTCTTGAGAAATGCGGTGTCCCAAGACTGTAATATGATCTCACAAGGGGGTGGGTTAGGCCTATCCCACTCTCTCCACCACTCACGCTTGATGAGTGCCCCTTCCTCAGACGTGGGATTTTGCTGATATTGGGCATTCCACTTTGTAGGTGGAAGTTCTGCCTTCAAAGCATCCAGTTCATCCATTGACCAGAACTCAGGCCATAGGGGTTTCCCCGAAGGCATTATAGCTGGGAACTCAATGACCTCCCATTCGTCCATACCTTTCTTATTTCCTGTAGATTTCATGATCTGCCCAGTCAGGTCTCGCAATGACCACCGCGTCATCACGACAATGATGGCACCACCGGGCTGTAATCGCTGTCTTGGGCCAGATGTGTACCATTCATACACACGATCATAGACTTCTGGGTTGAATTGCCCCTGCTGGGCGTCCTGTTCTGAGTGAGGATCGTCAATAATTAGGAGATCAGCACCTTTACCAGTAACTGCCCCGCCAACACCAATGGCGAAGTAGTCACCGCGCTTGTTTGTGTTCCACCTTCCTGCCGCTTTGGAGTCAGATGACAGGGTTATACCGCTGAACACGTTTTGGAAGTCCTCAGATTGTATAAGGTTCCGCACCTTCCTACCAAATCCAACTGCCAACTCAGCAGTGTGGGCGGTTTGAATGACTTTCTTTTCAGGATATTTTCCTAGAAACCACGCTGGCAGTAAGTAAGAGGCGAACTCTGACTTGGTATGGCGGGGTGGCATATTGATAATCAGACGTTTTAACTCACCACTAGCCACACGTTCAAACGCACTCGCCATTTTCTGGTGATGCCGCCCACTAATAAAGCTAGGCCACATGAGATTTACAAAGGAAATGAAGTCTTCCTTAGCTTTCTTCTTGTTCTGCACATCCTCAAGAGCTTCAAGATCCTTGAGAAGGGCAGCTTTCTCATTGGGTGGTAGCTTTGATATCTGAGACAGAACTTGACTTAAATCTCGCAAGCCGTTCCCCCTATATATATCAGGTAAACAGTTATATACCTTTAACTGTTATATACCTTTAACAGATATATAACTTATCTATACCTGATATATAATAGTAGTAAATATATAATATGCCGTTTTATGAAAAAAGTTTAGAAAAGTTCAAGATATAATTAATTAACCCGTCACAGAATCGCGTTTAAGGGCTAAGGGGAAATAAGTCAATCATAGGGTGGGGTCTGTGTTTCATCAGTGTTTGAGATTATTTGTGTGTAATACTATGTATGGTCAGAATAATCGGGCGCGCTCGCGGGGGGTGGTCGGGGGTGGGTGGGGGTAAAACTCCTTATAATTCTGTGCGTGTGCGAGCAAAAAGTTCGATAGCACTTATTTTTCACATGCCAAGCCGCTTGAGCCGTGCCTCGATATCCGCCTCGATTTCATCCGCGCTGCGCTCCGCTTTGTCAGTGGTTTCCACACGATCAATCCATAGCCCGCAGTTCTTGCCAAGCAATTCCAAGGCCCGCACCCTTGCGCCATCCTGCACGTCTTCGTTTAGTGCAATCTCTTGAAGCTGTTTCAAAACCAGATCTGTTCGAGAGAGGCCCAACACGCGCTGCTCTGCTTCTTTCTCCACAGCCATCTGTTCCAGCCTAGTTGAAACCTTGGGGTTCTCTGCTGCGAGCCTGTAGGCTTCCCTATGCACTGTAGCATCTGCCATGTTCTCCGCATCATACGCAGCCCTGTAAGCCTCAGAGAAACTGCTACCGCTCATGACCGCCATGCAGAAAGCTTCCTGCTTGTCTGTCAGTTGACTTGCTCCAGCGTTAGGGGATCGCTTGCGGGTTTTCTTTGGTTCACTGGCAGCTACAACCGTGAGCTTTGGCTTGCCTTTTGACGTGCTGCTTGTTGGTGTTTTTTTCATCTCATGCCCTTTTTTCTCAATGTTTTCAGTGGGTGGTATTATTACACCCCACTAGCAGCTTGCACTCCTGCCCCAGCAAATCACCCCGCGAATCAGTAAAACGAATCACCTGCGAATCACCCCTGATTTGACGTGCTGCTTGTCCATCCAGATCCCCGCTGCAAAAGTTCTATTGCACTTTTTATATCAGCCAAACCCCTACTTTTAAAGGCTTTTAGTGCTAAGGTAACTTTAATCAACATTAGGGGTAGACAAGGGAGTCATTAGCTGTCATAAGGGTGCTGCGGATTCGTTGAGATCCAGCGGCGTCAGGAAGGAGCGCCACCGCCAACAACCCCGTTTCGCCAGTTTCTCTCTGGAAGTGACATAAACCAAAAGAGACGCCGTAAGGCCAAAAGGTCAGACCCAACGATAATAATTACATGTCTGACTGAGTAGGGAACCAGAGGTTGTGCCGCAGTAACGGCAAGTCAGTGATCGTTAGTTGATCCCCGTAAAACGGGATCTGGTATCGGACGTTTTCTCTCGCTGGGCAGTGATGCCTTCCACAAGCATCATCCCCCAGCAATGTCAGTGAGGAACGGTAGAGAGCGCGAAAGCTGGCTGTTTGTGAAATTTTTGTAGGGGCCGCAATGGTGCTGCCCCTGTGATGATTTCATGAGAGGAGAAACCAACATGAACACACCCAGAGATCTCGCAATGGAAATCATCCATGACCGCCATTGGGTCAGTGAAAAAGACATGCTCCAAGCTTGCTTGGCATACATGTCATGGGATGACGTTGTTGACATGCTCAAGACAAACGAAATGATTGAGCCTTTCACTGCCAGCTATCTGGCAAAGCACCAAATTTATGAAACCTCTTGAAAGGAGAAACCACCATGGCTTCAATTAAATCTGCAATCCAAAACATTAACGCGTCAGGCATCTCTATAGAGATCGTCATGGACAACGGCATCAAAGGTGATCACGTATTGACCATCAAATCAAATCAAGAAAATCGTTATGCTTGGACATATACGATGACTGACCCGCAGGGCAATCACTGGCGTCTGCGCTCAGATTATTTCCTGCATGATGGTTTGAATGAGTTCGATCAGGAAGACATATTCCATGTCAGCGCCATGGCCCAAACAGTGATGGCAACTGGTCATCAATGGGATAAGGGCGGCTCACTAATCCAAGACGGTTTCGCCATAAGACGCGAGATGATGCAAGGATCAAAAGCTGCAAACAATGCGGCTGGAGAAATCATAGACCAGCGCAGTGCGTAAGGTTTTACACTACATGCCCCGTCATCATGCGGGGCATTGAGGGTAAAATCGCCCAGAAAATTGTCAGCCTAGAAGGAAGATACAGATGGCAAAATCAACATTTCAAATCCAAGACGCAACCGTGAACCTGATCGGCAAAGCGGAGCAACAGATCGGTTCTCTGAAGGCCGATAACAAGGCAAACAACGAGGTTGCCAACGGTCACAAGATCGGGGCCTATTGCGAGCTTATCGCTGCGCTTGCCCCTGTCAAGTTGGTCAAGGGCAACCTGCCCCGCGCTGCGTCCAAACAAGTGCGGGAAGCCCTCGCTGTTGCTGGTCTGAAAGAGGCCACCATCAAGCGTTACATGGAGAACTCAGTTGGTGCGATACGGCACTTTGAGATCGGCGGCATGGCTAACGCCACTGCCACCATGGTTGGTGAGTTCTTTGAGACCCACAATATCGACAGCGAGAACAAGCTGGCGAAGCTGGTCAAAGGTGAGGGCGGCAAGTCCAAAGCCCAGCGGCTGGCTGAGCAGGTTGTCGGCAAGTGGTCCACAAAGAAGGATGACAAGGGCAACGCGGTTCAGGGTGACGTGTTCAAGGATGGCCTTGATGATGCTGAGCTTGAGCAGTTCGAGGATATCATGCGAGAGCTTTTGGCTGCGCGTACTGCCTACCGTAATGCTGAGGCAGCGAAAGCTGCTGAGGCTGCTGCGTCTGAAGAAAATAAGGATGTCAATGATGTCATTGCACAGTTCGCCGCCTAAAGGTGCGGCTGAGGACGATGCTGAGGTAAGCCGCATACTTTCAGATGAGAGTGTGCGGCCTATGTCTGATCGTCTCAAGGCTTTAGTTGAAAAGCTAAAGAAGTTCGATTGAACTTTTATTGCGCCCCTGCAAAGCGGCGCAACGATGGTTCAACAGAGGAGTGAGAAATGCCTAAGTTTTTAGTTTTCAAAGCGCACCTGACAAAGGTGGATCGTGACATCGTAAACGGTGAGACCGTCAGACACGGCGGCTGGGGAGCAACCCCAAAGCTTGCAGCCTATTCGGCTGTTTCGCATTCTATCGGAGGCTTGTCTGACGCGGATTGCATTGAGAGAGAAGTGAATGTTTTGGCAGCAACAATTCACCGCGTTTATGTCCACGGCATCACGGCCATGGCTGACAGTGTTGAACAGATGTTTGAGTATGACAACGCGCCATGGGGATGCGAGGCTGTTCAGCCAAGCTATCATGCCAAGGGTTTGCGTAGCCTGTCTGTCGGGGATCTGGTCATGGAAATCCCAGCGGGTGATGGCGAAGGGTTCTCGCACCCCAATGCTGAAACGACTTTGTACCTGTGTGCGAATGCAGGTTGGGCGAAGTTGTCTGATCGTGCGCGTCATGCATTTATTGCAGATATCCCAACGCTGGAAAGAAAAGTAAACGCACTAGAGGAGGCTGCGTAATGAAAGAATATACCTATCACATTGACGCTGGGCACGGTTACTTGGAAGTGCCCTTGGCTGATGCCTTACGGCTTGGCCTGACGCTAAAAGACTTCGCGCATTACAGCTTTGCGCGGGTCACTGAATTGTTTGTGCCAACCCTCTACCTTGAAGAGGACTGCCACATGTCAATGTTCTTGGGCGCTATGCAGTCCAAGGGTGAGCAATTCAAATTGATTGAAATTGTCCATGACGGGGATGCGCCCTGTCGGGAATATGGTCGGATAAAGGAGTGATCATGTCACTAATAACATACGAAGCCGTTGACGCGGCTATGCAGAATGCCATTGCCATGGCTGAAAATCAAAACCCTGATGGGTCAATCAACTGGAACTTTATAGACGCTGATGCGTTCTTGAATATCCAGCCTAAACACTTGGATGTTGATAAGTTTTATTGCTTGTTTGAGCAGATTGCAGAGGAGAAATATTCATGAACACTCGCATTTCACGGCGTGAGAAACGCCTAATATTCATAGAGGCCTTCGTCTCTGGGATGACGTTCACCGCTGCTATGGTTCTGATGGTCATCGTGATGATGGCGATTTGATGTACTGGGCAGTTTGGGAAGAGTGGGGCACCAACTATCGCAGATATGCGGAAGCTGAAACCCGCGAGGGGATTGATCAAAAGATCCTGACTAGGAGTGTGTATCCAGCAAAGAAACACACTATTCAAATTTTTGTAAAGTCTGAGGAGACAACCAATGAAACTATCACAAGCACAAACCATCGTTGAGAGTTCAATCAACTTCAACATGGATCTGTCCGATGGGCGTGATGCTCAGTACATCGTACCAATGTTGATCGGCGGCGCTGGCCTTGGCAAGACAACCATGGTCAAAGAAGCAACTGCCAGTGTATCAGAAAAGCGCGGGGTTCCAATGGAATGCCGCATTGTTTCGCTGGCGCAGTATGACCCGACAGAAATTGCGGGTTGGACAATCCCTTCAGAGGATCGCAGCCACATGGTGCGGATGCGTCCAGACTGGATGCCAACAGATGGCTACGGCGTCATCTTTTTGGATGAGCTACCGCAAGCAATTGTGGCGTGTCAGAACATTGCAGCGCAGATCACAAACGAGCGCCGTGTGGGGCCGCATCACTTGCCTGATGGCTGGGTTGTGGTTGCCGCTGGTAACCGCATGTCAGATCGCGCTGGTACAAATCAGATGCCTTCCCACTTGAAGGATCGCATGATGTTCTTGGAGATCGAAGCGGATCTTGATGATACGCTGGCATACTTCAACTCTGTGGGTGTTGATTTTCGCGTCAACTCTTTCCTGCGCTTTCGCCCTGAGTACCTGCACAAGTTCGACAGGGATGCCAATGCTTGCCCGTCACCGCGTTCATGGGAGCGTGTTGGTTCGATCCTGTCATGGGGTCTTGATCCTGTGTGCCAGCTTGAGGCTATCGCTGGGCAGGTTGGTCGCGCAGCCGCTGCCGATTTCAATGGGTTCTTAAAAATCCATGAGACGTGCCCCGACATTGACGCATTGATCTCAGATCCCATGGGATCCGATATCGCGGAAGATCCAGCCGTTGCCTACGCGATCACGGCAAACCTTGCGTTCCGCATGACAGACAAGAACGCGCATAACATCATCAAGTATTTGATGCGCTTGCCACAGAAAGAGTTCGCTGTGTTCTGTGTCAAGGATGCGCTGAGCCGCAACAAAGATCTCAAGAAGGTCAAAGCTGTGCGCGATTGGATCATGACAGAAGGTCGTCACATGATCCTGTAAAAGTTCAATAGAACTTTTTTGGGTAGGCCTAGACCTACCCACAACCAATTTTTGTAACCTTGAACTTCTTTGGAGAAACCTATGAGTGATGCCGTTCTAATGAACGTCTATGAAATTTTTGTTGAGGAGAGACAAGTTTTCTCCTTGGAAGTCGAGGCCCTGACAGCCGACGATGCGTTAAAAGAAGTCGAAGAGAGATATCGACAGAATTATTTAAAGTTTAAACGCGATGCCAAAGCTCACGATGGCACCGTAGATTTTTTGTAGAGGAGAGTTCAGATGGATGAACAAACAAAAGTATCGCGCTCTATCACGCGCCTTGTGATATCGCACCCGTTCTTTGGGTCAATGGCCCTGAGCCTCAAGATTGAGGCTGATGAAGAGATCTCAACCATGTGCACTGATGGCAAGTTCATCAAGTGGAACCCTGACTTTGTGGCAAACATGTCAGAAGAGGAGACCACTGGGGTGATGGCGCATGAAGTCATGCATGTTGGCATGAAGCACAACCTGCGGCGCGGTGATCGTGACCCAGAGCGTTGGAACATTGCATGTGACTATGTGATCAACCCCATCCTGATTGAGGCTGGGTTCTCGCTTCCCGCTGGCGGCTTGTATGACGAGCAGTATGCAGATCTTCCCGCTGAGCGTGTCTATGACATGCTGCCAGAGGACGTGTCGCACCTGTCACAGGCTGGTGGCATGGGCGGGGTGATAGATACCACCAAAGAGGGTGGACAGTCGCTGTCTGAGGCTGAGGTTAAGCAGATGGAAGCCGACATCAACTCCAAGGTCATGATGGCTGCGAATGGTGCCAAGTCTGTTGGCAAGCTGCCAGCATCCATTGAGGCACTGGTGCAGCGCATGAAGCGCAACCAGATTGACTGGGAAGAGAAGGTGCAGCGTTTCGTAGGTGGTGATCAGCCTGATGACTACTCAATGCGCCGCCCTAATCGTCAGATGTTCGATCAGGTTGGGGTGCTTGGCCCTAGCATTGTGGGCACTGGTTGCGGTGACATCCTTGTGTGGATGGACAGTAGCGGATCTGTGTCTGATCGTGAAGGTGAGTTCTTCTTGGGTGGGCTGAATGCAATCAGTCGTGACGTGAAGCCCAAGTCAATTACGGTGATCACATGTGACGCTGAGATCCAGAGCGTCAAGCGTTATGAAGAGGGCGAAGAGATCACCCTGTTCAGCAACAAAGGTCGTGGCGGTACATGTGTGCAGCCTGTGTTCAACTACATTGAGCAGCACAATCTCAATGTGGATAACATGATCTGCTTCACCGACATGGGGATCTTTGACTACCCAGATCGTGCACCAGACTACCCAATCTTGTGGGTGTCTTCATATTCTCGCGGCAAACCTGCACCGTTTGGCGAGACAGTTTACCTAAACACGGGGGATTAAAATGACCAACGAAATTAAATTTCTAATGGAGATGTTTGAGATGCATGTCTCTTACATCATGGATGCAAACCAAGATCTCTCATATGATGAGGCACATGCTATCGCATGGGAGCATGGCAAAGATGGGCTGCTGCGATATCTTGATGCAGATATCAACACCAAATCTGAGCTAACCTCAATGATAAGGCATCGAAGAGACAACGATCCTGCTGGAGAGGGGAGATACAATCATGATAGCTGAACTTTGCTTGGCACTGGCAGTGTACCATGAGGCCAGAGGCGAACCACTGATAGGGCAGAAGGCTGTTGCTGAGGTGGTGATGAACCGTGTTGCATCAGATAGGTTCCCAGACACGATATGCGGGGTTGTGATGCAGCCTAAACAGTTTTCGTTTGTCAGCCCTAATGGATGGGCTGGCATACCCACAGACCCAGACGTGTGGGCTGATGCTGTGAACATATCGCAAGATGCGATAGGCAATCATCTTGATGGTCAATCATATTTTGCCAACAAGGGAATGCTGTATTATCATTCTACTGAGGTCAGCTTAGTGTGGACTAAAAGTTTATTTGAACTTTTTACCTTGGGGAACCACACATTTTACTCTGACCCTCTGACAAAAACCAACAAGCCAAGGGAGAGACCTGTTGGAGATACAATTAGAGAGGATGATTGAATTGGCAAAAGATGAAAATCGTTTGCGTAAAATACGCGATGAGCCAAACGCATGGCAAACGAGGAAGTTTTTGGGAACCACAGAACATACACCTGAGCATAAGATTGTGAACGTGATGAGGCGTAGAACCTGTTGGACTACACAAGAAATAAAAAGCAGAGCCAAGCTGAAGCTTGGAACAACACTGCAAATTTTAAAGAAGCTTGAAAAGCATGGCATTGTAAAATCAAACAAGCCAATAGAGGCAAGCGCAGTTATATGGGAGCTTAGTGATGAGCATAAAAAATCCAGAAGAACTTAGCCCGTTTCAAGAGGCTCAGTTAAAATTCTTTAGGCGTCAGGTTGATAATCTAATTGATGAACAGCTTGGTCGTGACCAACGCCCAAACCTAGATAGAGAACTTTTCTCTGCCAGAGAAGAGCTTGATCAATACGTCAAAGGTTTGAGGGGGATGGGGAAGTTAATATAAAAGTTCAAATGAACTAAAAGAGGAAGTCAAAACTGGGCGTGTTATGCGCCTACATTTTAGGAGTGAGTGATGAATGAATATGATCCTTGGGTAGCGTACCAAAGAATACGCAATAACAATACTGCCATCATCGACTATGTGTGCAGTCAGTATGGCATCACGGGCAAAGCAAAACAGCTTATGACCCTGAAAACATACGGCGCCCTGCAAAAGGGCTTTGATAGTAACCCAGAACAGTGGGATCCTATACTCGCTAAGTATGGGCAAGGCGCAATAACAGATGCCAACAGTTATCTGTCAGGCCTCAGAAGTAAAATACGAACTGCAAGATCTGCTTGGAAGTCATACAAGTTTACAAACAAACTGCATGATGAGAAGGAAAGGAGTGTACAGTTTGCAGATCAAATCCTCAACAAAACATACCCGTCTCAGTCGTTTGATGTTTATGGTGTAAACAGTCAGGCAGATGATCCATCTTGGAAGTGTCGATCAACCTTTCTTTCAAGGTACTCTTCTCATGAGGTTCGTGTTCCCTTGTCATGGAACTCAACCGTATATCAAAAGAACATTGAGGTTGTACACTCAGGCAAAGGCCCTCGCTTTATACTGCAAGCCAAGGAGCGCAAGATTGATCGTCTTAATGAAGACAATATATCCGCTTACAAATGCAAGGCTCTGTATGTTTACAATGGCAACCTACTAGGTGAAGACCTATGGGTCTTGAAGGGAAGTGGATACAGTGAAAATGTAATCGCGTGTGGGGAAGATTTCCTGATGACTGAAAGGTTGCTTCAACGGCGCGTTAGAAAAGCCGTGATGGCTGCAATGGAACTGGAGACCTAAATGAAAACACCGCAAAAACTATCCTATGAGATAGAGCAGGAGATTGATGAGATAGGTGATTGGATGGATGTCAATAAGGGCATCCTTCCAAACACTATGACCTTCAATCAGATGGTCGTATTAATTGATGGCCTCATAGATATATATGAAATGAATGATGCCAGAAAAAATATTTGTGATTGTGTGCAAAAGATGCATATACTCTTCTCAGTGCTAGAGAATGAGCGATCATTTCATTAGTATTCTTCCTGAAGGGCGCACTTAAACAGTAAAAGATCCTGCCTTACTGCCTCGCGCCCCAACTGCCCCTGACTGGGTTAGGCTTCGCACTGCAATAGTTAGGGGATTTTTTTTGTATCGCAAGCTATGAGTGCGATAGGGTGGTTTTGGTATTCATTAGGTCACCCAACCATAGCAGTCCAAGCCTTTCCTTCCTTGGGTGATTGGACACTGGAGGTGGCGTATGATGCTCCTATGCTGCCTCCTTTAAAAAAAAGAGTGGCTCACCTTAGTAGAGCCACCCTTTAATTTGTAGAGTGAGGAGAGGCCCCATGAAAAGCCTCAAGTCCTAGCTATCATTCAAATCTTTATCAGTCAAACTATTCAATAACTAATCAGCTAATTGATTTATTACAACAAGTGTTTCCCTGCGATTGAGTTCAACGCTGCAAGCCTTACCGTCTTTCCATATGTACAGCACTGGACCATTGCTGCCATCCCTAACAGTCACCAATGGCTTAGAAAGGTAGTTCAATGTCCAACTCCTCGATGTCTATCTCTTCAAAGTTATCCTGATCTATCTTAACGGGATTTAAAAATGGGTCAGCATTTTTTTGTTGATAGCTGGATGTGATGGTGTTGAAATCAAGCTCAGTAAAACCCTGCTTACCAACCCAAGAGAACCGACACTTCCAGATGTGTATCTCTGATGACACTGAGTTCACTGGGTCTGGTCTATGCACAGACATTCCGACATCTGCCTTTGCGAACCATGCGGCAGATCCAGATATATCATACCCCTTTGGCACTGGCACCTTACCGTCTTGACCCCTTAGCATCTTCGCTGGGTGAGCGACAAACCATATGTGAATATCATGAGCCTGAGCAAATACCCTGACCCTTGTAAGTATCTCTGATATCCATTCAGTTTCATTCTTGTCACTTGATCTTTGGATGTAGTTGTAAGGATCTATCACTGCCCCTCGAATGCCATGGCGAAGGACAGCAATCTTTAATCTTTCAATGATGCTATCTATTGAGGACAGTGACCCGTCAGCTTGATACAAAAAAGAAAAGTGCGATTGAACAAATTTCTTTCCCGCTTCTAGCTCACGTCTAGTCAACCTTTGAACATTACCATCAAAGAATGGTTTTCCCAGCCACTTACTTATGAGCTTGGCAATGTGCAGCCTTGGCTCATTCTCAAAGGAACAGATGCCAAACTTCCAACTGGTTTTCTCAGCCATGTTGACCATGATCTGATCAACGAACTCAGATTTTCCTGATGATGGATGGCCCGTAACGATAGTGATCTGCCCACCAACGACAGTGTAATAATTATCTACGTTGTCATAGCCAGTGCTTTCACCCTTTCCCATTCCCTTCTCATAGATCTCATCAACCTGATCATAGAAATGAGAGGCATCATACAAACCAGCGACAGGCCACGGCTTACAACCCGTAACAATTTTATCAATCCCGTCCCTGCCATACTTGATTAGTACGTCATTGGCATCCTTACAATCCTCTGGGAACTCCACCTTCCAGCATACGTCTTTGCCTATGCGCCTTGCGATTTCCTCTGCCATTGCCTGACCAGCTTCGTCATTGTCAGTGGCGATCACGATCCTATCAGCATTGTCTATCTGCTTCTTAGCATCCCACAGGAACTTGAATTTGTTATCGTCAGATGGGTCAATCTTTTTATCAACCACCTTCATCACTGCCCCGTTGGGAACGGAGACTACACTGTCATAGCCCGTTTCCATAAAGGCCAGTGCATCCATCTCTCCCTCACAAATGATAATCCAATCATTCAGTTCTACATTCTCCAGATTGAAGAAAGATTGAGGTGATCCGTTGCACGAAAATCCTTTGTCACTTATTGACCTGATCTTTGATGCATAGACGTGACCATTGTTTTTGTATGGGAATGTGATGCATTCCGTCTCAGAGCCGATAGACTGGATCCAATGGTTTACTGATTTTAATCCAGCCTTGGTTGCTGTTTCCTCTGATATGCCTCTACTCTTTAACCAAGAAACTGCCCCATCAGACAGGCTTGTTTCATTGATTTTTTTAGCGACAATCATAGGTCTTACGTTCTCCCTGACCTGATCTTTTAAAAATACATAACCTTCTGAGTTGCAGTGCCAACATTGGTACACTGCCATCTCTGTTTCAACCTTTAACGAAAGGGTTTTATTTTTTTTCTTGCGGCTCTGGCTGCAAGTTGGACATGCTATTTTGTGTTGACCTGTTCCCAACTTGAAAGCCTCGCCACGAACTTGAAGTTCGATTGACATGGCTGGTTCCTCTTCTCTACCCCGCCAAGGTAGAATATAATTACTGCCCCAGTCAACCAAAAACTTTCAAAGAAATCAAAGGCCTATATCTAGTAGGTATATACCTGTTAAGTTCTATATCTATTAAAGGTATATAATTGTTAAAGGTATATATCAGGTATTATATATATATATATTATATATCTGGCAGATTTTTTATGTCACATGATGAAACCCTGATTAAAGTTCTAGGGTTCTCACGATCCAAGCCCCAGTAAATAAACTTTTGTTTTACCTGCCTGTCGTTTGCATAGATTTTGTCTTGCATACAATCCAGAATAAGACTCTCATCAAGGTCTGGTCTGCGTGTTGCGTAGTAGATTATCATCTCTACTTTCACGTCATCTTTGGTTGGGCAGTCAAGTATTGGGCACTGCTTTGCGAAGGTATCAACATATCCTCTGGCCTTGGCAGATTTTATAAACGCTGGCCTACCTCTAATGACAACAGCTTTGCGGCTGTTAGCCTTGGAAGCTGGCTCCCCAAGGATTGAAAAACTTATGTCAAAACTTCCCATGTATTCCCCCAAAAAGAACTATTGCCATCTAAGATGGACTATGGTATTCAACATAACAGTAGGAGTGAGAAATGAAAATAACAAATAATTACGGGCTTCCTGACCCGTTCATGAACTTTGTCAGGAACGATAAGTACACAAGAGGCAAGGCTGATATCAGTGTGACTACGCTGATCGACAGTCCTCGCATCAGGTTACTTGTTGATGATCACAAGGATAAACTGGAGTCAGATCTTGTTGATATGATCTGGCCTATCTTTGGAACGGCAGTGCATTCTGTTTTAGAAAGTTCAATAGAACAAAAAAATACCATAGTGGAAGAGCGTCTATACGCATCCTGTAATGACTGGACTTTATCAGGTGCGCTTGATCATCAAGAGATCCTTGAGGATGGACGCATTAGGGTAACTGATTACAAGGTTACATCCGTCTGGTCTGTAATCCATGGTAAAAAAGAATGGGAGTATCAACAGAATTGCTACGCTTGGTTACTCAGGCAGAATGGCAAGGACGTTGAGAGCATTAGGATCTGTGCAATCTTGAGGGATTGGCAGAAGCGCAAGGCTGCAACAGATGGTGACTATCCTAGCGCACCTGTTGTCATCATTGATCTTCCATTGTGGACGCGGGATGAGTGTCAGAAATATGTAGAGGAAAGAATGTCTCTGCATCAAGAAGCGCAAATCAATTATGATATCCATGATGAACTGCCCCTGTGTTCAGAAGCAGAGAAGTGGGAGCGCCCAACAACCTACGCTGTAATGGCGAAGGGTAAGAAGAGAGCCATCAGGGTTTTGGATACTCAGTTTGAGGCTGATGCCTACCTTGAAGGATTTAAATCAACCAGTGCGTTGAACCCAAAAGATTTAACCATCGAAACCAGAAAGGGTGAGAAGGTTAGGTGTAGTGGCTACTGTTCAGTGTCACATTTATGCGATCAGTATTTGAAGGAGAGTGAGGAAAATGACTACAGCAATTAAGAGATATTTATCTGAGCATAATATAAAGCAGACAGACATGGCGAAGCAGCTTGGTATTAACCCTGCAACCATGTCTAAGATAGTCAGAGGTGAAAGAATGCCTCGCATAGATGTTGTAGAGCGCATTGAGATCGCTACCTATGGCGATGTAGGGCCACGTCACTTCTATAAAAATCCAGATGTTTGGAGTGAAGTGTCAAAGCTAGAAGATGCTAAGTGGGCAAAGGCAAATATTGATAGGAAAAAAAGTGCAGAGTTAGAGGATGCCAGCTTTGAAGAGGATTTAAATGATGATTTAATTCCGTTTCAAGAGTTGTCCTCTTGGGGTAAACTGAAACGGTTGTTTGGGGGTTAGCAATGGCTAAGAAAACTGTATGGGAAACACTCAGAAGTATTGATGTATCTGAGTATACCAAAAAGAAAAACGGCATGACCTATCTATCATGGGCACATGCTTGGGGTGCATTAAAAGATGTATATCCAGATGCCACGTTTGAAAAGCATGTAGAGGAAGGCAACATTCCTTACATGATTGACGTTCATGGGTTTGCTTATGTGCGTGTTACTGTAACTGCCAGTGGCGAAAGTGCTACTGAACTTTTCCCTGTGCTGGATTACAAGAACTCGCCAATTAAAAACCCTAATGCTTTTCAGATCAACACGGCCCATCAACGTGCTATGACGAAGGCCATGGGTTATCTGGGTTTAGGTCATTACATCTATGCGGGTGAAGACTTGCCGCCAGATGATGGGGTAGAGCCACAGAAACCAGCCGCTGCGGTTAAAGTTGATCGTGAATTTCAAGAGATTAATGCAAAGAAGCCAAAGGCTAAACCCGCTTCACCACCGCCCTCAGCAACTGAGACGTCATCGGGTGACGTGAAGAAGAATGCGTCTGAGGAAAACTGGGATACCACCAAAGCCTTAATATCTGAAGTGGTTAAAGCTTCATCTGATATACAGTGGCTGAATGGTGTGTATCGAAAGAACCTTGGTCCGATCAATCAACTCAAGGACAATAGTCCAAAGTTGTATGAAGAGTTAATGAATGACTTTTCAAAACGTAAATCTGAACTCAATTCAAAAGGAGATCAATCATGAGTCAGTATCCACCACGCGGAGCGTTGTTCCAAAATCAAAATAAGCAGAAGGAAACTCAACCAGATTACACTGGTAACCTTGAGATACCTAACGATGTCGCTCAGGATATCATTGCCCAAATCAATGAGGGAATAGAGTCTCCAAAGATTGACCTAGCTGGCTGGAAGAAGGTCGGCAAAAGTGGTCTGGCTTTTGTATCTTTACGTGGGAACTTAGATCGTAACCGCAGGGATGGTGCTTCATCTTTCCAAGCTCCAGCCCCAAGCAGTAATGTTTCTAATGATGAGATACCGTTCTAGTGCCATGGTCAGGAATAACTTTCTCAAAAACTTTAAGGTCGGTGAAGATCTTTTAGATGCTCATGAGGCGGCAGCGCTTCTGTCAATTCATGTAAAGACTTTCTACAAATGGACCAAGGAACGTAAGGACTTTCCAATGGCCATTGAGTTTAGTCCACGCATGAAGAGATGGAAGAAGTCTGATATTACAGCTTGGGTTGAAAGCTTGGGCGTATGAAATCAAGCAGTGAAATGTTGACGTATGAAAATAACACTGACTTCAAGAATGAAGAAAGACTTGCCAATCTTCTTTCTGAAAAATGGAAGTGTGAAATGCAGAGGAACAAACCTCTTTATGCGTTTGATTACATTGCTCACAGAGGCGGTATACCAACCGCCTTTGTGGAACTTAGAAGGCGATCAATTAGCTTTCACAAGTACCCTACAGTCATAGTATCCATTACCAAGTTTACATCTGCTAAAACACACACTGATGTTACAGGTCTGCCCTGTCTGTTTGTGTGTGAGTGGACTGATGAGATTGGCTACATAAACTTAGACTGTAATAAAGATTTTGTTCTATCCGGTGAGGGATGGAATAGAAGAAACCCTTCACATGAAGTGGAAGTGATTGGTCACATAAAGACCAGTGATTTTATATTATTATAAACTAGCACTACAAGTTCTATTGAACTTTTACAGTCGCGCTAACCGGGTTGGCGCGACTGTTTTATTGTATGCTTGAACTTTATATTCCCTGAGCAATCATTATGCCCTGACGGGTTATTATCTTTCTTTGCTCGACAAGTTGCTTGACGATGCGATCCTTCTCATCTTGCGGCAAACGTGAATCATTCACTGCCGTAATCTGCTGAGAGATCTTCCGTCTTGCTGATTCAATCTTCTTGATTTGCGGAGCAATCCTAAGCTCTGCCTCAAACCTAGACACGGCACTGTTGATGCGGTCCACGTCACCACGCTGAGCGGCCTTCTTGTACTCAGCCGTTGCCCTGTTCACCTGATCACGGACCTCAATGTATTGAGACACGTCATCCCTGCTGGACACGCTTCGTAAAACTCTACGCATGAACGGGATCTCAGTGGCAATATCCTCTGCGGATTCTGCGGCAGCTATTCTTGCTGGTGCTTCAGCGGTACGTTGCACAAACCTACCAGCGCCGCCCGTAATATAATCAAACCAGAACTCCAAAGAGTTTGGTGACCAATCAATCCACCCACTCAGTGTCTCAGTCCCACCCGTCAACTCATTAAGAGCCTGTGTTATGCCAACTGCTGTCGGAGAAGTGTTGTTCCAGTACAAGCTGCTTTGTGATGCCACCTGATTTGGGAATGCCTTCTTAACAATATCTCTGCCAGAGAAGTCTGTGTTGGTTCCGTACAGTGAGATGAAGGGATCAAACACAGTGGGTGCTGCGAAGTTCAAGAAGCTTTCAGTACCACCTAGCGGGTTGAATATCTCAAGGGTTGTGCGCCCAATAGATGCTCCAATCTCTGATGGATCTGATCTGCCCTGAGCCATCTTGGCAAAGTTGCGCCCGACATTGTGGAATGCGTTCATGCCGTATGGCATTGGTATGGAAACATACCCACGTCCAAAAGGATCCATCACATCTGGCAACATGAATACCATGTTGTGTTCCAGAATATAGTCTGGGATCTTGTCGTACTGCTTTACTCCATCCTCATCCTCATCTGACATCATTGAGTTAATTATGTCTTGCGTAAAGCCAACAGCTATAACGCCACCCATGATATTGCGAACCTTCTTGGAGCGAGCCAATGATCTCAACAGGAAGAAGCTGCCCTGCAAGGACGCATTGTAGAATAGGTACAGTGAGTTCAAGAATGCCTTGTTGTCACCACCCTTGCCAAAGTCTACGGTCACACTCCTTGCGGCCTGTGCTGCTCTCTCCTTGGACACGCCACGCTTAACCAGAGCGTCATAGGTGCTAACACGAATGGCGTTTTCAACCACAAGGTTTGAATTATCCATGAACTCTAAGAGCTTCTTACCTTTGGCCTTCATCAGCCCAAGCTTACCGCTTGCATCAGAGATGTCTGACAGTGTGGATTGAAGATCAGATATCTGATCTTGTAGTGTGGTCATTGGGTTGGCAGCACTTGCACCGCCGTATGATCTGAACTCTTTGTATATCTTTGCCCACTCAGAAGAATCATCTTTGTTTAAGATGGATCTCTTTAGGCCTTTTGCTGCCTTCAAAACATTTCTAATCGTGTCTTTTCTCAGGCCATCCATTTCAAACTCACTGACCTGTATGCCAGCGGCTTGAACGTCACGAATGAAGTTGGAGATAAAGAACTCTGGGTTCCAAGATGTGTTAATGTTTGACAGGTATCTGTTTACCTTAGCCAAACCTCTGGTGATTGTGGCAGCGTTGCCAGCATCCCAAATGTTTTCCCCGTTGAACGCACCCGCCAAGTTGTTGTCATAGAACTGAAGGACTTTCTCTTCTCCGTTCTCTTTTACAATGGCGATTGATGGGTCATCACGATAGGTTCTCGTCGGCTTGATAACAACCGCACCGTTCTGCATTACGCGGGCTGATGGTGGTTGATCTAGGATCTCAGCATATCCAGACATGCCTTGAGGGTTTGATCTAACTAGATCAAGCATAGACTTACCAACCTTGTTGCGCTCGCCACGAACAATAGAGTTTGTATTTTGCAGGATGGTGCTTGCCAAAATATCTCTGCCGTATGACCTACGACCTAAAGCCCTTTGATCTTCTCTGCCCATAGCTCCATATCTGGATGGCTTGCCGCTGCCGTAGATTCCCTCTTGGTCAACTTCAAAGTGACCCTTGAGTGGAACATAGAAATCAAAGTTGCTGTCTTCCATGTCGCCTATCTTCATGTCGCTTGACTGTAGACCAGCCGCAACACGAACAGCGTTGGTATCATCCACGATAGAGCGAACAGCATCCTCAGCCTGACGCAAAGCTATTTTGTTTTGCGGGTCAAGGCTATCAAACCAGTTGAGTATTGCATCAGCCTCTGCATCAGTCATACCTGAGCCAGCATCATTGGTGGGGTCCACCGTTCTGATGTACGCGTTTCTCTCCTTGGCATGTTTTGCATAGAGATAAGTATCTACGGCGGATAAAGCTTTTGACTTTGTTCCCTCAAACGTGAACTCAGCAAGGCCTTTACCACCACCAGAGTTGGCATTTGATAGTGCCTTTAGCTGATCAACCTGCTGCTCTGTGATGTTCATGTTTTTGACAGCATCAGTGGCAGCTTTATAAATTGTTTCCTTGCGCTCAGTAATCTTACTGCCAGCAATACCTTCGCTCAGTTGCTGCTTCAGATATGGGTCCATGCTATCAGCGATCTTATACTGAGGATTTATCTCCTTCAGTTCTTTGATCATTCTGCCAACAGGAATAAAGCTGTCCTGTGTTTTCTGAATAAATAAATCTGCTCTCTTCTGTGCCTTTGTCTTGTCGGTGAAGGGCACCAAGCGCAGAGCTTTGCCAAGCCAGTCAGCGATATCAGTGTAGCGTGTTACACGATCCGCTTGCATCGCGTCTAGACCTGTGCCGCTTACAGTGTTCAATGCGCTCAGTTTGATCTGGCTGTTGCGGATCTTTTTGCGATCCTTCTTATCCATGACTGGGAAGAATGTCTTGACGTAGTACGGACCGTTGCCGCTGTTACGCTTGCCACGCTCAAGGACAAGGCGCAGGGGTGGGCTTTTAGCCATGCGGTTATCGAACCACTCCAAAACCAAGTTGCCTCCTGACGGGTACGCTACAACGCTGTCACCGTCCTGATAGCCTTGGCTCTTCCATCTGTGCAGTGTGTCGTAGATGGCTTTCTCTACTCGCTTGTACCCTGAGTTCTCTACAAGCTCCTTGTCGTGCAGTCTTTGCTGTATGTGATAGAGACCACCGCCGTTATCAAACTGGTCATTGCTTCCCTCAGTAAGAAGGACGGGGATAACCTCACCATCAGTTTCCTGTATGCCGCCATATATAATGTCAGTCAGAGTGCCAGTTCGTTTGACTGGAGTTCTGATTGCTTTGTATGGATCAATAGGTATTTGAGAAAGCTTCTGTGGTGGAAGTTCATTTGAACTTTCTACACCTTCCATCGTTGACAGATCTACGTCTGCCTCTGTGATGAATGGCGCTGCCTCTAGTGCTAGTTCTCTAGGGGCGAAGAAGTCTCCCTCTGCAATCGTTGGCTTAACTGCATCAACGCTTCCGCTAACCGATCCATCTCCTTCTCGTTGAGCGATGATACCAGCGAGTCTTCCTCGCTCTGTTGCGGGGAGTGAATTTTTGATTTTGTCATCGCCTATACCTTTGTTTTTCAGGATGTTCAGGGCACCGTCAGCATAATCGTTGTCATCGCCACGGCCTTTACGGACACCACCAGCTTCAAACAAACGCTTCTCAGCATACCACATAAGGGCTTGGAAATCAGCATTAGTTATATCAACGCCAGCCTCATCCTTGAGGATCTGTCTTGCACGATTAGCAACCTCACGCATTGCGGTCCTGTCCTGTGCGTTGCGAGGATCCTCTTGTAGAGTTGGGATTAGCTTCTTCTGATATGTTTCAGTGGCTCTCAGGAAGGCTGTCTTTGACGGACGTGATGCAGCCGCAAGAGACTTAACGGTTGCAGCGTCTCGACCAACAGGGGTTTTGCTTTTGTTTAGACTGAACTCATACTGACCAGATGTAAGTAAGTCTTCAACGGTATCCTTATATGCCTTCGTGTAATGATCTCTATTCCAGATCTTACCAATCTCAGGGGCAATCAGAGGTATGTCTGTCTTGTCCATTGTGGATATGTTAAGTTTTCTTTGTGCTTCAAAGAGAATATTTCTATCCATGTCTGTCAGTGGTTGATCTGCCTCAGTAATAAAGTTCCAAACAGTATCAAGGTTCTGCTCTACCAGCTCGTCTGCATATTTTACTGTAGGGTTACCAGTGATGCGGTTAGCAAAGCGCATCCACCATCTATCCATAGTTAGAGGATCGTAGTTGCCTCTAAGGTTTTGATAGAAACCGTTGCCAATCTTTGGACCCAGTATGTAGGCCACAGATACCATTGTGTTAGCTTCTTCAGCGCCACTAGCTTGGAACTCTTTGGGCAAGTCCTTAACCCTATCGACCCCAAGAACATCAACCATTGTTTTGTTGAGATCTTTCTTTGGCATCTGCATGGTTAGCAAAGCCTCAATCTCATTTGATGACATACCTTTGCGGCTCAGTGTGTTCCAAAACTCAAAGGCAGATAGCATAGATCCACCTTGAGCGCCTGATCCCTTGACTGGGAAGGTGCCACTATCACTAGCCTTCCAAGCATCATACTGCTCAGATGCGAACCTGTAGTTGTCTATAACTGACAAACCATTTGATGTGATGGCAGTGGCAAAGTCAAAGGCATGTTCTGCTGCTGGGTCATACTCAGAGTTTGGAGAACCGTCAGGCCTCTCCGGTGAGACCTCTGGATACACAGGGAACAACACACGCTTAGCCAGCTTGAGTGTAGAGTCATACCAACCAAGGGCATCACTGCCAGAGATCAATGCTGCCTCAGCTTCAGCCGCCATGATCCTTGCTGCGTCTTGCTTGTCACGCTCTGAATTTATTATGTCCAAAGGAGCTACGTTACGCAGGCCAAGAAGTTTCTCAGCAAAGCTAACTAATGTCTCTGAGCCTTCTTTCTTTTTAAATTGAGGCTGCCCCGTTTTTGGATTAAGGTAATCAAGTATACTTGCATCACGTTGGGCTGGCGTCAGTGGAACTCTTGATGTCTTAATTCCAGAAGCAGCCCTATCTATATCTCCAAAGGCTGATTCTACCTGATCTGTTAGTCTTGTTCTTGCAGTATCTGATTGACCATTGATTTCATTATCGGACTCAACTCGCGTAGTTCCTCGTTTGAAAGGATCGAATCTAGATCCAACAAGGGGGTTGTTTCCTGAGACTTTTGTAACTGACTTGGGTTCATTGACCCCGCCATTGTTGTCGATTTGCGCGTAGCCATCTGCAATTCCATCTTGTTTTAATTTTTCAAAGACTTTTGTAGGATTGTCTCTGATAGAATCAAAGTAACCTATCGGAATGATTCTGCCAGTGTTTACAAACCTGCCAATCATTCTGGAATATGCTTCTTCTGGAGCAACATCCATGTTGACTAGATTTACCTTATATCCTTTTTCCTTTAATTTGTCAATTAACTGGACAATACTTTTTGACTTGTCGCCCACCTTTGGGATCATGATGTTAGTGCCGCGAGACATCATTAACTCATATAGGCCAGAAACAAGATCAGAACTTTCCTCATGTACAGCCGCAGCGCCTATGCCACCTTCATACTCAGGAAGTGATTTCTTGATCTCATCAGAATCCGCAATGGCAAATCCTTTTGATGTTGCCAGTTCATTAGCTATCGTGGACTTTCCTGATGCTGGTGGGCCAACAAGAATTATTGCTTCTCTATTTTTAGGAATGGGCTTGGGTTGCAGACCCATCTCCACAAATCCTAGTTGCTCTGCCTGTCTTTCAAATGCTCGTAAAGCATTGGGGGTTCCCATAACCCTTTCACCGTTTACTAGATATGTCCTAGTGTTATGCCAGTTTTCGCTATTATAATCGGGGCGAAGATTTGTTTGTTCTCTTTGATTCATTTGGCTTACGACAGAAGATATAGACGGGTGCATGTCTATTTGCTGTCGTGGTGGATTGGTTTGAAACAGAGAGCTTAGGTCATTTATGGAATCTCTTATCTCCTTTGGGAGACTTGCGGGTATTCTTGACTGCCTTGCAGTGGTTACTTCTGTGCGTGATGTCGGGGTCTGTGTGACTGTGGTTACAGGAGCGCGATCAGCAACACTGCCAGCACCAATGCCACCGAATATAGCACCAACATTATTAAAGCCATTGTCAACATGTGCCCCTACGATTGACCTAAAGAAGTCACCTATCCGCTTTAACAAAGGTCTAGATGTTCCAACATTCTTCAATCTGCCAGCAGTGAAGTCACGATACATCTCTGCAATCGCTTCCTCTTCAACAGCAGACATCCTACCTTTGTCTCCCTTCTGACCGACAAGCTCACCGTTAAGCCTACCAGCGCGGTCTAAGTAGGAGTAAGATCTCTTCTTGCCCTCTGGATTTACAAACTTTGTCTTCTTGGCAGCTTTCTTTAGGAGATTTATTTCTTTAGGTGTGAAGACATTCATGTCCACAATCGCGTGTACTGCTTCGTGATTCATTACTTCAGCAACGCTATTGGTGTAGTCAGCGTCAGATAGTGAAGGATCGTATACACCAAGAGCCAAGGTGATTGCTTTCTCTTCGCTCATTGGATCGAACTGACCCTCTACCAGACTATCTTGACTGCCAATAACCTTCTGACCCTTGAGGCCAACACGCTTGAGACCCATCTTGTCCAGACGTTCTCTCAAGTTATTCATCACAGCCTCTTCACGCTGTGTGTACTCAGGCTTCTTTTCAACTTGCTCTTTGCTAAGGCCATCGAAGATGGTTCTGGTTTCACCCCTCTTCTCAGCCGCCTGAAGTTGTGGTCCTATCTCTGCCTTCAGTTGCTCAGGGGTAACTTTACCGGGTATTGATTCGATTTTCTCAGAAGCTTGAACTTTATAGTCATCTGGCAAAGTAACTAACTTCTGTTGGTTCGATTCGAGCCTTGCGTTTAATTTGTTCAATTGAACTTTTTTATTATCAAGAGCAGCCTGAACTTCTTCAGCCTTTACTGCATTACCCCGCGTGTCTTTACCTGTCTGGGTTGCATACCTTAAATCCAATTCAAGTTGTGGTATATCCTTGGCAATTTTGTTTGCCTTAACCACAACATTTGCGCTGTCACGTCTGACGTTGTCCAGCGCATTCTCTGCCATCTTCGTGGGTGGTGTGACAGTATATCTGTCAGTCTTTGCACGTTGGCTTTTGGATATCACACCCTGTGTAGTAAGTGAGTCTCTGGCTTGCTTGATCAGACTATCTGTCTGCTTCTGAGTTTCCCCTGAGAGACCAGATTTTTGCAGAGCAATCCTAGCCTTTGGAAACTTTAGCTCACCCTCAACACGCATAGATGAAAGCACGACATCAGCCGCACGATTAACCAACTGATCTTCTGGGGTGGCTGTCGGTGCGGGTAATGCTAACTGAACCTGTGGCTCAGGTGCTGACAGTATTTCATCAACCTCTTTAACCTCTTGCTCTGTTTGTTCCAATCCATATGCAAGCCTTGTTCTTGCCACCTCTCCCAGTTTGGTGAGGTCTTCATCCAGTTCCTTGGATACTTTATCGGTATCAACGGTGGGAGATACCAAGCCAGCAGCAGAACCTATTGTTCCACCGACTACCGCTCCAGAAGCAAATGCTTCTTCGTATTCCTTTAAGGCATCTTCATCAAACAAATCTTGTCCAGCTTGCGCCCTGTTTACCATGCTTTGAGAAACTTCTTGAAGACCCTCAAGTCCACCAGCTTGCCCGCCTTCCATCAAAACTTTTCTGGCACGGCCCGCATCAACTGGCTTGATAAACTTACCAATGACAAAGTAATCAATTAAGAACTCAGAAGCTGCATTAATGGCAGTTGCTCCACCCGCTCTTAGAATGCTGGTATCCATACCAGCTTCCTCTTGTTTATTGATTGCTTCAGCAAACATCTGAGGTAGAGCCTTGACCGTTGTGTATCCAACACCCGCAGCCCTAGTAATACCTGCTCCGACTGGGCCAAATGGGAGGCCAGCTAACGTGGCTCCAGCTTGTATAGCTGTATCTTTAGCCTCACTGCCCAACGCCTCACCAGCGAAGCTTGCTGCTGATGATAGATCATTTACATCATCGTACCTTACAGATGGATCTTCAGCCTCAAGTCTTTGTAATTCTGCCAGTGCATTTTTTTGTTGCTCTTGTGCTGCCTCAGCGTCCAAGCCAAACATTTTGCCAACAAATGTATCTGCAAGAACCTCTTTTGTTTTGCCTTGAGCAAGTTGATTTTCATAGGGTTCTCTTTCAAGACCCCGCATGAAGGCAGTTTTGTCTTCCTCTTCTGGCTCAGGTGGTTGAACTGCAACAGGTGCTTGATCACGCTTCGATACAAGGAAGTCGTTTATCTGTTGCTGTTCATTCTCAGTGGGTTCTGTTCCAGAGATGTTTACTGAGTAGTCAATTCCTGTCTGAGGATCTTTGACAAATATTACAGACATAGTATTTCCTCATTGATCAAGACTACGGATTAACTGTTTGTACGTTAGCTAACTGCGGGTATGCCATACCCTTGTACTTATTTATTTCGCTTATGAGAATATTTGCTTGCATTTGTTTTTCTGCTAACTGCTCTGGAGTGAATGGTGTTACCTGACCATAATCTCCCAGTGTACCTTTTCTAGCAATGTCTGCCTGTAGTGAGTTTAATTCTTTACGTAAATCACCAGCTTCTCTGAGCAATCCAACTCTCTCTGTTCCTGTCATTGCCTTTGGTCTGTTGGCTTTAGCTAAAGCTGCCGCTCTGGAAAGACGTGAGCTTCTTGCTTTCTCTTCGAGACCCATCAGGCCAAGGATATCTGCATCGTATTGGCTCTTAGCCTTCCTCAGTGCGCCTACACCAGCAAGACCAGCCTCACCAAGGGCACCACCAAGTGTTGGGTTCTTAGATGCCATCAATGCCATACCAGTCTGAGCAAGTGCCATCCATTTGTCTGACTCCCTATCAGCCTCTCTGTCTGAAAGCATTTGCGCTATGCGAGCTTCCAGTCCTGTAGCTGCGCCACCAGTGGTAGCAACACCACCGCCACCGCCACCACCACCGCCACCGCCACCATCATCTAGTGTAGCAGCGGTAACGACATTACCTGTTGAAGCTGGGAATGATGCAATACCTTGCTCTAATGCAGTAACATCACTCAAAGTCGGTGTG